>Ga0209249_1000772_pt1 | contig 35839 bp, 30 predicted proteins | sample SaaInlV_200m_DNA_4_FD_184653 | JGI IMG/M metagenome (GOLD analysis project Ga0209249, IMG submission 184653) | Marine microbial communities from expanding oxygen minimum zones in the Saanich Inlet - SI037_S3LV_200m_DNA (SPAdes) (version 2) | ecosystem: Environmental > Aquatic > Marine >...
ATTAATAATAAAACTAAAAATAACAATAATAATTTCTTCATAAGAATAATAAATATTTTAAAGTTATAAACTTTTCCAAAAATAAGAAAAAAATTATTTTTTAATAACTTTCAAACCATTCATATAAGGCACCAAAACTTTAGGCACTTTAATAGAACCATCTTTTTGTTGATATGTTTCTGCAATTGCTACTAAGATCCTAGATGTTGCCAAAGCTGTATTATTCAAAGTACTTACAACTTTTCTATTTCCATCTTTATCTTCATATCTCATATTCAACTTTCTTGCTTGATAGTCTGTACAGTTACTCAAAGAAGTTATTTCACCATAATCTTCAGTTGTTGGTCTCCAAACTTCCATATCACAACTTTTTGCTTTCCACCTTGCCAAATCACCTGTACAAAGTTCAACAATTCTATAAGGTAGTTCTAAACCTTGAAATATTTTTTCAGAAACACTTAACATCTCATCATAATATTTCCATGAATCTTCTTCAGAACAAAACACAAACTGTTCAACTTTGTTAAACTGATGTGTTCTCCACAAACCCTTCTCATTAATTCCATGAGCTCCAATTTCTTTTCTAAAACACATAGTATATGCATAATATTTTTTTGGCACATCAATAACTTTACCTTTATGCATTCCTAAAATTGCATGCTCACTAGTTCCAATCAAACAAGTATCTTCACCATCAACAGTATAGATTGTATTCTTAAATTCTTCAACATCAACCGCAGCAGCTAAAACATCTTTCCACAACATCAAAGGAGGTTCAATATACATATACTTATTTTTCTCCATAATATCCATTGCATATCTTAACAAGGCTTGATTTAATCTTGCAAAGTCTCCTTTCAAATAATAAAAACCATTTCCAGAAGATTTCGCTGAAGCTTCAAAATCTACAGCATCTAAATTTTCTAAAAGTTCCACATGATTTTTTACAGGGAAACTAAACTTAGCTTTCTTTCCCCATTTCTTAAACTCAACATTATCTTTATCGCTTTTTCCATATGGAACATCTTTATGAACAATATTAGGCAATGTATATAGAAGCTCATTCATTTCATTATTCACTTTCTCATACTTTTGCTCTACTCTTTTCAACTGTTCCGGTAAATCCCTAACTTTCTTAAGAACTTTTGAAGCATCTTTTCCTTCTTTCTTCAATGCACTAACTTTTTTTGAAAGAGTATTCCTTTCTGCCCTTAAATTATCAATTTGAATCTTAATAGATCTGGATAGAACATCTTTTTCAATCAATTCGTTTAATTGCGTCAACAGTTTTGGCTTTTTCATTCTCTTATAACTGTCCTTAAAGAGTTCAGGCCTCTCCCTAACTAACTTGATGTCTATCATATCTATAAAAATAACCTTATGATATAAAAACATTTCTCTAAAGACTACTTTCCAATAATTACAACACAAGGTTTAAATAGAAACGTTAGTTTTCCATTATTGTAAAAGAGGAAAATATTAGAGGTGTACACACAGGGAGAGAAAAATGAAAAAAGAAAAAGAAATATTCGAAGTCTTCTTTAGAAGAAAGCCTGCAATGATATTAGTTGCACTAAGGCAAAATAAAAGGAATAGATATGGGAGTGTACTAGCAAAAGAAGTTGATTGTACTTATTCCCATGCTGTAAAAATTTTACAGGAAATGGAAAAATCTGCATTAGTTAGTTTCAAAAAAATGGGTAGAATAAAAACTATTGAGTTAACTGAAACAGGTAATAGAGTAGCAGAACATATTGAAAAAATTAGGACTATCCTTTAGTTCTTTTTTATTTATTTTTTTAATAAATACATTTTTAGTTATTTTAGGCTGTCTATATTTTTATAAACTCAAATTCTTCAAACATCTGCATGACAAAAATAATCCTAGCAACAAGTTCACCTTATAGACACGAAGCATTCAAACAATTAAACATTCCTTTTTCTGTTGAAGCAAGTAACATAAATGAACAATTTGAAAACAGACCAACTAATCCAGAAGAACTATGTTTATTATTAGCAAAATTAAAAGCTGAAGAAGTTGCAAGAAATAAATCAGAAGGAATTACAATTGGATTCGACACAATTGCTTACCATAATAATCAAATTCTAGAAAAACCAAAATCAAGAGAAGAAGCATTCAACAGACTAATAAATATCTCTGATGATCAAGTTCAATATTTTACAGGTATTCACATAATTAACTTTGAAAACAAACAAATTTTATCCAAAGTAAACAAATCCATTCTTAACATTAGAAAAATTTCAGAAAATGAAATCAACAAATACTTAGACGAAGATCCAAACTTTAATACATTTGCAATAGGATTTGATACATTAAATAATTACAGTTCTACTTTCATAAAGAACATAATTGGAAGTTATAACAATGTTCTTAGAGGAATACCTACAGAAGAAGTAATAGAATTATTACAAGATACTGGTTTTAGGATTAAATCTCAAGAACAAAAAAGAATTAGCAATTTCTTTAGAAACCAAGAAAGACAAAAAATTACAATTTGTGGAAGTATTGCTTTCTTCAAAGAAATGTCAGAAGCAAAAGAAGAATTAGAATTATTAGGACATGAAGTTCAAATGCCTCCAACTCATATTAGAAATGAAGAAGGTGAAATGATCCCAGTAATGGAATATTATCAAATTAGAAAAGCTGCATCTGATGACATGGCTTGGATTTGGGAGAAAAAGCAAGAAGCAATGAGATTACACTTTGACAAAATTCAAAACTCTGATTCTGTTTTAATATTAAATTATACCAAAAAAGAAATCAAAGATTACATTGGAGCAAACACATTAATGGAAATGGGATTAGCATTTCATTTAAACAAACCTATATTTTTGCTAAACAATATTCCAGAAATAAGTTATAAAGAAGAGATTTTAGGTATGAAACCTCTTCAAATATAACTAAAACATATATTCCAATATATGATAATCTTTTTTAACTTCTATTTTTAACTTAATATTTATGGCAGAATTCAGAAAAACAATACTTCTTGCTGAAGGTCCATTTCATGACTTAGCTGAAAGAACTTTTAGACATATCTTACATTGTGATGAAGAAAAAGGTAGAACACCTTCTGGAGGAATTCACAAATTTCACCAAACAGATTTAGCAATTAAAACTTTTGCAGATCAAGAATATTTACCAAGAATAACTAGAAATGTTAGAGGAAGAGATATATTTTTATTTTTCCCATTTGTTAAAAATGGTAAATATGAACCAAATAGATTTTTTGAATTAAGAACAATTGTTGATGCTTGCCTTAGAGCAAGTGCAAGTGAAATTACTTTAGTTGCTCCACATCTTCCTTACTTACGACAAGATAGAAGATCTATTGATAAAAAAACTGGAGAACCTTTAAGAGAACCAGTTTCAGCAAGAGTTGTTGCAGATGCAATTGTTAGTATGGGAATTAAAAGATTAATTACTGTAACTCCTCATTTTAAACAATTTGAAGCTTGTTTCCCTGGGACTTTTAAATATGAAGGTTTAGATGCAAGAGTAGAATTTGATCACCATATGTTAACAGTTCTTCCAAAACCACATGAAAGATCTCTTTGGAGTGCTGACTTAGGTGGTGGAGAAAGAATAAAAGAATATGCAAGAGATACTGGAATTCCTTTTGGAGGTTTATGTGATAAATATCGACCAACAGCAGGTGCAATTGAAAGAATTAGAGTTTACAAAGAAGATAACATTACAATAGAAGGAACAAAAGTTACTTTTGTTGATGATATGTTTGCAACTTGTGGAACAATAAAAGCTTCTGCAGCTGAATTAATAAAAAGAGGAGCAAATCCTCAAGTAGTTGCATACGCAGTTCATGGAATTCTATCAAAAGGAATAAGACCTTTACTTGATGCAAATATTAAACCTATTATAACTGAATCAATTCCTTTAGAATGGGAAGCTACAGAAATAGTACCTTTACACAGATTAATAGGTGGAGCAATATATTCAACTTTAACTGGACATAGTATTAGTGGATCTTTATTCAATTATGAAAGGTTTAAAGACACTCTTTAATTTTTTTTAAAACCATTTTCCCAAACCTTCTTGTTTTTCAGGTTCTCTACCAAACACACTATCAATTCTCTCATTCAACAAAAGTAAAGTTTGTTTCAAATAAGGAGGCAAATTATATTTTGTAGCTAACTCTAAAGCAGGACCCATATATTTTTTAACAGAACCTTCTGCAATTGTAAAAATTAATTTTCCTCCACAAGCACAAACCCCAGTCATTGGTGGTCTCCTATAAATGGTATTACATTTTACACATCTAAAACTTTGTTGTGAAAACTTTCTTAAATTCCCTTTTATATCTCTTAAAAAATGTCTTTCAATAACTAAACGTGCAACATCATCAGTGTCAACAGCTCTCAATTTTCTTGCAACTTCCATTTGCCCTAAAACTTTATCTTTCATAGTTGGCAAAATTTTATATGCACTACAAAGAACACCTGCATTAAAATCATCTGTATCATGTGTAAACATCATTCCTTCATATTGACTTTCTTTTCCTAAATGATTCTCCAAAATATTAATTTTTACATCCCAAGGATTTTTATATTCTTGTGCAGCTTCATATAATTCTAGAGGATATCTATCACAAACATCCATATTAAATACCATATCATCAACTTCACTTGGAATTAATTGTCCTGTCAAAACTAAAGGAGCATCTTGTGTAACTCCTCTTGTATTTGGTAAAAACTTTCTAGAAAAATTTAACAATGTATCTAACAACAACATACATCCAGCTTCATCACCATCAGTATCTCTTCTCATAATACTGTGTAACAAAGGATGCGCATAAAGTCCTTGAACTTTAGAAAATCCTACAATTCTACAAATAATTCCTGCAGAAGTGTGTGGACTCATTGCAACAATCAAATGTCCAACTAAATCTTTTTTAGTTTGTAAATCATAATAAGGTTTTTGTTGATATAATTTTTCTAAACATTCATCAATAAATTTTGTTACTCTAAAAAGAATAGCATCAGCACCTTCTTCAGAACTTACTGGGCATGAAGGTAAAATAACATCTTGCGCAAACAGTTCTAAAATTTGATCATCATTAACTAAATCTTTTCCATAAACATCTTTAGTATATCCAAGTTTGATTAACTTTTCAACAGGAGTTCCAACTTCTTTTGCTTTAAAATGTGTACAAGGTAATTCAGTCATATCATATCTAATAGAACCATCTTTATTCACATGGATATTATGTTTAGATCTTATTATCCCTTTAGATAATCGTTCAGGAATTTGTTCAACACTCATCATTTTAACTAAACCTTTGATTAAATCAGGATATTGTCTTGAACCTATTTTTTCTAAAGCTTTGTAAAAATAATGTTTGATATCAATTTCTTTTCTTGTAGCACTTTTTCCTTTACCATGTTCTTCATGTTCATCTTGATACAAATATTTACTTATAGCTCGATAATACCATTTCCTTTTTGTAGTTAACCCACAAGTTTCACACACTGCATAAATTGTTTCTTTATTACATTTTTCACAATCAAATCTTGGAAACTCTGCTGTAACCTTACCTTTATCTAAAGCTGCTTGAAAACTTTTAAATCTTCCACCTTCTTCACCAATAGGAAACAATGTATGAGGACTTCCTTTCATTTTTCGCATTTTAGCTTTTTCAGGTCGACCCATTCTAGCGCCAATAAAATAACCACACTTATCTCTTATTTCATATTTACATAAATAATTTACAATTTCTAAAACATTATCTCCTTGAGGGTCTTTTTCAAAATTCCCTAAATTAATTTTTAAAATTTTAACATGAATTCCTTCAATTAAAATATATTCATCTCCAACAATTTTATGTGGCAATCCGATTAATTCTAAAGCTCTCTTAACTTTCAAATCACTAACAACTATTTTCTCTTCTTCAATAACTGAACTTCTTAACACAGAATATAAATGTCTAAACTGATCTAAATTTAAACTAGTCCAATAATAAATAAACTTAGGATACAAAGGAACTCCTAAATCTGAAAACTTCAAAGCTGAACTTAAACTAACTGGTGTTTTCAAAGGAAAAGCATATAATTTTTCTAAATAATCTTTATCTAAATCTATTTTATCAAAAACTTCTTTTGCATAATACACCCACCACTCTTCTACAAAACCACAAGGAATCAATTTATGAGCTCTATCTAAAAAATCCCCATAATTAATTAAAATATCACCCAAATAAATTATTTCATCAACTTTTTTAACATACTCTTTCGCCATTTCAAAACTAGTTAATTGTAAAACATTTCCATCTTTCAATTTTACAATAGGTCCTTCAATTTGATCACAAACATTTAGAGTTGTTGACTTTCCAGGTCTTTCAGTTTTCAATTGTGTACCAACTGCTAAAAAATTATCAACAACAACCATAGTCGCTGGATGAACACTATCAGCAGAAAAACCAGAAACTCTTCCTCTACCATATCTTAATCTAAAACCACCATTTCTCAAAGGATAAGTAAATACAGGTCTACCAGCAACAATATCTTTAATAAAAGTTCCATCAGGTTTTACTTTTACATTATCTTCTTTTGCACCTTTGTCAACTTTTGCACCTTTAGCTTTCATTTCTTTTTGCAAATTAACAAAATCAAGCATAAACTGCCATTGATCCAAATCCATTTCTCCACCCCACTTGTTTAATTGTTTCCAAACTTTTGGAGCTTTCAAGGATAAACACTCAGCTGTAATCAAACAAAACCCATTACTAATTTTATTAGAATTTCTTCTCGACAAATCTTTATAGTTACTCACATCCCATTTCTCAGAAGGATCACCATCTAATTGTACAGGTAAATGATTAACTAAAAAAGTAACTTCTTCTTCAGAAGGAAAATATTGTAAGTTAGTAACTCTTTCATGATAATCACACAATTCTGTATAAGCTCTTTTCACTTCTTTTTCTGTAGCATCATAAGTTGCATAACCCATTTTCTTTCGAACATAATCTGCAATCAAAACTGAAACAGAAGCACCAGTTCCTCCTGCACTTCTAATTGGTCCACCATAAACTAAAGCAAAATATTCTTGACCATCTGCTCTCTTTCTAATATCAATTCCAATAAAACCCTCTAAAGGTGAAGATACAACTCCTACAGTAACATAAGAAAAACCAGTTCTTATCCCGATTTCCATTGCTTTCTTTTTACTTTCAAATTTACAAAATTTTTCTTTAGCAACTTCTTCTGCAATTACTAAAGCAACTCTCCAATCTTGACTTCCATATTTTTTTTCTAATTCTTGAATTCTTTCTGAAACACCTTTACCTAAAATTTCAGGAGCTACGGAAGAAATTAAACCTTCTACTCTTTCAGCCATATTTCTTGCTAAAGGAATTTTTACACTTTTATCTGGGTCAAACCCTAAAGCTTTCGCTTTATTCGCAATATCATAACAATTCTTAACTTCTTTATCAATATCCTCAAAAATTTTTCCAACTCTCTCACTATATTCAGCCATAATGAACTACTTTATTATACAATTAATTAAAGGTTTCTAAGTCTAGAAAATATATATTCAAAATCAACACAAAAGATTATAAACTAAACTTTATTAAAACCCACTATGAACAAAATATGTTTTCTTGACAAAGATGGAACTTTAGTAGATAATAGCCAATATCCTGAAATAATACCTTCTGATAAATTACTAAAAAACGATGTAATTGAAGGTTTACAATATTTACAAAAACAAGGTTACAAATTAATAATTGTATCAAATCAATCCTGGGTATCAAAAGGTAAACATACAATTGAAAGAACAAAACAAATATTTGAAAGTTTAATAACTCAATTAAAAGAATACAATATACATATTGAAGAATATTATTTCTGTCCACATTTAAGATCTATGCATTGTGAATGTAAAAAACCTAACAACAAACTTATTCTTGAAGCACTAAAAAAATATAAAGGAGATCCAAAGAAATCATTAATTATTGGAGATATGGATCGAGATATTATTGCTGGTAAAAGATCTGGAATAAAAACAGTTTTAGTTCAAACAGGCTGTGGAAAAAAATTCTTAGACTGTGATCCTGACCATATTATAACCAATTTGAATGCAATAGGTGAAGTAATAGATGAGCAAAATACCAAGGAACATAACAAGTTTTAGAATACCAAGAGGACAATTAGAAGATAGAATCAATTTGAATGTAAATTCTGCTAAAAAAAAATATAGAACCATTGTTCCTTTAAGAAATATTGTTGAAGCTACTGAAATTGTTTTAATGCGTGAAGAGTTATTAAAAACTTTAATAAGATCAGTTCCAATCAAAGATACAGATAATAAACCTTATGAAAATTCTCAAATTGATTTATACAGAATACAACCTAGAGGATTACATGTAGGTCAAACTTTTGTATATCAAGGAAAAATAAATACTATTCTAAGTAATTTAGGTTTACGTTTTAGAGGTTATTCAAATTTGGGAGTTTCGGAAATGATGCCAAGTGTAGTTTTTGGTAGAGACAATGAAGGAGAAAAAGTTTTAGCTTTGTATGTACCTCCTATTATTGAACATCATAAAGAAGGGCCAATTTTATTAGATGGATTACACAGATGTTTTTTATGTGAAACTGTCGGTGCAAGTACATTAGCAATTCACATAATAAATCCTTCAGAAGATATTCCTTTTGATCCTATAAGATGGGAAAAAATTCAATATGTTAAAGACAAACCAGAACAAACAAAATGGTATAACAATCTTAAAAAAGAATTATTTAGAGATTTAAATTATGTAGCTATTGATGGTTAAATATTAAAAAAATAAAAAGAAAAAAAATTATTTTCTCAGATATAAGAACAAACTAATTCCTATGATCAAAGCTAAGCCTACTATTCCAGAGATTACAAACAACCCAAGAGGTATTCCACTTTCTTCACTTTCAGCTGCATAAGCAATTTCTTCTTCACTGTCATCACTACCTAAAATACTTTCAAGTATACTTTCTATTAAACCACTTTCTTCCTCTTCAACTATTACTTCTTCCTCTTCTTCAACTACATCATCTCTAGAACCTTCAGCACTTCCACCACTTCCTCCGCTACTTCCGGAAGAAGAACTTGAACTACTACTTTCTAAAGTTGTTGCTGGTTGCCCTGTTGCCCATGTGGAAAACTCACAATAAGGTAGCTGCCATGTACATGAAGTCGCACCTGTTGTAATTAGTGTTGCTTCACTTTCCATGTCTACACAATTACCACCTACATCATCACAGTGCCATAACTCTGTACAAGTTCCATCACTTGGAATTACAATTTGACAAACTTCAGGGTGTAAGTTATTCACAATTTTATCTCTTGTAGCTGAAAGCATACCAACTAATCCAACTGTATCTCCACTTGCATCTGTTAAACTTTCATCAACAATTAAAGATCCAGCTGTTTCAATATCTCTTGTGTGAGTAGTCAGACCTAATCTTGAAAGTCTTACACTTGTAAAGACCATTTCACCACCGTCTGAACTATTCAATTTGATATCAACATCTCTTCCATCTGAATAATTTGTTTTCATACCTGCACTTTCACCACAAATTTTTCCTTGTACATGTTCAAAATCTCCATCTTGATTTAAGTCATAACTTACTGTCCAAGTATCTGGAGTTTTAATCCTAGTTACAAAATCACAATAAGGACAACTTGTTGTAGATGTTGTTCTTACTTTTGAACAAGCACTAATAGCACACTTACTTCCTGAGTCACAAACTTTCAATTTATAATAATAATCAGTATCTTCATCTAAAGTATAATTCAGAGATACTATACCTGTATCATTATAAATTTCTGCTTCATGCCACATTTTCATTTCTCTAACATTTGCATTTGTAATTCCTACATCATGAATATTTCTCATGTATGTACTTGAGCTACAACTTGAATCATTGTACCAGAACTGTAAAGTTCCATTTGTAGGTTTACTTGTATCATACATTACTAACGCTGAGTCTGGATAACCTTCGATTTTTACTCCAGTTACAAGAGGCATAGTTGTATCTATATATGTTGGAGCGTTCACTCCAATACCTACACACTGAGTTGCAAATTCACAATCCCAATCATCACAATCTACTGCATAGTCCGCATCATTATCAACTTCATCATAACAATCCTCATACTTTACATATCCATACTGCATCATTTCTTCAAACCCAGCACCTACTCCATAATCTGAAGAGCTCTGAATTTGGAAATCAATTGCACCTGGTGTTACATAACCTGGACCAGCTATATCTGAAGGTGATACCGCACTACCAGTTGAATCAGCTGTTGTTACATACACTCTCAAGTCTTGAGTTTCATCATACAATGTAGGGAACTTTGCAAGATCATTTTTATCAACTGCAATTAAAGGTCCTCCAATTTCTCCACACATTTTAGATTTCATTGAGTCAATTTGTACATCAGCAATTTCCCATCCACTTGAACTACACTTAGATGAAGTTTTTTCTTCTATAGCTTTTTCTTGAGTACTGTCCCAATATGTATCATACTTAAAATAAAATTCATAACCTACTGCTGTTGAATCATCTGTTGCTGAACATCCTCCAGTTTCACTTCCATCAGAATCTAAATAAACATAGAAACTTAAATTTTCTTGTCCATTTCCAAATCCATTATTAATTCCAATTTTTTCTTGATTACAAATTGCTGCATCTGATAAACTAAATACATTACTTCCAAAACCATATGCATCATCCATATCTTTCATTCCGATACCACATAAATCTGCATAAGCACTTGCTTCTACACCATCACAAAAATCCATTGCAATAATTACTGGCGCACCTGAATCCATTCCATCAAACATTTCTCCAGTTCCTGGTGCATTACACCAACCATCAATCCATTTACATCCACTTCCACATGATGCTTCATCTGCTGAGCCAAAACAACTTGGTTCACAAAATCCACCCCAACCATAATCTGACCATGCACAAGATGCCTCATTATTACAATTTCCTTCAATCATATTAGATGAATTCCAACAAACATCAAATTGATTTTTACAAAAATTCCCTTCAGTATCCCAAGTACAACCAGGATTTATTCCACAAGTACTTGCATTATTATTTTCCCAACAACCTACACTCCAATCTGGCTCACAAAATGCCCAAGATTCTGACAGCCAAGAACAAGTTATTCCTGTTGCTGTTGAATTTAAACAATTTGTTTCATCTCCATCATACTTCCAACATTCCATTCCAGTATTTGCTCCACCACCGTAACCTCCAGCAGCATCTCCACCAGCAAATCCAGTTGGATTACACCAACCAGCACCTTGCCATGTACATTCTGTTTCAGCATTACATAAAGTTTCATCTACACTTAATGTTGAGTTCCAACAATCAACTCCACCTGAACTCCAGTCTTCCATACACCAACCATCACTCCAGAAACATCCACTTATACCATTACAAGATTCTTCTGTATTATCCATATTATAACAACTTGGTTCACAACTATTCCAACCACTATTCCAATCACAAGAAGAAGAACTATCACAAGAAGCAGAATCAGAATAAGACCAACATGCATCAAATTCACTTGTACACCAACTACCCCAAGTATCGGTTTGCCATACACAATCATTTGTACCACAACTTGATGAATCTTCATATTGCCAACATTCAGCTGTCCAATCTACCATACAGTTTCCACCCCAATTTGAAGATTCCCAATTACATCCATCTGTGCTTGCACAAACTGATGAGTCAGTATCATATAACCAACAATCAGGACTATTTGCAAAAGCAGTTGGATCACACCAACCACCATAATCAGTACACCAATCAGTACTTGAACCATCTGCAGCACACCAAGTATCATTTGTCCATCCACAATCTGCATCAGTCAAACAAGCAGACTCACCTAAATTATAACAAGTTTCACCAACAGACCAATCTTGTTCACAAAAACCAGTACCCATTCCATTAGACCAATCACAATCTGTTCTTCCATCACATCCTGTTTGATTACCATCTAATTTCCAACAATCAGCTCCTGGAAAATCACACCAACTACCCCATGCATCTGAAACCCAAGTACATGAGTTAGTATCACATTCACCTTCAGTTTGCCAACCGAAACAATCTCCAGAAGTAAAACCACAAGATGAATCAGAATAACAACTAGGATCAGCACAATCAATTAAATCATCATCGTCATTATCAATTGCATCCCAACAAACTTCAACTGCTTGACCAACTTGACTACAAGTTCCATCACTTCCTTCACCGTCCCAAGAACATGATCCAGTTGCATTAAAAGAAGATCTTCCTGTATTTGCACAATCTGTTTGTTCATAACATCTATCACATGCATCAGCACAAGTTTTTTCACTACTATCAACACAATAACCATTTTCTGCTGCTGAAGTATCATCAACCCACTTACACTTTACATTAGTATATTCATAAGCTTGTTCACAATAACATTCAGGTGTATTACATGCTTCATAACTTTTTGTAGTTCCATCATATTCACTTGAAGCTTGAGCATTTCCTAAATAGGTACAACTTCCACAATCAGATTTACAATCTCCAGCTGTTCCTTTTTTGAAAACTTCTTTTGCAGAACAATAACCATATTCATTTGCTGCTGAAGTATTTGTTGAAAATTCACAATAACCTAAAGCTGAATCTTCACAATAACTTTTTGCTATAGCTAAACTACTATGGTTAGTTCCATCAAATTTAGTTTCACATGCATAACAAGTTTTATCACAATTAGTTTCATCATCAGAAGATTTTTGTTCACATCTTCCAATAGGAACTGCAATCCAATCAGCACTATCATCTTGATCACAATAAGTATCTTGTATCCATAAACCACCAGCAGCTTCACAATTTTTCTCACTAGTTATCGACGTGATACTTTGTGTTCCAGTTCCAAAAACATCAGAACTTTTAAAATGACAAGTATTTATTGATGAATTCCAAGTACAAGGTAAATACCAAGGATCTCCACCAATTTGATTACATAAAGTTTGAGCTGACTGTGCATCTGTTGTAACCATACTTACATCTTCACAAGATACAACATTTTCAGGAATATCTTGCATGTTATCTACACAGGCTGTTGTTAAATAATCTGTAGTACAAGCACCACCACTCCAACTACAACAACTTGATAATACAACTACACTATTACACAATTGTGAACTATTTACCATTGTACAATTCAAACCATTTGAAGTAATTGCAGGTTCATTTGCATGACCTGAAACTGGCCTACATAAATCATTTACATATTCACAACCATTAATTAAATCACAATTTGTTTGGTTAGTATCAAAAATATAACAACTTGGATTCCATTCTTGATGAATATTTGATCCTGAAGTCCATCCAACAGGGTCTTGACAACTACCACCTAAACTTGTATCATCCCAGTCAGTATATTCCCAGAAACAATAATATGTATCCATACAATTCTTTTGATCAGTAAAGTCACCACATGAACTACTTAGAGAATTTTCACACCATCCTCCAGCTCCACCATCACTAACCCATTGACAATTTAAATTATTTCCAGAACTTTCACATTGTTCTTGAGTTCCACCATTCCAAGAATCATAAGTCCAACAACTTAATTCTTCACATGAACCTCCACCAGAACTTGAACTTGACCAAGAACAACCATCAGCTGCTCCACAAGTTGTAGAATCTGCATTACTCCAACAACCTTGTGATGAACAATAACTAGTTCCATCCCAAGAACAATCTAAACCATAAGTATTAGTTTCACAAGTTGTTTGATCTGTAAAATCAAAATGATAACAACTAAATGATTCACAAGAATCTTGTGTATAATAATTATTCACCCATGTACAATTTAAACCAATTCCATTAGTTTCACAATTTGATTCATTTGTTCCTGAATAATCCCAACAAGAAGTTTCATAACAATAATTATAATCACTATTCCACAAACATGATCCTCCAGTTTCACCAGTTGCTGCAGTACAATCATTTTCTGCAAAATTATCCCAACAACCTTGTGATTCACAACTACCCCATGCACAACCTGTTGTAGAAGTACATGTATTTTCAACACCAATACTACTACATTCCGAATTCCATCCACTACATCCATTAGTCCAACTACAAGTTAAACCTGCAGTATTTGTTTCACAAGTACTTTCATCAGTTCCATCAAAACTCTGACATGCAGATTGTTCACACCAACCACTACTTGAACCACTAGCAGAGTCCCATTCACAAACAGCACCAATAGTACTCTCAGAACTTGTACATTCACTTTCAACTGTTAAATCCCAACAATGTTTATTTTCACACCAACTTCCCCAATCATTTGACCACCAATTACAAGAAGCATCTGCAGTACAAGTTGCTTCTGTTTGATATGATAAACCACAATCATTAGCTTCAAATAATGTTTCTGCCACTGCATAAGGTGTTCCTAAATAATTGAAAGAAAAATTATCTGCCAACATATTTATTGGATGTGCATCATCAGCTGTAGCTTGTAAAGTTAAACCTGCTGTAGCTGGATCAAGTTCTGTTATATTTGAACTTATTCCATCAAAATAACAAAATACATTTGCACTTGTATTACTCCAAACAAAATTTAATATTCCTTCACCACTTGAAACAAAATTACATTTTTTACTATTATCTCTCTTATATGCACAAAGCTGATATTCTCCAGTATTAAGATATCTTATTTTACAACCAGTAGCTCCAGCATTATTTCCTGATAATTCAAAAGCAATTGTACTATTAACATTTCCAGGATTTGCAAAATTTACATTTATACTAGTATTAAAAGATTGTGTAAAATCTAAATTACTTGTAGTTTGTAAAACAATAAATGCACCATCTTGCGAAGCTGTTCCAGAAAAATTTAATTTATCATCTTGAGTTAATGTTAAACCACCAACACCACCTGCAGGAGCATATCTTGCATTCATTTCCGTTCCTGTAAAAGTATCATTAAATCCAGCAAGAGAAACTACAGGAGGTTCTGGATCTGCAAGTATATAATAGTACCAATCATCAACTGTTGTCATATTAATTACTTCAGTATTTCCAGTAACTGTTTCTAAAATTATACTTCCACTAGTAACAGGATTAAGATCAGTTGTACTAATTGTAAATTCATTAATTGAACAGATTACATCATTACTTGGCAAATCATATCTAAAACTTAAATTACCAACACCACTAACTCCACCTAAACAATTTGAACTACTATTTGAATTCATTGCACATAAATCATAATTACCTCCTGGTGGTGCTTGTAATCTACAACCTGTATTCGCTCCACTCTGATTATTAGTTTTCATAGAAAAATCAGCAGCACCTGTAATTTCACTTACTGTAAAATTTATTGAAATATTACTCATAAAAGAAGCAGTATAATCTTGAAAATCAAATGTAGAAAACATTGCCCAAGCTCCATTATCAGTAGCAGTCCCATTAAAATATAATAAATCATCTTGAAAAGTAGTTAATCCATTTCCAGAATCTTCCCTAATAAAAGCTGATCCAACAACAGTTCCATCAAAAGTTTCATTAAAACCAACTAAAGCTACAGGTGTTGGAGGTGGATCAGTAGATACATAAATCCAATCATCAATTGTTGTCATATTAACAACATCGCCAGCATCAGAAGCAATCATTTCTAAAATCATACTACCTGTAGTAGGAGAAGGATCTACAGCTGCTTTTAATGTACCACCTGCATAAAGACAAGAAGCATCATTAGTTGAAGTATCCCATTTAAAACTTAAATTACCATAACTTGGAACTCCTACTTGACAATATTGACTACCATTAGAAATAATTAGACACATATCAACAGCACCATTATTTAACATTTGTAATTTACAACCAGTATTCGCACCACTTTGATTATTAGTTTTCATATAAAAATCTATACTATTACTTATGGAACTACCTGTAAAATTGATAGTTATATTACTAGAAAAAATTCGAGTATAATTTTGTTCACCATTAGTTAAGAACTGAGCCCATGCACCTGGCCCATCAGAAGTACCATTAAAATATAAAACATCATCTTGAAAGGTAACAATACCATTCGTCGAATTATCTAAAGAAAACATAGGATTTACAACCGTACCAGTAAAAGATTCTGAAAAATCTGCTAGCGCTGGTGGCGGACCTCCTTCACTAATTCCGATTATAGCACCAGTAATATCTCCTATATCAATTCCTAAGAATCCAAAAGCACCAACAGTTGAAATTGCGACAAGTAAAACAATAGTTAAGATAGTTATATTTTTCCCTTTCATAATAGATCACTTACTTTTTTTAAAAAATAGTTTTCCCCTTTACAAAATAAAATAGAAAATGGATTTATAAAGTTTTTTCTTTTTCTCTAAAATCTACAATACTCATTGCTCTTGTTTTTAAGTTTGCAACAACTGCAGTTCCCCAACAAATATTTGTGTGTCCTAACTTTTCTTGGAACCCCGACATGTACTCAAAAGAACTACAACCAATCAAAGAAACATTTTTATAAGAACCAATTTTTATGTCATAATGAAAATGTCCTGTTACAAAAAAATCAGGAATATTTTCAATGATCAAAGGATCTTTTTCAATATCAGGAATATACAAACTTGACATATGTGTTGGTGCAAAATGTCTCTTCTTCAAAAAAAATTCCATCACTGCAACACTGTTTTCATAACCACCTGCATCTCTTAATGAACTTACATTATTTACATAATAATCAAAACTAAAACCATGATATAATAACACATCAAACATCTTATGAATTTTTACAACACCTGGGTTACTCACGACGATAACATTCTTTAAATTATACAATGACTTTGCAAAATCTTCACTTAACTTTGGTTGAGGTTCTGCAATTCTTAATGCATCATGATTACCTGCACAAACAACAATTTTTATATCTTTTCTAATCAAACTAAAATACCTTGCAACCTCTTCATACTGTTTGTAAATATCTTTTATTAACAATTCTTTTTCTTGTAAAGGATGTATCCCAACACCTGCAATTAAATCTCCAGGTAATATTATATATTTTACTTTTCTTGCAACTTCTTTTTGTTCTTCATTCCCATAATTTCCGTTAACCCACATAATAAAATTTTCAAATTCTTTCTTTGCAAAAAGAGTACTTCCAATATGTAAATCAGAAATAAAAACTGCACTAACATCATCTTTACACTTTTTATATTCCTTCAAAGGAGTATCTGGAAAATAAAATTCATTTGCAAAAACAATATTTTCTCCAAGTGTTCCATTAATACCAACAAGTTCATCCAAAACAACTTCATCCATTAATTCTATTAGCTCTTTATTTTTAGCAGAAATTAAAATTTTAGTTATTCCTGTTGGATCTTCTAGTTCTAATATATAGTGTCCGTTTCTTGTTTGATCTTTTGAATTAACAAATCCAATTATAGAAACATATTCCTTTGCTTGTTTACTTGCAAGCCTACTTATTGAAATTGCATTTTGTAATTCTGATCTTTGTAATAAAATCTTTTTCAATGCATTATATCTTACTTTCATATATATTACAAAATCTTTAACTTCTCTTTTTTTGGGTTTATCTACATAAGAACTAATAACTTCAACACTTGCAGTAATATTATCTTCAACTATACTTTCTTCTTCAAAATTAAATAATTTTTTAAACAGTTCATTATCTAAAACAATAACTTCTTCTGACCTATTTATATTATTATTTTTCTCTAAAAAATTTTCAAAATTAAAATCACTTGGAATTTCTTCTAATAATTGAGGAGTTACCCTATAATTCCTTTCAAAAAAAAAACCAACTAACTTTTTTTTACTCATATATTCAAAGCCTCCTTAAGCAATTTTTCTAAACGAGGAACTACTGATGAAGGAATCCCTAAACTTATTTTTCTTGTTCTTCCATACCTACCTTTACTAATTACTTTAGCATTAATAATTCCTAACATATCTAATTCAGCAATAATATCAGATATTCTTCTTTGAGTTAAAGGTCTTATTTTAGACTTAGAACATAGCTCTTTATACAATTCATAAATATCTCCTGTAAATATTGCTTTATTTCCAACAACTCTATCAGTTGCAAATATTGCTAACAAAGTTACTTGTGATTGTTTAGGTTGTGTTGTTACAATATCATGTACTCTATCTCTTTCAATTTTTTCTTCAGCTTCATCAATACAACTTAAATTAATTTTACTTAAGTTCTTTCTTTCAGCTAATTCTGCAGAAACTCTTAATAATTCTAAAGCTCGTCGAGCATCTCCATGTTCTCTTGCTGCAAAAGCTGCACATTTTTCTAAAACTCCTTCTTCAATTACTCCTTCTCTAAAAGCTTCAGAAGCTCTTTTTTTCAAAATACCTTGTAATTGAATTGCATTATAAGGTGGAAAAACTAATTCTTCTTCAGATAATGAACTAACAACTCTTGGATCTAAATAATTAGTAAACATTAAATCATTAGATATACCTACTAAAGTAATTTGACTATTTTTTAATTCTGAATTGAACCTAGTTAAATTATACAAAATTTGATCTCCTGCTTTTGAAACTAATTGATCTATCTCATCTAATATTAATATAAGAAGAATATCATCTCTTTCTAAAGCATTAATAAAAACTTTATACACTTCATCTGTAGGTAATCCTGTTGCTGGAATTTTTTCTCCTAAAAATCTAGCTAATTCTGCAACTAATCTATATTCTGTATCTGCAACTCTTTTTAATTTACAATTAATATAAAAACATTTAACAGGTAAATCATTTTTTTTCGCAATTTCTAATATACTATTAGTAACATGTTTAGCAGTTAAAGTTTTACCAGTTCCTGTTTTCCCATAACAGAATATATTAGAAGGTTTTTCTTTCCTTAATGCTGGAGCTAAGATCCCTGCAACTTTATTTACTTCTTCTTCCCTATGTAATAGAATATCAGGAGAATAGTTTGCCTGTAAAACTGATTTATCCTTAAAGAAAGGTTCTTTCTTAAGAAAATCTTCAAAATACTTATTTAATCCCTCTTTTGCCATACTTCACCTTTAACAAAAACCATATTTAAGTTTTCATCTTGTTAAACATAGAGACAGAGACCCTTATTTCCTATGGAACTAATTCTTCTCAATCTCAATGTATCTACTACCTTTCTTCTTTATAAATTTACCCCTAGCTTTCCAATAGAACTCTAAAATGACAACAACAAAAAAATAACAACTCCAAAATAGATTTCCTATAATAATAATAATAATACAATAATACATATAAATATAATAATAGATAGAAAAATAAAAAATAAAGAATTAAAAGCTAAAACTATTAAATTCTTTACTTTTAACTTTAATTTTATTTTTACAATTTATGTTTAATTTTTTTAATCAATTTATCCTCTTTAAACAACATAATTTTAATACATTTTTATCTTACTTCCATTTGAAATAAAACTAACAAACAAAACAACACATAACATACTAATTTCAATATTCATTTCCATATGAAATCAAGGTCTGAGGGGGGGGTAGAAAAAAATGAACTTATAATAATCTTAATAATTTTACTAATATAGTAATTCTTATTTTAAGATAGAGATAATTTTATAAAGTTTTAAGCTTCTAAAGAAAACTATGGAAAATGTATTAGAAAAAAGTAATATTTGTTATAGTCTTATTAAAGAACTTGAAACCAAGTTTGAAAAAAAATCTCTTGAAGAAATTAAAGAGGGATTATATTCTTTAAAAAATCCAGAGATAGAACAATTATTTTCTCTCTTTAAAGATATAATAAAAGAAGCTGAGCCTTGGATGGATGAAAAGGGAAAAAATATTTCTAATAACTCTAAATTCATTAAATCTAAAAAAATAGTTTTAATTGCAATAGCTAAATTAAGTCAGTTTATAGCTGAAAGGGAAAAACAAGGTAATGTTAGAGGTGATTCTATTGAAGGTCATAGCTACACAATTAGTAATATTAAATTCAACCTCCAGAAAATTCAAACTTTATGGATGGAAAATCAGTAATTTATACTTTATTTTCTTATTCTTAATTAATAATAGTATTAAATCAGTATATAAGAAATCTCTATAACAGGAAATTATAAAAACAATTAACTCTTTAACATATTCATGGGTTTATTAGCAATAGTAATTGTACTTTTAGTAGCTTTCTTCTTATTAGAACTAGTAAAACACAAACTTACTAAAAATATATTCAGATATTTCATTACTGGTATAATCTTTCTTGTAGTATTAATGTTTTTAGCAGCTTTTTTTGATTTAGGAGATTTTTTTAGTCAAGATAATACTTTTGCAAAAACTGGTTCAGTTGTAGCTGAAGATGTACAAGAAGATATTGAGAGTATTGATTGGTTTGATCTTAATATATTAGAGACAGCAGAAGAAGAAACAAAAGAATTTTTGAAGGACATATTAGAATCTTAGTCTAGAAAATTATATAAACCTTAAAACTAGAACTTTATCACAGGAGGAGTTAATATGCAAGAAAAAAGAAATTCAAGATCTCTTATGAGTAAAACTGTAGTCACAAAATCCGGAAAAAAGTTTGGTGAAGTTGGAAATTTAGCTTTCGAAACTAGAACTGGTGAAATTATGCACATAATTTTAAAGAATCCTACTTCTTATATCGATCATTTAGATATAGAGCAAGATAGAAATGGACAATGGTTAGTTCCTTTTTCAGCGGTAATTGCTGTAGGTGATTTTGTTGTAGTAGCAGAAGAAGACATAGTTTAATTTTTTTTTATTATAAGTAAATTATATAAACTAAACAATATTTTCTAGTTCTCATGTCTAACCTTAAATATAACAATACAAGTGATATAAAAATCCCTAAAGATATTGTTAGCCAAGTTATTGGTCAAGATAGTGCTGTAAATTTAATTAAAAAAGCTGGACATCAAAGAAGGAATATCCTTTTAATTGGTTCTCCTGGTACTGGAAAAAGTATGCTTGGTCTAGCTTTAGCAGAATTATTACCTCAAGAAAAACTTAAAGATGTACTTTCTTTTCCAAATCCAGCTGATGATAATGTTCCTTTAATAAAAACATATCCTAGAAGTAAAGGTAAATCTTTAGTTACTCAAGCAAAAATAAACGCAATGGGTTCTTTTAGAAATCAAAATATTTTATTATTTATTTTTGTATTAATTGCAACTATACTTCCTTATTATTTTTATTCAAAACAAATATTTCCATTTGATTCTGCAATAATTTATGCAGCTTCTATGATTACTAGTATGATATTTATTATTGGGTTTATGTTGTTCTTAAACATTAGTAAAAAAACTTCAAAATTAGGTGGACAATCTACTATACCTAAATTATTAATAGACAGTTCAAAGAAAAAGAAAGCTCCTTTTTTTGATGCAACTGGTGCACATGCTGGTTCACTTTTAGGAGATGTACTTCATGATCCTTTACAATCAGGTGGACTTGGAACTCCTCCTCATGAAAGATTAATTCCAGGAATGATTCATAGAGCTTCAGGTGGAGTTTTATTTATAGATGAAATTTCAACATTAACACAACATTCACAACAAGAGTTATTAACTGCGTTACAAGAAAAAAAATATCCTATTACTGGACAATCTGAGAGATCAAGTGGAGCAATGACAAGATCAGAACCTGTTCCTACAGATTTTATTTTAATGGCTGCAGGAAATTACGAAACTGTAAAACATATGCATCCAGCATTAAGATCAAGAATCAGAGGTTATGGTTATGAAGTATATATGAATGATACAATGGATGACACTCCAGAGAATAGAAATAAGTTAGCAATATTTGTAGCACAAGAAGTTGTTAAAGATAAAAAGATTCCTCATTTTACAAAAGGAGCTGTTGAACTAATTATACATGAGGCAAGAAAAATGGCTTCTACTTCTGGTAAATTAACTTGTAGATTAAGAGAGTTAGGTGGTTTAGTAAGAGCAGCTGGAGATATATCTTTAGAACATAAATCCAAATTTGTTGAAGCTATACATGTTACTGAAGCTAAAAAACTTTCAAGAACTTTAGAACAACAAATGGCTGATAAATATATAGAAGCAAAAAAGAAATATGAAGTAATTGTTACAACTGGTAATAGAGTTGGTAGAGTAAATGGTTTAGCAGTTATTGGTGGAGATACTGCATTTTCAGGAATTGTTTTACCTATTGAATCTGAAGTAACTCCTGGTGGTAAAAAAACTGAGTTTGTTGCAACAGGTAAACTTGGTGAGATTGCAAAAGAAGCTGTAAAGAATGTATCTGCTTTAGTCCTAAAATATTTTGGAGAAGATTTGAGAGAAAAATATGATGTTTTTATTCAATTTGTTCAATCAACTGAAGGTGTAGAAGGAGACTCAGCTTCAATCGCTGTAGCAACCTCCATTATATCTGCATTAAAACAAGTACCTGTAAAACAAGATACTGCAATGACTGGTTCTTTATCTGTTAGAGGAGAAGTATTAGCTGTTGGTGGTGTAACTGCAAAAATTGAAGCAGCTATCGATGCAGGAATAAAGAGAGTTATAATTCCTAAATCAAATGAAAGAGATATTGTTATCACAAAAGCTAAACTAAACAAAGTAAAAATTATTCCCGTAACTAGAATTGAAGAAGTTTTCAAAGAAGCTATGGATTGGAAAGGTAAAGAAAAAATCTTAAAATCTTTTAATGGAAAATTAAAAAAATAAATAAATTAAAATTCTCTTTTTGGCACAGGAAATTTTCTACTTTCAAATTCTTCCCATTGTTCTCTTGCCAAAGAATGACTATATAATATCTCTTTACTTTCTACATCTCTAATTTCTAATACTTCTTGAACTAAATCTTTTCTATCACCTTTATAGTCATTAGGATTTTTATTTCTTCCAATTGGAATTTGAGTGGACATAGTAGATCCTCCTTTATTTTGAATCATAAGAGAAACATTTTCTGATTCATGTCTAAAAAACCCTACAAAATATCCATCAACTCTTGCAATAAGAGGTACAACTATTTCATCTCTATAATTCAGTTTAATAAAATCTATTTCAAATTTAGTTCCCAATTCTTGTTTTGTTAAATCTTCTAATAAAGGGAATTTTCTTCCTACAGAATCCTTACTCACATTTGTTTCCATTCTTTCTAATTCTCTATTATAAGTTGTATCCCAAGTAGAATATTCAATATTCATATTTATTCTTTTCATTTTTCTTATTTTTAATTATGCTTTTATTAAGATTATGTATTTTAATTATATTATTTATTATCAAATACAACAATACTAATAAACTAAACTTCTAAATAAAATTACATGCAAACAACTTTGTGTATTACTGGCTTAATGCGTTCTGGAAAAGATTTTGTAGCTCAATATATTATCAACAAATATAATTATGTTCAATTAAATATGTCTGATGTAATTAAAGATGAATTAATCCAACAAGCTAGAGAGCCAACAAAAATGAATATGTCTATTCTTGCAGATGAATGGAGAAAACTTCATGGTAAAGATATTGTAATGAGAAAAACATTAGAGAAAGCACAAGATCATGACAAAGTTATTATTACAGGTATTAGAAGTCCTGAAGAATTAGATTTTTTACAAACCAATACTAAGAGATTCAAATTAATTTCAATACAAGCTTCTAGAGAAATTAGATACAATAGAAGATCTAATAATGATCCTCAAAGTCCTGAAGAATTTTTTGAAAGAGATGAAAGAGATATTTTATTCAAAGGTTTAGGTAAAGTAATTGAGAAAGCAGATTATAATATTAAGAATGAAGGATCATTAGAAGAAATTTATGCACAGATAGATTCCATAATAGATAGAATTGATTATCAAAGACCTTCCTGGGATGAATACTTCATGAACTTAGCTCTTGAAGTAGGAAAAAGAAGTACATGTGATAGAGGCAGAACTGGTGTATTAATTGTGAGAGATAAACAAATCTTAGCTACAGGATATGCTGGTTCTCCTAAAGGTTTACCTCATTGTGATGAAGTTGGACATCAAATTAAAAAAACAACACATGAAGATGGTTCCGTATCAAAACATTGTGTTAGAACTTCTCATGGAGAACAGAATGCTATCTGTCAAGCTGCAAAGAATGGTATAGCAATAAATAACTCAACTTTATATTGTAAATTAGAACCTTGTTATATTTGTGCAAAAATGATGGTTAATGCAGGCATAGTAAGAGTTGTATGTTTAAGAAAATATCATGCAGCTCAAGATTCTAGAGAAGTTTTCCAAAAAGCTGGTATTGACATATTATATATTGAAGAAGGTCAAGAAAATTATTAAATCAATTCTTTATATCTTTTATATGCTTCTTCATGCATTACCCAATAACTTTTTCTTGTAAAATCCTTTGTAACATTTTTTACAATTTTCTTAGTTTCTAAATCTTTTAAGATTTTCAAAATAAATTGTTTATCTCTAGCTTCTTGACTAGCTATATTAGTAGCACTTAAAGATCTCGGTGCTTCATCAAATAATATTCTTAAAACATTACTTTTTATTTTCTCTATATTATCTTTTGAAATTCGACTCATACTTAATTTTAATATTATTTGTCTTTAAAAACATTACTGCGTTATACCGCTAATTACAAAATTAATCAAAAAACTTAAGAACTTAAGACAATTATTTTCAAACATGGATTTCAAAAAAGAAATTATAAATTTATTAAAGAAGGAAAAAATTCCAATTGAACTTCTTCAAGCTCCACCTAATCCTGAGATGGGTGATTATGCTTTACCTTGTTTTCCTTTAGCAAAACAATTAAAAAAATCTCCAGTTGAGATAGCAAAAACTTTACAACCTAAATTCAAAGCTAAATTTTTAGAGAAGGTTGAAGCTAATGGCCCCTACTTAAACTTTTACATTAACAAAGAAATATACAATAAAACAATTATAGAATCTAAAACTAAAAAAAACAAAATAAATAAAAGCATAGTTATTGATTTCTCTTCACCTAATGTTATGAAGCCATTTGGCTTAGCACACTTAAGATCTACAATGATAGGTAATTCTATTCATCTTTTACATAAACACCTAGGATACAAAGTAATTAGGGTTAATCACTTAGGAGATTGGGGAACCCAATTTGGTAAAATGATTTATGCTTATTTAGAATGGGGTAATCCTAAAGATATTGAAAAAGAACCTATAAAAAATATGCTTAAACTCTATGTTAAATACCATAAAGAAGCAGAAAAAGACTCTTCTTTAGACGATAAAGCAAGAAAAATATTTGCAGATTTAGAATCAGGAAATAAAAAATATAGATCTCTTTGGAAAAAATTCAGAGATTTATCTCTTAAAGAATATGATAAAACTTACAAAAGATTGAATGTATCCTTTGATTCTTTTTCTGGAGAAGCTTTCTATGAGCCAATGTTAAAAGATACTATCTCTTTACTAAAGAAAAATAAATTATTAGAAGAAAGTGAAGGAGCATTAATTGTTAATTTAGACAAATATAATCTTGCACCTTGTTTGATACAAAAATCTGATGGTGCTACTATCTACGCTACTAGAGATATTGCTGCAGCTATTTATAGAAAGAAAGAATATAATTTCCATAAGAATATATATGTTACAGATAATAGACAAAATTTACATTTTCAACAATTCTTCAAAGTATTAGAATTAGCTAAATTATCTTGGGCAAAAGATTGTATACATATTCCTTTTGGTATTATGAAATTTAATGATGGTATTATGTCTACTAGGAAAGGAAAGGTAATATTCTTAGAAGAAGTATTAGATAAATCTGTAGACAAGGTTAAAAAAATAATCAAAGAAAAAAACCCTAAATTGAAAAATAAAGATAAAATTGCAGAACAAATAGGGATAGGAGCAATTATATTCTGGGATCTTTCACATGATAGAGTTAAAGATATACAATTTGAATGGGATTTAATATTAGATTTTAGTGGAGAAACAGGACCTTATATCCAATATACATATGCTAGAGCTTCTTCAATATTAAGAAAGGCTAAGAATAAATCTAAACCTTCTTATGAGAAATTAACTAATCCTAAAGAAGCTGAATTAATTAAATTAATTTCAGACTTTGAATCTACAATAGAAAATGCTGCACAGCAGTATAAACCTTCTGTATTAGCCAAATATTTACTTAGCATTGCTCAAAGGTTTAATGAATTTTATCAATCTTGTCCAGTATTAAATGAAGAAGATAAATCATTAGCTAAAGCAAGATTAAATCTTATATCTAAGACAAGAGAAATTTTAAAAGAGGGCTTATCATTATTAGCTATTTCTACTCCTGAAGAGATGTAATTCTACAACCACAACTTTTAAATAAGCTATTTCTTTTCTCAAGATTGGTGAAAAAAGATGCCTGTTATATCGTTTAGTTTTGATAAAATCAATATAGAAAAGAAAAAGACATTAGAAGCTCCAATTAAAGTAGATAATGGAATGACTATTGTTGATCTTAAATTAGAAGACGTACCAATTACTGGTGGAAAGAAAGAAAAGGTTTTAAGATTCTTTTATGAATATAAAGTAGATTATCAACCTGATCAAGCTATTATTGAAATTGCTGGAAATTTAGTCTATCATGATCCTGATGGTAAAACTGATGAATTAATGAAAGGTTGGAAAGATTCTAAACAATTACCTCCTGAGATGATGCAACAAGTGATGAACAATGTTTTAATTAGATGTCAAATAAAAGCATTATCATTAGCTCAAGATTTAGGTTTACCACCACATATTAGAATTCCTACAATCAGTCCTAAAACTCCTATTACAAAGGATAAGAAGGCTGAAGAGTATATAGGATAAATTTTTCTTTTTTTATTTATTCATTAAACATATTATGCACATATTAAACATATAATTCTTAAGAATTCTTTAGAATTAAGCTATTTCTTTCTTTTTCATTCCTTCATTATGTACATACTATGCACTTGGTTATTCACTTATTATTCACATAAATGTATTTATATCTCACTTTATTTCTATTCTTTATGATAGTATCTGATCTTAAGGAAGCTGTAAAGAAGTCTTTTAGTAGGGTAAAGAGCCATTTTGAGGCGTTAGAAGGTGAAGTTAGGCATAATAGAGACTATCTTATTAAACAAAACAATAGTATTGAATCTTTAAACGCTCAAATTAAGGCTTTAGAAGCTAAAATTAAAGAATTAGAAGACTCTAAACTCTCATTTTCTCAAGATATTAACTCTGAATCAGTAGATGTTTCTCATTTAGATTCTCCTTCAGAGCCTGAAACAAGCTCTGAATTAAGTGATTCATCACTTTCCAATGATATCTCCATAGGAAATAGAGGGGTTTCATTAGATGGTTATTCACTTCCTGGTTATTCACTTCCTAGTTATTCACTTGATATTAGGGCCTTTAAGGAAGATCTTTCAAATATACTTAGTAGGCTTTCAAGGCAAGAATTCATGACTTTCCTTGTAATATATCAGCAAGAAGAGCAAATTAAGCATGTAACTTACGAATCCTTATCCAAAGAACTCAAAATCTCTTCTGGTTGTGTTAGGACCTATGTAAGTGGTATTATTAAGAAGGGAATTCCTATTGTTAAGTCTAAATATAACAATAAAGTCATAATACTCTCAGTTCCTTCAGAAATAAGGGGTTTAAACCTCAAAAAGAGACTTATTCAAATATTTTATAACTTAGATCCTTCTCAAAAGAAATTAGGTGATAAATTTTAACTCTCATTTTTGATTAAAATAAGCTATATTTTGCTTCTTTTCTATATATCTTTCTCCTTTTTTGTTATATTATATTTTTTATACCTAACTTATTTTATATCTTAATTATATTCTCTTTTATTCTGATCTTATTCTGATCTTATGCACTTATTCACTTATTATTCACTTCATATTATCTGTCTATTATATGTCTACGACATGTCTAAGACTGTCTATAGACTTGTCTACGACTTGTCTACAAGGTGTCTATAAAGTGTCTATAAACTGTCTACGATTTGTCTTTTTTCGACGAAACTTTTATAAAGTAGCTAGTTCTAAATACTATTATGCTTAATTGGTTAATTAAAAGAGGTGTTAAAAAACATATTACAGAATGGAATGATTCTGTGAAATCTTCTTTTACAAATATTAGAAATGATATGAGTCATATTTCAAAATGGATTACTCATTTCCAAAAAAGAGATGAACACCACATAGAAAACCATAGTAAAATATTAGAAAGATTAGCTTTAATTGAATCAAAATTAGAAAAGGGTGAAGAGATAGAGATTTCTGAGAGTTCAGAAGATAGTATTTATGAGAGTTCATTTAATCTTTCAAAAAATGAGAATGATAAGTGGGATGATCTAACTGATGTACAACAAAATTTAGCTTGGTTAATTCTGAGACTTAACAAAGAAAATCCAGACATTTGGTTCACTACTAGGCAACTAGCAGAAGAGTTTTATCCTAACAAAGAATATTCAAAAGTGAGAAGTACTTTAGTTCATTATTTGAATATATTAGAAGATTTTGGTTTTATTGAAAGAAAAAGATCATCTAATCAATCTTTAATTAAGACTAAAAAAGAAAATTTACCTCCACCAAGAAATTCAAAAGAAGTAGTAATTGATATGAAATCTTCTAAAAAATCTAAGAAAAAATCAAAATGATTAAAATTTATTGTTTTTAATTAAAAATAATAAAAAAATTTAAGGATTGATTAATTTTCGAATTTTACCTATCTCTTGTCCTTTAAATCCTATTCGAGCTAATCCACCATAACCATCTTTTAATATAGTCTTTTTTATATCCATAGCTTGTGCTCTATAAGTTGGATCTCTAAATAAATTACCCCAATTATATTGTGGTTGAGAAGATGCTTTTTTAGCTAATTTATCCTTCAAAGCTTGTTTAAACTTTTTACTAGCTCTTCCATCATAAGGAGTTTTTCCAAACCTATATATTACTTTTGATCTTTTATAAAAACAAACTGTATTAAAATTAAAACTTAAATCATTATCTTTTAAGTACAAATGTAAAGGTTGTTTCATTAATTTATGTATTCCATGAAGGTCTCCTTTTCCAGTCCTAAAAAATAAAGTTATATGAGGGTCAGTAAATTGAAAGTTTTTTTCTTCAACACCTGCAAGATTTAACATTTCATGTATTTTCTGTCTAATTATAGGTATTTGTTCAGAAATAATTGGAACCCATACAACTTGCGAATCTTGAATATTATTTTTATCGTATCCTATTCCTGCTATAGTACATTGTCCTTTGAAAAGATTCATTAAATTACTATAAACTTGTGGATGCGTATTCATAAATTCTAAAATATGTTTAAACATTTTTCCATTAGTTTGAAATGATTCTGGATGAAGTACTCCCAGAGTAATATGGAATTCAGGTTTAACACTAATTCTACTAGTTAATTTTTTATCTAACATTATACTCGGTTCCTTTTCCGCTATACTAAGAATAATATCATACATTTTATCAGATAATTTTGGAGGTAAAGCAATTCCTAAAGAATATATGTCTTCACCAAAGATTTTTTCAAATATTGTCATATTTACACCTCTTTGTATTTTAAGCTACTTATCTTTATAAATTTATATATTTTTTACGATCAAAACTTTTAATCATTAATCAAATATTTTATACATTAAATATTTTAGTTTTTGATCAAAGGTTTTAGTCATTTATCGACGATAAAATTAGCTACAATATTAAACTATATACCTTCTATTATTTAGTCTTTCTATACAAGCTTTAATTCTCTTAAATTTAGAAATATTTCTTCATTTTAAGCTATTTCTACATTATTCACCTAAAAAACTTAATAACTTTACCTAATGTTTTACCTATTGCTTTCCTATCTTGTATCAATTCTGATATTAAGGGTTGTGCTATTTGTTCTTGTATATCATAATATGTTAAATCAAAGATATTCTGGAATATATTTGAGTATCTTAATTTAGATTTTATAGAAAACATTTTTTCTTTTTTCCCTTTTTTACAAATAATAAATATTTCATATCTACTTATTGTTTTTCGTTTAAATGTTGTAGGTTCAATTAAAAAATATTCTGGGACCACCAAACTTATTTCTTTATTTCCATTATCATAAGAATAAGTCATTTTAATTCCTGTTTCTGCAATATCAGTCATATAGGGATATTCAAATTTTTGTTTTCTTTCCTTAAATTTATATCCTTCTATATGCAAAAGAGAAATAAATTGTCTTGCTAAATAAGTATCTAGTATTTTTTTAATCTGTTTGAACATTGGTTGATATAAAGGAATATATACAGGAAGACTTAATGCATCTAAATCACTTTTTTTCTTATATTCATGATAAGGAATAATTCCACAATATATTCTATTGAATGTAAAAAGATTAATTCTATTTAGAATAAAGGTTTCAAGATGTTTAAAAACAATTCTTTCTTTTTGTTCATGAGTAAAAGTAATAAATTCATCATAATCTATTCCTGGAATATTATGTGTAAATCCGACATAATATCTTGTTACTATTAAACTCTGTCTTATCAAATAATTTCTCTCTTCAATATTATTATAATCTAGGCCTATTAATGAGTCTATATCTACTCTTAATAATGAAGCTTTACCTTGACTATTTATTACTCCTAATCTTCTAGGGACTGATATAAAATAGTTAATTTCTTTATTATTTATTGATTTGAAACTAAGGGTGTAATTCTTATATTCTACACCATCCCATTTCTGAGTTATTTTTGGTTTTCCTTCATAATGAACATGATCAACTAATTTTTGAATAACTTTTTCAATAATCTGATCTAATTTTTTATCATTCTCTATTGTTATCTCAGATTTGTAATGGCTTAAGTGCATAATCATTTAATAGATTGATAATTTATATACTTTTTTAATAAAAATTCTAATCAATTATCAAAACTTTTAATCATGAAACTATACTTTTTTATATGATCTGTTACTATGTTTAATTCAATCGAGGTGAACAACACTAAAACAAAGAAGAATTCTAAAATTTGAAGCTTTTCTAAGAGATTTTTCTAAACGAAACTCTGAAAAGAAATTAGGCGAAAGAACAATTGATGGCGTATTAACTCTTGCAAAATATATTCCTGATACAAAGAAGAAAGAAGATTTTGATAAACTTCTAAAGAAACACCAATCATATCTCAAGGAAAGAAACCATCCTATTGCCAGATATGCTTTATTCCTGTATCTCAAAAGTTTAGGATATGAAGAAGATTTAATCAAAAGAATTGTTAATTTCAATAAAAAGCCTAGTACTGCTTTGAATGATGCAGAAAAATTAGCAAAATATGTTCTTTCTAAAAAAGAATTACTTTATCTTGTTGACAATATAAAAAATCCTAGAGATAGATTAATCATTAAATTTCTTTACGATACTGGCGCTAGAGTTTCTGAATTAACTGATTTGCAATTAAAGGACATTGATTTAGATATTAAAGAAGCTACTTTGATGGGTAAAGGAAAAAAACCAAGAACAGTTTATTTCCAAGATTCTACAAAGAATTTACTTGAAGAATATTTAGAGTCTAAAAAGCTCACAAATCCTTCTGAGAAAGTTTTTGCAATAAAACCTATCACTGTATGGTATCATCTAAAAAAATATGGTAAAGAGATTTTAAACCGTGATTTACGACCTCATATGTTAAGACACACTAGGTTACAACATATGGCAGATGAAGGTGTAGATTCTTTTCTAATAAAATCTTATGCTGGACATTCAGATATTGGTACTACACAGATTTATGTAAGGAACTCTAAATTCCAAAGAAAGTTAGCTTTTAATCGTGCAGGAGATTTATGGGAGAAAGAAACTTAATCTCTAAACTCTAAAACTTTATTAAATAATTAATCCTTCCATTAAATATGGATACTGTACGAGAAAGATTAGAAAGATTAAAAGCAAAACCAAGAAGAGTAGGTTTACCTTTATCTGAAGATGAAATTAACCCTAGGCCAGAGAAAGTTCTTCTTAGTCCTGAGTCAATATTCATGCGTAAAATTGAGAAATTAATGTCTTCTATTACTTCTACAAAGAAAAAAATGCTTGCAGATTCTGGTCAATACCTTAGTCTTTATTATGATTTAAAGAAACAAGAAAAAGAATTTTTAGAAACTTTAGATGATCCAGAGTTACAGTATTTAGATATTCCTGATATATTTATGCAGAAAATAAATAATATGAAAAAAAGAATTATCGATCATAAATTCTAAGCTATTACATTTTGTACTTGTTGAGGGTTTATTCCATTTGTTTGTAATATTAATAAGTCTCTAATTTTTCCTTCTTTATGATATCTTTCTAAAGTATCTATTATTTGTTTAGAACTCAAATTTTTTGGAATATCAATCATTCTCAAAGCTTCCCCAATATCTTTAAAATTTTCAGCTAATTCTAAATAAGTATCTCTTAGTGCATCTTGCCCTTGTCTAGCTAAATTTGCAAACCTATCATATGATAAACTTCCAACAGAACAATGATAATTAATTTGTCCATTTCCTATTCTCTCAATATAATCATAAAATATTCCTACCCATATTAAGCACTGATCACCTATTCTTTTACTTAAACTAGGTTCACTAAGGCTTTTCTCTTGTAATAATGTAACTGATTCAAATCCTTCCTTTTCAGATAATAAACGATTTCTACAATTACTCAATAAATTAGTTAGATACCACTCAGTATTTTCTGAAACTCTTACATTTCTTTGAGAAAGACATCTTGGTATTTCTTCATAAAAAAAACTATCTAATGTTTGGTATTCTTTTATTATCATTTGAATAAAAATCTTATCTAATTATAAAAACTTTTTCCTCTTATATCATATGTTTTAATTAAATTATACTAAAAAGCGTTTTACCGCCAATGTGTTTAATTTAATATATTCTTCAAAATTTTAAAATAAAAAAAGAATTAATTTCCACCTAGCCATGAAGGCATAAATGGTGCTAATAAAGGCCATCCATAAGGAGCTACTGCAACTAATCCACCAATAATTATACAGTGAATAAAACTCTCGTGCATACCTTTACCTCTAGCTCCAGCTACTACTGCTGAACCTGAATATACTTTGATTGTAACTACTAAAGCTATTGCTCCTCTCAGAATATATGCATTTGTTAAGATAGCTGGTAAAGATCCTCCAAATTGTGCTAAAAAGAAATCTACATTCATAGAAATCAGTAAAGCAATAATTAAAACTGGAAAAATATGTGTTAATCCATGCTTTAACCAATGTGACCCTGAAAATGCTTCATCTCCATGAAGAAAAAACATTTCTATTATCCCAATAACTATACCCATACCTATTGCTGGTAATATTAATAAAGAACCTATTTCTGTTGCCATAGCTTTCTAGTATCTAAAAACATTTATAAAGTTTTTCTTCTAATATAATTTCATGGTAGGCATATTTGAAAGATTAAAAGGGAAAAAAGTTCTAAAAGAACCTAAAACTCAAGAAGAAATAATTTCAGAAAAATTGAATGAGTTATTAGAATTTACAAAAACCAAAAAAGGTTTTCTTGCAAGAGAACTTGGTAGAGTAGCTGATAGCCAAAGAATAATTAAATCTTTAAAAAAACAAACTTCAAATCCTGCTCAAATTAGAATTCAACTAGGTAAAGTTGAACAAAATATTATTTCTAGCCAAGGTGAAGATGAAGCAGAGATTGACGAAATTGATGTAAAAGAGCAAAGATTAATTAGAGAAATTGAAAAATTACTTTAACCTTTTTGAATATCTTTCGCTTCTAATTTAATAAACATTTTAACAAGAAGAGCTACTAATATTGTAGTCAACAAAACTGAAGGTGCAAATATAGACAGCATTTCTGTTCCTTCAAACACACCAATTTCCATAGCTAAAATCAAAATAATTAAAGTTTCTACATCTAAACTCAACATTGAAGATGCTACTAAACCTGGAGCTGGTATTTTTTTAATCTTACTATAAACATATGTATAACTAAATTTCAAAACACAAGACAATCCAAAAAATATCAAAGCTGGAATTATATTAGCTATTATTCCTGCCTCTCCAAATAAAACTAATTCTAAACCAAACCATGCAAAGAACAAAGGTACAAACAATCCCATTGATACTGCTTTAAATCTATCAATAAAACTTCTTGTTCCAGAAAATGTTGATCTTGAAATAATAATACCTGCTAAGAAAGCTCCTAAGATATTTGAGAAACCTAAACTCTCAGTTAAGAAAGCCATTAATAATACTAATGCCATTGTCAAAGTAAATTGTGCTTCTTCTGATTCTAACAAAACCATATACTTTCCAAATCTTGAAACTATCCAAAATAAACCAATAAATAAACCCATGAACGCAATTACTCCTATAAATTTACTTGCTATTGCTCCTAGTTCTGGGGTAAGAAATAATGTAAATATTGTCAATAAAGTTAAACCTGCAATAACATTAATTACTGCTCCATTCAAAACCATTTGTCCAAACTCTGTATTCAACAATCTTTTTGACATTAACATTTTTGCAGGAACTCCTAAATCAACAACTGCATAAGCCAATGCTAAAAATGTAATCTGTACAAAAGTATAAGATTTACCTGCAACAACACTCATTAAAGGAGTACTTAAAACTCCAAAGATAATTACAAAACCAAATATTAGCAAACCAAGTCCCATCATCATTGCTGTTTTATTTTTATACAATGCAGATGCATCTTCTTCTTTTAATCCTGCTAAGAATAAAATTAATACTGCTCCAATAATTGCAAACTCTTCCATTGCATGCGGAGAAACCCAACCTAATATAGATGGACCTAATAATAATCCTGCAATAATATATCCAATAACTGCATCCAAACCTAATCTCTCAAATACTTCACCAAGAATTAATGAACTAGCTAAAACTGCAAACAATGATAATAATATATTTGTTATAGCTACTTCTGAACTCATTTTACCTCTTAATTTTATTTATTAAATCTCTTTGATGCACAACACCAACAATTTTATCTTTTTTAATAACTGGAATTGTAATCAATTTATTCTTATACATTAAGTACGCTGCTTTTTCAATTGCTGTTTCTGGTGTAACAAAATAAATATTTTTTTTCATAATCTCTTCAGCTTTTTTTGCAAAATAGGTTTTATTATAATAACTTCCCATAACTCCTATTAAATCTGTAACTCTATCTTGTGGAACAAGTAACTGAATAATATCTGATTCTTCAATAGTTCCTAATAATTTACTCTTATCATCAACAACAATTAATGTATCTTCGGTTTTTTTCAATTTATTAATTACTAATTTTATTGAGCTATTTTTTTTAATAATTGTAGCTTTCTCCATAATACTTTTAACCTTCACACCAGAAACATCTTTCCATTTTTCTGTTAACAATCTTTTTAGAAAGTTATCAGTAAGATGATTGAATCCTTTTCCTATTTCTTCAAATTCTTTTACTGAAGGATCTACAATTTTCTTACCTACTTTTTTCACTTCTTTAGAAAACCAATTTTCAAACATAAAGATTATAACATCTTCTTTAATTTATAAATCTTACTCTCTAGGATCTTCCCAATCTAGTTCAAACTCTGGATTATTTCCTACAATATTGCCTAGTTTTGTTTCAACACCATTACAATCTACAAACACTTCATCATGACATTCTATATTTCCATTTTCTTCACAAACAGCCTCTGTATAAACATTAAATTCTGTTTTTTCTACTGGTTCTGCAATAGTTTGTCCTGTAATAGTTGAGTTAACTAAAAAAAAGATATTCAAACTTATAGAAATAATAAA
>Ga0209249_1000786_pt1 | contig 35464 bp, 28 predicted proteins | sample SaaInlV_200m_DNA_4_FD_184653 | JGI IMG/M metagenome (GOLD analysis project Ga0209249, IMG submission 184653) | Marine microbial communities from expanding oxygen minimum zones in the Saanich Inlet - SI037_S3LV_200m_DNA (SPAdes) (version 2) | ecosystem: Environmental > Aquatic > Marine >...
ACTGCTTTGAATAAAGAGAATGCTCGATTCTCGCTTCTCAAAATAGCTAAGGCTATTTCTGCGAGGCTCAACTCTGTGCTTCCCTTTATTCTGTGCATTTTGAATTCTCATAACGAAAAACTCATGAATAATTCAGGTAAGAAGAAGGATTTATAATCCCGTTAATTTCTTTTTCAGAATATTCAGGGACTGCACCTTTTTGCGAAGCTACAAACGCACCGGTTGCACAGGCAAATTCTAATGCTTTTACCGGGTCGGCATTGTTTGAGAGGCCAGCTACCAGGCTTGCCAAAAACGAGTCGCCAGCACCAACGGTATCAACGGCATTAATTATAAATCCTGGATGATCGTAGATTTTTTTATTAATAAAAAGAACTGCTCCATTTGCACCGCGGGTTACACAAACCGACGAACATTTAAAATATTCTGCAAACCATTGAATAAGTTCAGTTTCGTTGCCGGATTTATTTTTCCACGAGGCAATAGCATAAAGTTCATCATCATTCAACTTAATAAAATCTGACATAAAAAGTAATTTTTCAACCACTTCGGGTTTGTCGTAAGGAGGGCGTAAATTTACATCGAGCAAGCGGGTGGCTTTTGAAGACTTTAACAAACTGAAAAGTGTTTCGCGAGAAGTTTGATTACGCGATGCCAGTGAACCATAAATAATTAAACCAGAATTGCTTGCAACTTCTTCAATTTCTTTATTCAGTTGAATATTGTCCCAGGCTACAGGTTCACAAATTTCGTAAGTTGCATTTTTCTGTTCGTCGAGATGTACCAAAACTTTACTTGTATTCAGTTTCTCATCCATTTGTACAAATTGTGTATCTAAACCCGATTTTATTAAATAATTTTTTAAACTTTTCCCGTCCTTGTCATTCCCGATCCTGCTGACAAGGATGGGATTTTGCCCTTGTTTTTTTAAATGAATTGCTACATTTAAAGTTGCTCCGCCGGGTTTGGCACCGGATGGTAGCATATCCCAAAGCACCTCGCCAAAACAAAGAATATTGCTGATTTTTCCCTTTTTCATAATTTTTCGATTTTTTCAAAATTAACGTTTTGAAAATTGTAATCCGATTTATTTAAATTTTTTTGAATTGAAAAAAGAATAAAGTATTATATTTGCAACCGCAAAAACATACGGTGGTTGTAGTTCAGTTGGTTAGAACGCTGGATTGTGGTTCCAGAGGTCGTGGGTTCAAATCCCATCATCCACCCAAATAAAGCCTGGTTTATACCGGGCTTTTTTTATTGAGAAAATCTGAAATGTTTTTTAGGCTCTTATTTCTAATATTCCCCGATAAAACGAGACAGGCTGTGTTTCTTTGCAGAAAATAACAATTATCAAAATACAAACCTGTCTGGCACTTGACTGATAAATCACAAAAATCAATATCAAAATTCAGATTGCTTGAAACATAATAAGGAATAGTTTAGAATTTGAATATTTGAAAAATTGAATCTTATGCGTCAGTAGCCGCACAGGTTTGTTATTTGTTTTTTTGAGATTTGTCTTTTCCAGTTTATCTGGGTTAGGAATATCAACTTTAAACAGTGTCAAAAAACAAGTTCCATCCTTTTAACAGCTATTTTTCAATATTTGCTATTTCCAGGCCCACTAAAAAACAAAGATCTGCCACACGTTTTATTTTATCGAAATTTATTTTTGAAACTTCATCGCTCACTTTATGGTAATCGGCATGGTAACCGGTGGCATAATTTAAAATAGGTACTCCTTTTTCGTGAAAATAATAATGATCGCTGCTTCGCAAAAAACCTGGTGGCAACGATTTGTCAGGAATGATTCCCAGTTCACTGCAAATCGAATCGTTAATTTGTTCAAGCTTGGGCCAGACATCATTTGAAAGTGTAAATAAACCATCAAAATCTTTAACCAGTTTTGGTGATTTATCCCACACCGAATCGCGAGCTTCAAAAACCCGCCCAACCATATCGAGATTTATACATGCCACTGTTTTATCGAGGGGGAAAACCGGATTTTGAGTGTAATAATTCGATCCCAACATTCCAATTTCCTCGGCAGTTACCCACAAAAATACAATACTGCGTTTTGGCTTTTGATCCAAACTCATAAAAGCTTCGGCAACTTCCATTAAAGTAACGGTTCCCGAGCCGTTGTCATCGGCGCCATTATATATTTCACCCTCGTTGTTTACACCCAAATGGTCGTAGTGTGCCATAAAAATTACACACTCTTCTTTTAATACCGCGTCGCTGCCTTCAATTATCCCAACTACATTTTTTGCATCAAGCAATTTACTTGTTCCCCTTACTACCAAATTAATTTTAAAATCGTTTACTAAAAATGAGTAGGCTTTTTTATTTTTGGAAATATCGTTTAGATACTTTTTAAATCTTCCTTTTCCCCCTAACAAAACATCGACAAACGATGGCTCAGTTAAAAAAATGGCTTGCTCGTCGGAAGATTCATTTGTTTCATTTAAAAAATACTTTGTTCTTGTATTCCAGCGATTAATCCGATTAAAAGTATTATTCTTTTTGTCTTTTGGATTGCTTGCAATAATAATAGCCTTTGGTTTTTGTTTAAAAACCTTCTCAAATTTAGCGCGTTCCTGCCTGTTGTTCCAACTAAAATTTTCTCCTTTAAGGTACAAGTCCGGGTTACCTTGTGCGTATATTACTATTTTCCCGGCGACGTCAATTCCTTCAAAATCGTCATAACTATTTCCTGGATCCTGCCAGCCAAATCCCGCAATTACAATTTCTTCACCTTCAAGTTCCAGGGCATCCAATCTACCATTCAGGCTGACAACCGAATTTGTATTAAAAACAGATTTCTTTTTTTGATTTACAACTTCGATAAAAATATTGCCCAAACCCGGCATTGTTGCAATAATTCCTACCGACTGAAAAAAATCATCAATATGCGGTTTCAACCCAATTTTCTGTGCATAATCTTTTAAATAATCAGCAGTTATTTCCAGACCGGAAATTTCGGTTCCAAACTTTCTTCCCTGTAAACTATCAGAAGCGATAAAAATTAAATGACGCCTTAAATCTTCTTTGTTAATGGTTTTTATCCCTTCCACTTGCGAAAAAGAAGATATTGTCAGACAGAAAAAAATAAGGGTGAAAAAATAATTTACAAACATTTTTTTGAACAATGTATTAGCCTGAATTATTCATAAATTTATCTATTCCTAAATCAAACTGCTTTGAATAAAGAGAATGCTCGATTCTCGCTTCTCAAAATAGCTAAGGCTGTTTCTGCGAGGCTCAACTCTGTGCTTCCCTTTATTCTGTGCATTTTGAATTCTCATAACGAAAAACTCATGAATAATTCAGGTTAGACAATTTTCGATGCTTTAAATTCAAATAAAATTAGAAATAAATAAGAGAAATGCAAAGTTGCCCGAACGATTGGATGAATGATAAAACAAAAAACTCAGACAAAACAACACCAATTGAAATTTGAAAAATTTAATTGCCTAAACAAAAACTTCAACATCTTTTGTAATTAACAAGCCATCTGTTTTGCACAAAAAGCCAAAAAACGAACCGCTGGCAGCTATTTGCTTTTTGTTATCTTTAACCCTTTTCACCAAAAACCTGGTTAAACCATGATTATTGTTTTTATCGCCTACATTGTAATACTTATCGGAATTGTCACATACTCAGCACGCCGTTCGAAAACTAACCATGATTTTGTTTTGGGCGGAAAAAAAATTTCGGGTTTTTCGCTTGCATTATCAGAGCGTGCCACTGGCGAATCTGCATGGTTGCTTTTGGGTTTAACGGGATACGCTTACTCAGAAGGAATGGCCGCAATCTGGGTGGCATTGGGATGTGTTACAGGAATCCTGTTTTTATGGATTTTTCTCGCCGAACCACTTCAAAAATTAACAGAAAAAACGGGGGCATTAACAGTTCCGAGCCTGTTTTCAGCAAAATTTGAGGGAACGAGTAAAAGCTTTGGAATTTTATCGTCTTTAATAATCATCTTCTTTTTTGTGTTATACATTGCAGCACAATTCAGCGGGGCAGGAAAAATTTTTAACGATACTTTTAACATCGACCCATTTTGGGGAATGGTAATTGGCTCGGGATTAGTAACTATTTACACAATGCTCGGCGGTTTTATTACGGTGGTTGCAACCGATGCATTTCAGGCAGTCCTGATGGTAGTTACATGCGTGGTTCTACCAATTGTTGCACTCGGAATTGCAGCAACTTACAATATAAATATTGCCGAAACAATTGCCCACGCCAGTTATACAATCCCATTAAATATTGAAATTGCAAAACAAGCAACCGGTGGTTTATTAATTTTAAACGGATTGAGTTGGGCATTTGGATACACCGGACAACCACAATTACTGACCCGGTTGATGGCTATGCGCAACAAAACTGAAATACAACAAAGCAGGATTCTTGCCATTGCCTGGACATTGCTTGCATACGGCGGGGCTTTTATGATTGGGATAATAGGTTACAAACTTGTGCAGGCAGGTGCTTTGGGAAATGCGGCAACCAGCGTGGCCAACGATGCCGAAAAAATAATGCCAATTATGGTGATGACTTTGCTAAACCCAATTCTTGCAGGAATACTTCTTTCGGGAGCAGTTTCTGCGATGATGTCAACGGCATCGTCACAATTAATGGTGGTTTCATCGTCGATGACTGAAGATTTTTACCTACAGATTACTAAAAAGAAAGTGGAAGAAAAACGAATGCTCTTCCTCAATAAAATACTGACATTGGGTGTCGGGCTTGTAGGTTTTCTTCTGGCAATTACTATGGAAGAAACCGTTTACGGCCTGGTTTCGTATGCCTGGAGCGGGATTGGTGCTTCATTCGGACCAGCTATTGTTTTGCTAATTTTTTGGAAACGGCTTTCGCGTGCCGGGGTATTTGCCAGCCTAATTACCGGAACCATTTCGGCAGTGGTTTGGAAAACCTGGCTGGTGGAACCAACAGGGATCTCCGAACGATTAGCAAGTTATTTGTTAGCCTTTTCTTTGGCCATGGTTTTTAGTTTGATTTTTCCGGAGAAGAAAAAATAACTTGGCTGACTCTGCATATTCTTAACTTTGCTTCCTTTGCGTGAAACAGTTTTAGAATTTCACGCAAAGGACGCAAAGATTTTCACTAAGGATGCAAATAATAAATCAAGCTATTTCTTCTCAAAAACCATTTCACCCATTTCATGCTCATCAAACTGATTATTTTCCAGTTTTGGGGTTGATCCACCCGAATAAACATAAATAGCCGCTTTTTGTGTTTTAGCTGAATTTTTGAAAATGTTCTCTTTCAATAAAAGATCCTGCGCCGGGGAGTTAATCGAAAATCCATAAGCACCTCCGTCACTCCCATTGTTTTCAATAATATTTTTTACAAAAGTATTCCGGTGAGGAGCATTGGTTTCCCTTTCGCCGCGCAAATTCACACCATCGCTTTTGTTATCAAAAATGTGGTTTCCTTCAAAAATAACGTCAGTATCTTTATGGCCTGTGCAAATTCCAAAACGTCCATTATGATGCATTCTATTGCCTGTAACCTGGCTCTGATAAACCCGCCAACAAATAAATAGTCCATCCATATCGTTGTGGTGAATATCATTGTTTTCAATTATCGAAAATGGTGAACCGGTCCCGGGATGCAAACCGGTATTTCCACTCCCCGATATCTCACTATTCCGAACGGTTACATTCTCAGTTATCTGCCAACTGATTCCTTCGCCGTTAAAATCTTTCACATGGACATTGTCAACCGTTACTTTTTTTGATCTAAGAATCAAAACCCCCGCACTGTTACAACCATCGGCAAAATAATTTTCAGCACGATTTCCATCGGCAGTCAAATTTGAGATGCTGACATTTTCAGCGTCAATTACTTCAATTACTGACGAAGTATTGGAAATCAGTCCATTTTTATCGGATCGATAATCACGGATTAAACCTTTATCGATATAAATTATATTATCAACTATATCAGAAATATATGCCGTCGAAACATTCCAGCAACCATCGCTAACATCATCAGTCACCTGAATTTTCATGCCAATTTCAAATCCATCGGAGTTCTCGACGGTTAGTTTTAGCTCGCCAAAATCGGCATCAATTATATATTTTGTTTGAATACCTTTTCCACGTTTCAAAATTGTTTCACTGCCCGAACCAATCAATTTTACATTCGATTTCATTTGAACCGGTGCATGCAATTCGTAAAGTCCGGCATTTAATTTTACCGTCCCTCCGGTTTTTGCCACAGCATCAATAGCAAACTGGATTGATTGGTTATTAAATCCTGCAATATCAGCTTCTAGCCCGCCAACAGTAATTATCTTTTCAGCCGTTTTTGGTGAAACCAAAGCATCAACTTTATCAGTATTAATTTGAGCATAATGAAAAATTGGGGCAAAAAGAAAAATAAATAAAAGATTACGTTTCATAAGTTTCTGTTTTTTAATTCACTCAAAGTTAATTGTTCAATTTAAGAATTGACCATCATTTGCTAAAAATTTATTTAAATTCAAACTATTTCAAAAGGAAGATGTTTTAAAATAAAAATTGTTGGAAATAGTTATATTCACTTTAATAAACAGCAACATTCGGCACGATTGAAAATCAAATGATATTCAGTCCGATCAAATTTCCACAATAAATTTTAACCATTTAATTATTCTATTACCTTCGTGATTTTTTGGACAAATTTACAGATGGATTTTACAAATAAAACAATTTGGATAACCGGTGCCTCTTCAGGAATTGGCAAAGCCGTGGCCATTGAACTTTCGAAAGAGAAAACGGATCTCATCCTTTCTGACATTAATGAAAAAGGGCTTTTAGAAGTTGCAGAAATCTGCGAAAAAAATAATTGTACAACATTAATTGTTAAAATAGATTTAAGTGATGAAAAATCTATTGAATCGGCTGCCCGGCAAGTTTTTGATAATAAACCAAAAATCGATTGCCTTTTTCACTTTGCAGGAATAAGTCAACGGTCGTTGGTAAGTGAAACCCCTTTGTTTATTGATCGTAAAATTTTTGAAATAAATTATTTTGGGGCCGTTGCGCTTACTAAAGCTGTTTTACCCGGAATGATTAAAAACGGAGGTGGACATATTTCGGCTACTTCGAGTCTTGTCGGGAAGTTTGGTTTTCCTTATCGTTCGGCATATTCAGCATCAAAACAAGCGCTGCATGGATTTTTCGAAAGTTTGCGTGCCGAAAACATAAAGAACAACATCAAGGTATCTATTGTTATTCCAGGACGTGTTAAAACCAATATTTCGGTAAATGCAATTGACAAGGACGGGAAAAAACATGGAAAAATGGATGAAGGCCAGGATTCTGGAATAACAGCAGAAAAGGCCGCAAAAATTATTTGCCGTAACTTAAAAAGAAATAAAAAAGAAATTCTTGTTGGAGGAAAGGAACTAATTATGATTCATATTCGTAGATTCCTACCGAGGTTATACTATTTCCTTTCATCAAGGATAAAACCTGTATAAATTATAAAATTTTAGCTAAAAAATATGCCTGATAAAATTAACGGAATACAACAGTTAGGAGTTGGGGTTGAAAATGTTCATGAAGCCTGGAAATGGTACCGGGAACATTTTTCAATGGATATCAGAATGTTTGAGGAAGAAGCAACTGCCGAACTTATGTTGGTGCACACCGATGGAAAACCACGGGCGCGACATGCGGTTTTAGCTTTAAACATGCGTGGTGGTGGTGGTTTTGAAATTTGGCAACACACCGGTAAAAAACCGGAATCCTGTAATTTTGAAATTCAGCTTGGCGATTTGGGTATTAATATCGGTAAAATTAAAACAGATAATGTTGAAGCCGCATTTAATAAATTTACCAAATCGGGGTTAAATCTTTTAGGTTCAGTTAACCAGGATCCGGTAAATAACGACCATTTCTACATGAAAGACATTTACGGTAACATGTGGGAAGTAAAAAACGAAAAGGAAGTTTTCAGAAAGAAAGAAAAATCTGTCAGTGGAGGTATTTTGGGCGCAGTAATCGGCGTAAAAAACATGGAAGAAAGCCTGAAAATCTATCAGGATGTAATAAAATACGATCAGATTGTTTACGATAAAACAGGCGTTTTCGATGATTTCAAAGGAATTCCCGGGGGCAATCATACTTTTAGGAGGATGTTGCTAAAACATTCCGATGTCAAAGACGGTGCATTCAGTCCGTTTTTTGGCCCTTCGGTAATTGAACTGGTACAAGTTCTCGATCGCGAGCCAAAAAATATTTATGAAGGGAGGATATGGGGCGATCCGGGTTTTATCCATCTATGTTTCGATATCAATGGAATTGACAAAATGCGCGAAAAAGTGAAAGAAATGGGTTATCCTTTTACAGTTGACAGCGCCCGAGATTTAGAGACTTTTGATATGGGAAAAGCAGCCGGCAGTTTCGCCTATATTCAGGCACCGGAAGGTACATTAATTGAATTTGTAGAAACCCATAAAATTCCGCTGCTTCAAAAATTAGGCTGGTACCTCGATTTTCGAAAACGCGGAAACCATCCCCTACCCAACTGGATGCTTAAATTGTTTAAATACAAACGAGTAAAAAATTAATAAAAAAGCCCGGAGATATTTCTACCGGGCTTTTTTATACTTTTTTTATAGTATTTCACAAAATGGTGTGTACTTTAAAAGTACAATAAGAAAATTATTTTACTGAAAATTTATAAATTGTAGTAGATTCTAATATTTCTCCCGGTTTTAATAATGTTGAAGGAAATTGCGGTTTATTCGGGCTATCAGGAAAATGTTGGGTTTCCAAACAAAAACCCGTTCGTTTGGTGTATGCTTTTCCAGCTTTTCCTATTTCTGTTCCTTTCAAATGATTTCCGGTATAAAGTTGAACACCTGGCTCGGTGGTAAAAACTTCCATGTACCTTCCACTTTCAGGTTCAAAAGCACTGGCACAAAAAGCAAGCTCACCTTCATTCTTATTTATAATATAATTAAAATCGTACCCAATGCCATAAACCAACATTTGGTTATCCGAATCAATTCGTTCGCCAATAACATGCGGAGTTGTAAAATCAAGATCTGTCCCCCTGATATCCACAATTTCTCCTGTCGGTATCATTTCTGCATCCACCGGTGTCGATTTATCAGCATTAATCACCAAAACATGGTCAACAATATCGCCGTTCCCTTCACCCCTCAAATTAAAATAACTGTGGTTTGTTATATTAAAATGACAAGCTTTGTCTGTCGTGATTTCATAATCTATTTTCAACTCGTTATCGGCTGTTAATGTGTAAGTTACTTTTGCCGTTTTATTGCCTGGAAACCCAAATTCCCCGTCAGCACTTTTTAGGTTAAAAACGGTTACGTTGCCCTCCTTCTCATAATCCCAAACCTTACGATACCAGCTATTTGAGCCTGAATGCAAACACGCTTTTCCATTGTTAACTTCAAAATTATAGACCTCATCATCAATAGTAAAACTTGCATTTGCAATCCGGTTTGCAAAAGGGCCAACAACAGCTCCATGACTGGCTCCATATTCCTGATAATCTGCTATGGATTTAAATCCTAACATTACATCCGCAAAATCCCCTTTTTTATCGGGTGCATAAATCGAAACAATTTTCGCTCCATAATTGGTCAGGGTAACAATCATCCCATTTTCGTTTTCCATAGTAAAAAGGCGGGTGGTTTTTCCGTCAATTATACTTTCAAAATCAGCTTTTGAATAAGGCATTTCAATTTCTTTTTTTTGTGTTGTTGTACATGCTGCAAAAACTACAATGAGTAAAATAAAGCTAAGATTTTTCATCTGTTTCAATTTTATAATTTTATTGGTAAGGTATGTAACTTCCAATGAAATTAAATCTTATAAAAATTTAATTCCGTATTCGGATAATGATTTTAATTAAATAATTTGCGGTGCTAAAAATACAAATCGCTTTGGAAAATTCATTGTATTAACAAAAGAATTTGAAATTTATAAATCATTTAATCCGACGAAATTGAAAATACCTTCCTGTAAATATTTGTTCAATTTTTAAATGTCGATGATATTTTCGAAATTGGGGCTTTCGTTTGTAACAAATTCAGAAAAATATGGAGTCGATAAAAGAAATATATAAAATCGGGTATGGCCCTTCAAGTAGCCACACAATGGGACCTAAAAAGGCAGCCGGGCAATTTTTGACCAAAAACAAAAAAGCAGAACGTTTTGAAGTGGTACTTTATGGAAGTTTGGCTGCAACCGGCAAAGGGCATTTAACTGACCTGGCAATTAAAGATACATTCAAAAATCATAAAATAAAGGTAATCTGGAAGCCAAAAATATTTTTGCCTAAACATCCGAATGCATTAAAATTTATGGCTTTCGGCAATAATAATAAAATTACAGACGAATGGACTGCCTACAGCGTTGGTGGCGGTTCAATTATCGACGATTTTACAAAATCTGAAACTGCCAATGTTTACCCTCATAAAAATATGGAAGAGATTTTGACGTGGAGCAATTTGAACGGAAAACAGTTTTGGGAATATGTTGCTGAGTATGAAGGAGAAGGAATCTGGGAATTTTTAGCAGAAGCGTGGAAAGTGATGCAAGCCAGCATAAAAAACGGATTAAATGGCCAAGGTGTACTGCCGGGCGGTTTGAAATTACCACGAAAAGCACAATCTTTTTTTCTGAAAGGGCAAAATTTTGCAACTCCGTTTAAACGGCGCTCGCAATTGTTTGCTTACGCATTGGCAATTTCGGAGGAAAATGCAGGTGGAGGAAAAATAGTAGCAGCACCTACCTGCGGGGCAAGCGGTGTTTTGCCAGCTGTACTAAAATATTTTCGGAAGGTGTACAAAACAGATGAAAATTCAGTCTTACGGGCTTTGGCCACTGCAGGACTAATTGGGAACATTGTAAAAACAAATGCATCGATTTCGGGTGCAGAAGTAGGATGCCAGGGCGAAATTGGAACTGCCTGTGCAATGGCTTCGGCAGCGGCTACACAAATGATGGGCGGGACAATTTATCAAATTGAATATTCTGCTGAAATGGGACTGGAACATCATCTTGGATTAACATGTGACCCGGTTGCGGGCTTGGTCCAAATTCCCTGTATCGAAAGAAATGCATTTGCTGCCGAGCGCGCAGTTTCTCATAATACATTCGCATTAATGTCTGATGGTCGCCATCGGATCAGTTTCGATGAAGTTGTTGAAACTATGTACAAAACCGGGATTGATATGCAAAGTAAATACCGGGAAACATCGGAAGGCGGATTAGCAAATTTTGATGGTTTACCAAGGTAACTTTATTTTAATCATCTATTCTGAACATCAATAAACAGAAAACTATTTATAACTTTCGTTGATATTGAATCAGGTTGCATATCATTTCAAAAACTTAAATCGCAATTAAGGGCATTTTATAAAAACCAAAAAATCAAATTATAAAAATAATTCCATATATTTGTTCCATTAGAAAACTAAAATCTATTGCAATGAGGATCTCTGTTAATATTACCACGATTATTCTGCCGTTCTAAGGCAGAGAGAGATTGTTATTTTAGTTATTCATTTTATTTTCATTAAAATTTTTAGAAATGCCTGACAAAAAATCAAGTGATTTGTTGTTTACAAAACTTAAAGATATTCGTTTGAATGTACTTTGGAAAGATGTTAAAGAAGCTATTTCAGGTACTGAACGTGATTTTACAACGACCAGTTTAGGGCGGGCTATTTTTATTCTTGCCGTGCCAATGGTCTTAGAAATGATTATGGAATCGGTTTTTGCAGTTGTAGATATTTTCTTTGTATCAAAACTTGGAGCAGATGCCGTTGCAACAGTTGGAATTACTGAATCGGTGATGACAATTGTTTACGCGATTGGTGTAGGTCTCAGCGTTGCCACAACTGCACTGGTTGCGAGGCGTATTGGCGAAAAAAAGAAAAAAGAAGCCGGTGTTATCGCATTTCAGGCGATTATGGTTGGTCTAATTATATCTTTTGTTATTTCAATCCCTGGGATACTATTTGCATCTTCATTCCTGAAACTAATGGGTGCCACCGATAAAATGGCTGCCGAAGGATTTATGTACCCCGCGATAATGTTTGGTGGAAATGCAGTAATTATGTTGCTTTTTATTATAAATGCCGTTTTTCGCAGTTCGGGCGATGCTGCCATTTCGATGCGTGTAATGTGGATTGCCAACATTATAAATATTATTCTCGATCCATTGCTGATTTTTGGAATCGGCCCTTTCCCTGAACTTGGGTTAAAAGGTGCCGCAATTGCAACTACAACTGGCAGGGGGCTGGCAGTTATTTACCAGTTTTATTTACTTTTTAAAGGCAATTACCGGATTCGGCTTTATTTCGACAGCTTGAAAATAAAAATCGGAATAATGCTCGATTTGTTAAAAATTTCCGCTGGCGGGATCTTTCAAAACCTGATTGCCACATCAAGCTGGATTTTAATGATTCGTATTATTGCCATTTCAGGACCGGAAGCTTTGGCAGGTTATACTATTGCAATACGAGTTATCATTTTTGCACTTTTGCCAGCCTGGGGCTTAAGTAATGCAGCTGCTACTTTAGTTGGCCAGAATTTAGGAGCAAAACAACCCGGCCGTGCCGAAAAATCAGTGTGGATTACAGGTTATGTAAATATGGCATTTATGGGAACTCTTGGAGTTATCATGGCTACTTTCCCAGGGTTTTTTATCCAATTATTTATCTCTGATTTAGCTGTAGTGGAAAATGGCACAACTGCATTACGGATTATTAGTTTGGGGTTTCTTTTTTATGCCCTCGGGATGGTACTGGTACAGGGTTTTAATGGCAGTGGCGACACTCTGACACCGACTAAAATAAATCTGGTTAGTTTTTGGTTTTTCGAAATTCCTTTAGCGTATTTGCTAGCCGTTGTTTTCAACTGGGGATTGACTGGGGCTTCAATTGCAATAGTAAGTGCAGAAACTTTACTAGCAATAATTGCTTTGTTTCTTTTCAGAAAAGGAAAATGGAAATTGAGAAAAGTTTAAAAATCGTAACTACTCAGGTAGTTCAGATTTAGATAATATATTAAATGTCAATCATATATACATTTCTCGCAAAGAACGCAAAATTCTTACGCAAAGTACGCAAAGCGAATATTGTGAACCCTTTGTGACTTTAGCGTTATTTTTGTTTTGTGTCCTTTACGTGGAATAAGATTATCTAATTATTTTAATTTCAATATATTAAAGTACCTGAGTTGTTTCAAGAAATCAATATTTAACAATTTAAATTGCATATTTACTGAACATTTTATTACCTGATTTTTTATATTCAATACAGTACAATTAATTATTTAAACTTTCTATCATGAAAAAATTTGCATTAGAAATTAAATGGGGTGTGATTTTTACCATAGTACTTCTTTTATGGATGGTTATGGAAAAATTATTAGGCTGGCATGGCAAACACATTGATAAACATGCCATTTACACAAACTTTTTTGCAATACTGGCAATTTTAATTTATGTTTTGGCTTTGCTTGAAAAAAGAAAAAATATTTACAATGGTAAAATGAGCTGGCTACAAGGATTTTTAGCAGGAATTGGTGTAACTGTAGTTGTGACAGTTTTGAGCCCACTTTCACAGTATATTACAAGCACGGTCATTACACCCGAATATTTTCCGAATGTTATTGAACATGCGGTTAAAATAGGCAAAATGGATTTGGCCCAGGCCGAAAAATATTTTAGCCTGCAAAACTTTATTATTCAAAGTGTGGTTGGGGCTTTGTTAATGGGCATTGTTACATCTGCTGTTGTTGCCATATTTGTGAAAAGAAAATAACAAAAAAAACTCTTTAATAAATGTTAATGAGGGTTTTAATATTGTCAATTTAAAATCTTTAGATAGTTTTGCGGAATGAAAAATACTGCGAAAATTTTCTTGATATACAGCTTAACATTTATTTTTTCAACAAACCTAACAGCTCAAACAACGAAAATCTTTTTATTAAAAGAAGAACTTAAAATTGAGAAAAAAGAAAAAAAACAAGTTTCTCTTTTAATTCAAATTGCAGAATTATTTTTGACTGAATCCCCCGATTCAACATTAAAATATTCGAGCGAGGCATTAAGTATTTCAAATAATTTAAATTTATTTGAAAGTAATGCTAAAAGCTACCTGCTACTTGGCAAAGCTTATAACGAAAAAAATCAACATCAGGATGCTTTAAATAAAATCCAACTTTCTGAGAATATTTACCGGACACTAAAAAACAACACTGGTCTTGGACATTGCTATTTCCAAAAAAGTTATGCGTTTACCAAAATAGGTAAAAGCGATAGTTGTGCAATTTATTTAGATAAATCAATTGAGATTTTTAAGGCTGCCAATAATAAACTTCAACTTGCCACTATCGACAGAATAAGAGGTTTAAACTTTTGGAGTATGGGAGAATATCGTGAGGGGGTTTTCTTTACTAATAAAGCAATTGAAACGTACCGACAATTAAAAGACTCAATCAATTTAGCAAAAGGATTAAATACTAGAGGGGCAATTTTGTGGGGGTTGGCAAGCTACGAAATGGCCCTAAAAGACTTTTTTGAATCGTTATATTTGAAAGAAGAATTGGGTGACAGAGATGGCCAAATAATTATTGCATATAATAATATAGGATTTGTTTATCAGGATTGGAGCTTGCCGGAAGAAGCCTTAGTTTACTTTAAAAAAGCTGAGAAGATGATTCCAATCTCTAAAAATAAGTTAGGTATCGCCTACACTTATTTGAATTTGGGTACCTACTTTTTAAATCAGAATAAAAGTTCGAAAGCACTTGAATTATTGGAAAAAGCGAAAAACGGATATGCTGCAATGGATGATATCAATGGTGTTAGCCTGGTTAAAATTAGAATCGCACAGTGTTATAGTATTGACGGAAACCTGGAACTGGCAAAAACTGCTTTTTTCGATGCAATTAAAGATGCTGAAGAATCAAAAAACAATCATCGAATCGCGTTAGCTTATTATCAGCTTTCAAAAAATGAATTCGCTCAAAACCAAATGCAGCAATCAATATCTTATTCGTTAAAAAGTTTGGAATTGGCCGATGCAGGAAATTACAAAGATCTACAATATTTGATTTATAAGCATCTTTCGCTTGTTTACGAAGAACTGGACCAGGCAAACCTTTCATTAAAAATGCTGCAAAAAGTATTGGTTTTGAAAGACGAAATTTATCATGAAAGAATAGCTGGTCAATCACAAATAATGGAACTTACCCGTGAAAACGAAAAAAATGAATTTGAAAATGAACTATTAAAAACACAAAATATTTCAAAAGAAAAAACTATCCGTAATCAAGCCGTGGCAGTAATTATAGTTGTTTTTTTGCTTGCTGTAATTTCAATTTACAATTATTCATTGAATAAGAAAAAGAAAGATTTACAAGTTGCAAATCAGGCAAAAGATAAAATTTTCTCAATAGTTTCCCACGATTTACGGGGACCTGTGGGAAACCTTAACAGCATGGTTGAATTAATGGTAACCCAAGATGTAAAAGATTATCGCAGATTGTTGAATATGTTTAAACCGGTTATTACAAATACCTACAACATGTTGGAAAATTTATTGGTTTGGGCAAAATCAAATTTGGGTAAACTGGAAATCAGGGGTGCAAAAATTTCTCTAAATTCAACTATTAAGGAAACCATTCAACCCTTTTTAATCGTTGCGGATAAAAAATCAATTTCCATAGAATTTAAACCCAAAAATGATACCTCGGTATTTGCCGATGTAGTTCTTTTTCAAAGCATAATCAGGAATTTATTAAATAATGCCATAAAATTTACCAACGAACATGGTGCAATTAAAATATTAGTAGAAGAATCGAAAAAACAAGTAAAAATATCTATTCAAGATAATGGGGTTGGGATCTCAGGGAAGGAGCAGGAAACAATGTTTAACGGAAGCCATCATACCTTAGGCACAAATAAAGAAAAAGGTTCGGGGCTTGGTTTACTTCTTTGTAAAGAACTGGCCGAAAAAAACGGGGGCAATTTATGGGTAAAGAGTATTGAAGGAAAGGGAAGCACCTTTAGTTTTTCCGTTCCATTAGCAAACTCTTCTCAAACTGAAAACAATTAAAACATAAAATCTTTTTCAGAATGTTTTAAAACTTCAATATGAAACGATATAAAACAGTTGACGAATATATTTTAAATACCAAAACAGGTAGGGAAGTACTTATTGTTTTGCGGGAACTTATCCAGTCAACAGAATTGATAGAAACGGTGAAATGGGGCGGCCCGGCTTACACTATTAACGGAAAAAATGTAGTTGGGGTGGGGTCGTTTAAATCGTACGTTGCACTTTGGTTTTATCAGGGGGCACTATTACAAGATAATGCTAAAGTATTAATTAATGCACAGGAAAACGTAACCAAAGCATTGAGGCAATGGCGGTTTTATTCGCTTAATGAAATTAATGACAAATTGGTTTTAGTTTATTTGAATGAAGCCATTGAAAATCAAAAGCAGAACAAAGAAATAAAACCTGATCGACGGAAACCAATAGAAATTCCAAAAGAATTAAGTGAAACTTTAAATTCAGTTCCTGAACTGGACAACTGTTTCAAAAAATTTCCACCCGGCAAACAACGCGAATTTGCAGAATACATTTCGGAGGCCAAAAGAGTTGAAACACGTTTAACCCGGATCAAAAAAATTACCCCGCTCATCCTTCAAAACATTGGCTTAAACGATAAATACCGGAAGTAATTTTTAAAATATCAAAACCATTTTTCCAGACTAAAAAGAAGAAAATCCTCAAGATTTCATCTTTTTCTTACAGATCGAATCCTTGTTTAAAACAAACATTAAGGATTCCATCTTTTTAAAAAGATGGAATCCATTAGATTTTTGAAAACGACAAAGGGTTCCATTTTTTAGAGAGATGGAATCCCTACTTTTTTACAATAAAAACCTTACTTTTGTCGAATTCTAAAATCGACAGAAATTCAATACAAATGAAGATATCGTATTCGTGGTTAAAAGATTACATCGAACTGGAAAAAACACCCGAAAAAATTTGTGAAATTCTCACCCAAACAGGTTTGGAAGTTGGAGGTTTGGAAGAGGTTGAAACCGTTAAGGGCGGAATGAACGGATTGGTGATTGGCGAAGTTATTTCTTGCGAAAAACACCCAAATTCAGATCACCTGAGCAAAACCACAGTTAATATTGGAAGCAGCGAATTATTACCAATTGTTTGCGGTGCACCAAATGTGGCTGCCGGACAAAAGGTAGTTGTGGCAACTGTTGGCACTACACTTTACATGGGCGGCGACGAGCTCACTATTAAAAAATCTAAAATCAGGGGAGAAGTTTCTCAGGGAATGATTTGTGCTGAAGATGAAATCGGGATTGGCACTGCCCACGAAGGAATTATTGTTTTAGATGAATTTGCAAAAGTAGGAAAACTTGCCAAAGATTATTATAATGTTGAATCTGATTGGGCAATTGAAATCGACCTCACACCAAACAGAATAGACGGGGCATCGCACATTGGTGCTGCCCGCGATTTAGCGGCTTTTTTAAAACAAACGCAAGAAATAGAATATAAACGGCCATCGGTTGAACGCTTCAAAATAGATAATCACAACCTTGAAATTCCTGTGGAAATAAAAAACCCGGAAGCATGTTTACGGTATTCGGGAGTAACTATTTCGGGTGTTGAAGTAAAAGATTCGCCGGAGTGGTTGCAAAACCGTCTAAAAACAATTGGCCTTTCTCCAATAAATAATATTGTTGACATTACAAATTATGTTCTTTTTGAAACCGGCCAGCCACTTCACGCCTTCGATGCCGACAAAATTAATGGTAATAAAGTAGTGGTCCGAACTATGAAAAAAGGCGCAAAATTTACTACCCTCGACGAAGTGGAACGCGAACTTCACGAAAACGATCTAATGATTTGCGACACTGAAAAAGGGATGTGTATTGGTGGAGTTTTTGGTGGAATAAATTCTGGGGTAAAAGATTCAACAAAAAATATTTTCCTTGAAAGTGCATACTTCGATCCTGTTTTTATTCGAAAAACTGCACGCAGGCACGGATTAAATACCGACGCATCATTCCGTTTCGAACGCGGGATTGATCCGAACGGGGTGATTTACGCGTTGAAACGTGCGGCCCTGTTATTTAAAGAAATTGCCGGTGGAACTATTTCATCAGAAATTGTAGATGTTTATCCTCAAGCAATTGAAGATTTTAAAGTAGATATTTCTTACAAAAACGTCACCCGGTTAATTGGCAAAAATTTGGGGGCTGAAAAAATCAAAAACATACTTTCATCATTAGAAATTAATATTGAAAAAGAAGATAAAAAGGGCTTGTCACTTTTAGTACCTCCTTACCGTGTTGATGTAAAACGCGAAGCTGATGTTATTGAAGAAATACTCAGGATTTACGGTTACAACAATATTGAAATTCCAACGCAGGTAAACTCGTCGTTGCAAACTGCCGAAAAACCAGACCCAAATCATGTACGCAATTTAGTTGCTGAAATGTTGACTGCTCAAGGATTCAACGAAATCTGGTCGAACTCGCTTACAAAAGCAAATTATTACACCGGGTTAAAAAATTACAAGGAGGAGCAAACCGTAAAAATGCTCAACCCTTTAAGTGCCGATCTGAACGGAATGAGGCAAACCTTGTTGTTTGGCGGACTTGAAAGTATTGCCTACAATACAAACCGCCAAAATAAAAACCTGAAGTTTTACGAATTTGGCAATTGCTATTTTTATAAAGGAACTGAGTTAAAAGATCATCCCGAAAGAAATTATTGGGAAGAAGAACATCTCGGATTGTTTGTTTCAGGGAACAAAGAAGTTGAAAACTGGAGTATTAAAGAACAGCCAGCTTCATTTTACGGCTTAAAAACATACAGCGAAAATATTTTAAAGCGGCTTGGTTTTAAAATCAAACAGATACAAATATCTGAAACTGAAAACGAACTTTTCTCAACTGGCCTAGCTTACAAATCGAACAACAAAATAATCGTGGAAATTGGATTAGTTTCAACAAATTTCCTAAAAAAATTCGATATTGAAAATCCGGTTTTTTATGCTGATTTCGATTGGGGCCAAATTTTAGTTCAACAAAAAAGGCATAAAGTTACTTTCGAAGAACTGCCAAAATTCCCGGCAGTTAAGCGCGATCTGGCTCTTTTAATGGACAAACAAATTATGTTTAGCCAAATTAAAGATATTGCTTTTAAAATTGAACGCCAGCTACTTCGCCAAGTTGATTTGTTCGATGTTTATGAAGGGAAAGGAATTCCGGCTGGCAAAAAATCATATGCTGTAAGTTTCATTCTCCGTGACGATCAAAGAACGTTAACAGACAAACAAATTGATAAAACGATGCAGAAATTAATTGCTGCATTTGGCAGGGAGCTTGGCGCCGAATTAAGATAGTTTAGTGTCAAATTACTATCTTTATAAAAACATTAATTTTATGAACAGGAAAGTCTTAATTGAAGATACATTAAAAAAAATTCAGCAATTACCTGATTTTAAAATTCTGGAGATTAATGATTTTGCTGATTTCCTGTTAAGTAAAATTGATGATAAAATACTATTGGAGGGAATTCAAAAAATCGCTTCAGATTCAAAGTCATTTGAATATTTAAAGAATGAAGGAGATTTGTATTCTGTAAATGACCTAAAAGAAAAGTACAAGTGAAAAAAGGTGACATTGTACTAATTCCTTTTCCATTTTCAGGTATAAGAAAGGTGCAACAATAGATAAAGAATTAATATTTGGGCGAATAGGAAGTCTCGAACTAAAATATCTATTATCGTTAAATAAAAATCTTATTAAAATTCTACAGTTAAAATAGAGTTTTTCTGTTTTTCATAACCATAAAAATTTCATGCAAAACCACACTAAAGGGATTATTTACGCATCAGTAACCGCATTTTTCTGGGGATTTTTAGCCGTTGCATTAAAAATAGCTGTAAGGGAAGTTGAGCCGCAAACCATAGTTTGGTTCAGGTTTGTAGTTGCATTTATAATTTTGGCAAGTTGGCAGGCATTTAAAAATCCTTCCTCCTTTAAAATTATGACAAAACCACCACTATTATTAATTTTGGCGGCCTTAGCTTTATCGTGGAATTACATGAGTTACATGCTGGGTGTTCATTACACCACGCCAAGCAATGCACAACTGTTTATTCAAACCGGACCGATATTGCTTGCTGTGGCAGGATTTATTTTTTTTAAAGAAAAATTAAACCGGAATCAGGTAATTGGTTTTGCGATTGCCATTCTTGGCTTATCTTTTTTTTACCGCGACCAACTGGCGGCTTTTTTCGATAGCCGGGGACAATACAATCTTGGTGTTGGGTTTACTCTGACAAGTGCTTTTGCATGGGCAACTTTTGCAATAATTCAAAAAAAATTAGTATCAAAATATTCTGTCGAAAGTTTAAATTTATTTCTATTTGGTTTGCCGGCAATATTGTTTATCCCATTTGTAAATTTTGCTCCTTTGTTTCATTTACACTGGAGTTGGTGGTTACTACTTCTGTTTTTGGGCGCAAATACTTTTATTGCATATACGTGTTTAGCACAAGCTTTAAAATATACCGAAGCAAACAAAGTGAGTGTTATTATAATTATCAATCCGATTATAACATTTATTACAATGGGGGTTTTAACCAAATTAAACGTGTCGTGGATTGCTCACGAAAGGTTTTCAATGCTAACTATTCTTGGTGCATCTTTGGTAATCACAGGGGCTATTTTGGTGGCAAAAAAAAGAAAAACGGCCTCCCATAAACTCTCGCAAAATAGTGACAAGATCGCCGAAACAAGGGAATAAGAAAATATTGAATTTATTGAAGATTAAAGATCCCGCAGAAAAATCCAGCCAAAACTAAGACAGGATTAAAAAAAACGATCATATTCATTTGGAAGGAAATTTTTCCAAAAAAAATCATACAAAACTTACTGTTGTTCAATACTTTAAATTATTTAAGATAAAAGTATCTTATTTTATTGTAAGGATTTCAAAATAGTGCCGTCTAACTATTCGGAATCAATATTAATTAAAATAAAATGTAATATCTATTAAAAATTAAAATCATGAAAAACGACAAAAAAAGAAATTTTATTAAAGGTGCTTTAGTTGCAGGAGCTTTGTTAAGTGTTACCGCATTGAGCGCTACGCCAAATTCATCGAATTTATTCGACTACAGTGCACTGGGATCTGGGGCTGAAGTTCGCTCCGAGATTCTAAATTCTGAAGCAAATCCTTTTAATGCTTTCGAAGCAAAATGTGGCGAAAAATCGGCAGAAAAAAAAGTTGAAGGAAAAAGCACAGAAGCAAAATGCGGCGAAGGGAAGTGCGGTGAAGGGAAATGTGGCGAAGGTGACAAAAAAGCCGCAGCAACAAAAACAGATGCAAAAGCCACCGATGTAAAAGCAACAGAGGCAAAAACTACAGAGGCAAAATGTGGCGAGGGGAAATGTGGCGAAGGCGAAAAAACTGACAAAAAATCAGCGAAAGCAAAAGAAGAGAAAAAATAAAAAGCAATGTTAGAAATGTGGGGAAGGGAAATATGGAGTTGAATAGTTGCTGGAAACAAAGAGGGGTTTTTCCCCTCTTCTTCCCCACTTTGTTGATGTGAAGATCTTAAATAAAAACGTATTTAATTCAATTCAGTTTTTCTAAATACTCGGTACTAAAATCTAATGTCTAAAAATAAAATGAACATTAAAACAGGAATAGGATTCAGAAAAGATTTTGCTGAAGAGTTTCTGACAGGCTCGGTATTAAAACCGGGGTTTGTTGAACTGGCACCCGAAAACTGGATGAAAATCGGAGGTTACTGGAAGAAGAAACTGAACCAGTTGGCAAAAATGTACCCAATTACCAGTCACGGACTTTCGTTGTCGGTAGGCAGCCCCGAAACGCTGGATATGGAATTCCTGAAAAATGTAAAACAATTCCTAAAAGAATACAATATTGAAATTTACTCGGAACACCTTAGTTTTTCGAAATGCGACAATGCTCATTTATACGATTTGTTACCTATCCCTTTTCGCGAAGATGCAGTTAAACATGTAGCTGAACGAATAAAACAAGTTCAGGATTTTTTAGGACGCCGGATTGCCATTGAAAATGTTTCGTATTACACTCCGGTGGCTGCCGAAATGGATGAAGCTACCTTTGTTTCGAACGTGATCGAGGAAGCTGATTGTAACCTCTTACTCGATGTAAACAATGTTTATGTAAATTCCTTTAACCACAATTACGATGCAAAATCGTTTATCGAAAAACTACCACTCAATCGGGTTGCTTATATTCACATGGCAGGCCACACCAAAGTAGCTCCCGATTTAATTATCGACACTCACGGCGAGGCAATTATCGACCCGGTTTACGAACTTTTTGAATGGACACTGGACAAAGTTAAACCAGTTCCGGTTTTACTCGAACGTGATTTTAACATCCCCGAATTGGCAGAAATGCAATTCGAATTAAACAACCTCGAAGCCATTATGACTAGAAAATGGGAAACTGAAAACAAGTCGATAGTAGTTAGTAAATAGTAGTTAGAAAAGAAACTATACAATTAAATTCAATTTGGTTTAAATAGAATGTTATTAAAAACAGAAACATATAAACAACAAAGCAGCATTGCACAATATTGCCGCGATGGAAAAGAAGTGGCAATTTTAAATGCAAAGCCTGAAAGACTTCCCCATTATCGCCGATTGGTTTTTAATGTGGTTAAAGACGCTTTGGAAACTACTTACCCAATTTCGCATAAATATATCGACAGCGAAGTTTGGAAGGAAATAGTTTTTAACTTTTTTAGCGAACACAAATGTAAAGATCCGCAGGTTTGGAGAATGCCATTTGAATTTTACGAATTCTGCAAAACAAAAAATTATGACGAAAAATATGATCTTCCGTTTTTAAATAATTTACTTTATTTCGAGTGGGTAGAAGTAGAATTGTACATGATGGAAGATATTTCCCTTCCACAATTTTTATATTCAGATAATTGGTTACAAAAACGAATTGCAGTTAACCCAGAGCATAAAATTATAAAACTTGAATACCCGGTTCACATGGAAAAACCATTTGATACGGTAAATAAAAAGGGCGATTATTTTCTTCTTCTTTACCGCGAGAAGGAAACCGGGAGAATACAATTCACCAACTTGTCTATCCTGTTTACTTTTTTATTGGAAAATATTGTTTCGGCAGAAAAAACGTTGGAAGAAATTTTTAATGATATACTTTATATCTTCGGAATTAACCACCTCGAAATGTTACAAAATGAATCGTTTAAATTTCTGAATGACTTAAAAACGAGAGGTTTTGTTTTGGGTGTTTACAAAAAATAAAATCTATTACCAGAAAAAATGACTGGTAAAAATTAGTTCATCAAATAATTACTGAAAAATTTTTTTCATAGATTTTTTAATCTGCCCCCTTGTTTTCGTAAATTGGGGGAAATTTAAAAACTATTTTGATGAAAACATTCGGCAATTTTTTAAAAACCCTGTTTCTCTGCCTTAGCCTCGGCCTAATTATTTCATGCAACACAAAAGAATCAAAAATTATAACTGTTAGTGGAGAAATCCCAGCAAGCGAAATTGGCAAAACCTTGCACCACGAACATTTGTTGGTCGATTTTATTGGCGCCGACAGCACCGGTTATCACAGATGGGACAAAAACGAAGTTGTTGAGAAAGTACTCCCCTATTTACTCGAAATCAAAAAACTAGGTTATAAAACTTTGGTTGAATGCACTCCGGCATATTTGGGGCGCGACCCTGAATTACTAAAAATACTTGTAGAAAAATCGGGGGTTCAAATAATTACCAACACTGGATATTACAGTGCCGTTGGAGCCAAATTTATACCAAAACACGGTTTTACTGAAACTGCCGAACAACTTGCTGAAAGATGGATTGCCGAGGCAAAAAACGGAATTGAAGATTCAGGCGTTTACCCTGGGTTTATTAAAATTGCAGTTGAACGGAATCCACTTGAAGAAATAAATAGAAAAGTAGTTAAAGCGGCTGCCATCACCCACAAAGAAACAGGTTTAATAATTATGTCGCACACTGGATTGGCTATCCCGGCATTTCAACAATTAGACATTTTAAAGGAACATGGTGTTCACCCTTCGGCTTTTATTTGGACGCACGCCCACAACGAACAGGATTTTAACAAACACATTGAAGCAGCTAAAATGGGGACTTGGATTGCTTTCGATAACTTTAAACCCGACCGTTTAGAAAGATATGTTGAATTTGCCCTTTTAATGAAAAAAGAGGGAATGTTAAACAAAGTGCTATTCTCGCACGATGCAGGCTGGTACAAACCAGGTGAAATTGATGGCGGAAATTTCAGGGGATTTACAGAAATTGAAGAATTATTAATTCCGGCACTTGAGAAAAATGGTCTGTCGCAACACGATATTTACCAACTTTTTGTTGCAAACCCCGCCGAAGCTTTTAAAGTAAAAATTCGATTAACCCAGATTTAAACTTCAATTAAAATGAAAAATTTCAAAATTCTAATTCTATTTATCGCAACAATATTTTTGTTCCACTCTACTTATTCTCAGGTTGAAATTGAAGATGGCGACCCTCCCAACAACACAAATATCCCGGAGTTTTATAAATCGAGATTATCAGATATCAATTTTGAAATTGAAAATGTTAGACTGGGTGAAGTTAAAACCATTGCAACTTCCCCTGGTGGATTACCTGTTTACGCGGTTTATTATGGCGAAAAAGAAGATTTTAAAACTCAGGCAAATTACAACTCCGCAGTTGCGGCACGTAATCCGGGATTTTATGCAAAAAAAGACAGTAGTACCAAACCAGTTGTTTTTTTTGTGGGCCCTGTCCACGGGCAGGAAGTAGAAAATATTGTTGGTTTGGTAAACCTGATCCATGTTGCCGAAACAGGAAAAGATTACCGTGGAAAAGATTGGTCTGCTCTCAAAAATAAAATCGAAAAATGCCGAACTATTATTATTCCTTGTGGAAATCCCGATGGAAGAAAAAGATGCCCTTACGATAGTTTTGTTGGAATCCCTACAAAGATTATGACTAAATACGGACAAGGAACAAAAAAAGATGGAACATTGTGGGGATGGCCGGGAGCAAAATCTGTTCATCCAATGAAAGGTGATGTTGGAATTTTGGGTGCTTATTTTAACGACGACGGAATTAACCCAATGCAGGATGAATACTTCAAACCTATGGCAAAAGAAACGGCTGCGATTTTAGAAATCGCCCGCACTGAAGCTCCTGACATTACCGTTTCGCTACACTCACACGAAAACAGACCGGTAATTTTACAACCTGCATACACCGCCATGTTTATGAAAACCCGGGTGCATGAATTAGCATTAAGTTTAAATCAACGATACAAAGATGCTGAACTTGCTTTTTGGCCCGATGATTGGTTTTGGACACCAAAAGCCGACGATGAAAAATTTCCACCAAAAACCACTTTTAACCTAATTGGCGCTTTGCACCACATATCAGGAACTATGCCATTTACCTTTGAATGCAGCCACGGTTCAGTATCCGAAGACAAACCAGAGCCCATTGTTAATTATGACGATATTTTAGATATCCAATTAATTCTGTACGACGAAATGTTTGAATACATCATAAATAACAGGTTAATCTGGAATTAAAATAACTACCACGCTGATAATCGAAATAATTGTGCTTCAATTAAGTCTTAGAATGTCCGGAAAAACCATTAAATCAATAGAAAAAAGTTATCATTAATCAACAAATTAATTAATGGTTAGTATTGAAAGATTTACAAATCTATGTCAATATTAAAAGTAGAACTTACTCAACCAGATAAGTCTGAAACCAGAAAAATCTTACAAAAATTGTGCTTTTCAAAACAAGCATCATAATTCATTCATAGAATTAATTATCTGATTAAGTACTACTTAGAACTTAAGTAGTGCAAAATAAATAATAGAAAAGGTAATTCTAATATAAGATTTGTGTTTTTTTCATTATTATAAGATTTCTAATTAATCACACCTTTTTATTAGTCACTTAATGTTAATTTCATTTTAGATCACTTTTTATATGTTGTACAAAATCTTTCTCAATAGCAACATTCAATTTTTGTATATTGCCTTCGAAAATTTATTCTTTATCCGCATAGTTTCACTGCATATTAAAGTTTAAATTAATGCATCAAACTTTTGAGATATGAAAAACAAGTCGCATAGTATTCTGGCATTAATTCCACCAACCGACGAAGGGGAATTAATATTAAATCAGGCATTGTATTTTCAAAAAGCACTCGGAGTCCGAATTTTTGTTTTAAATGTCATTAAAAATTTGTCATTAATATTCAAATTATTCCATGCAAAAAAAACCATACATTTAAAAAATGACGCACTTGTTGAATTAAGAAAACATGTAAAAAAAGTTATTCAGAAAGAAATTCCCAAAAATATTATTTTAAGGGTAAAATCGGGTGAAATTGTCCCAACCTTAATTAATCAATCAAAAAAAGGAGGTTACGAATTTATAATAATCGACCAAAGTAAAAGTAGCACAGAGGGAGCATTGGGCATGGCCGAAATCGATAAATTTGTAAGCCAGTCACATTGCCCTGTACTTACTGTAAATAAAGATTACCCGGTCAATAACATCAAAAAAATAATTATCCCGATTGACGTTTCGCAAACAACTAAAAAACGGCTTTTATGGGCGACCCTTTTTGCAAAAAAATTTAATGCTAAAATACAAATCGTATCGGCGCTTAATATTAATATCGACGAAACCAAAAGCCTGGCGTTTAAACAAGCCGAAAAAATTACACGGATGCTAACAGAACGTGGTGTTGAATGTGACGTAAAAATCTTAAAAGCTCATAAACAGGAAAAACATAAAGTTATTTTAGAGTACATCGAAGAAGAAAAACCAGAATTGGTTATTATCCGTACCCACCAGGAATCAGTTTTTGCAGGAACCAACATTCATAAATTTGTTTCTGAAATTGTACATGGGTGCAAAATGCCCGTATTTACTGTCTGCTACTCAAAAAAACACTTCCCGTCGGATATTTAAATAAATTAAAATTGGCAAGCTAAAATTTAAAAACTAATTGCAATACTATGACAAATAAAATTCTTGAATTAACCGAAAAAATATATAACGAAGGAGTTGTAAAAGCACAGGTTCAGGCAGACCAGATTATTGCTGATGCAAAAAAAGAAGCCGGCGAAATAATTAAATCGGCAAAAAAGCAGGAATTTGAAATTCTTGACCAGGCAAAAATCAATGCAGTCGAATATAAAAAGAATACCGACTCTGAAATTCAACTTGCTGCCCGCCAATTTATGAGCAAATTTAAACAACAGATAGCAACCCTTGTAACGATTGCTCAGGTTGAACCTCCGGTAAAAGAAGCATTTGGCGATACTGAATTTGTGAAAAACATAATTCAAACGGTAATTCAAAATTGGAACCCACAAAAACCAGAAGAGCTAAATTTAACTATCCTGCTTCCTGAAAAAGATAAAAAAGAATTTACCGGATTTTTTGACTCCAAAGCAATAAACGCATTAAATCAGGGTATTGATATTCAGTTTGATACAAAAACTGCGAATGGTTTCAAAATCGGACCAAAAGATGGCAGTTATATTATTAGCTTTTCAGACAAAGATTTTGAAAACTACTTTAAAGGATATATTAAAGAGCGGACTAAAAAACTCCTTTTCGACCCAAGCTAACAAACCTGGGAGTAAAATTTTTAAAAAAATTAAATTACAAATAATCACATCTTAGAACAGAAGTGATAAAATCAAAACAAAAATAACTTTTTATAAACCTGATTTTGAAAGGGGTATTTAGTTATTGTAAAACACATTAAGATTCGGGTATGTCGAAAAAAAACTATTACTGTTTAGTCGCTGGTCTTCCCGATTTGTTTTTTAACGAAAGCAAGCAAGGATATAGTAGTTTAGAATTTAGAAATGAGCTAAAAACCCAACTAAGCAAAACTGATTTAGAGTTGGTAAAATTACTTTATCTGCCACACGATAATGAAAATTTGCTAAACCTATTTTTTGAAGAAGACGAACCTTTTAATTTATCGGGTAACTACCAAAAGGAATTTCTGGAAAACCAGATTTTGATACCAAATGAAATACCCGATTACATGGTGCCTTTTTTAAATTGGGCAAAAAACCTGGAAACCCGCGAATTAAACCTTGAGATTGAAAATAAGCTACAAGATCTTTATTATAAATATGTTGTAACAACTAAAAATAACTTTCTAAGAGAGTGGTTCGAGTTTGAACTGGGCATCAAAAATATTTTAACGGCATTCAATTGTAAGCAATTCAATTATTCGCCCGAAAAACATTTAATTCAGGCAGGTAAAAATAATTCTATTTATTCGTTACTTATCAATAAGCGTTTAAAACACGAATTTTTCGAGGAAGAACTTCCATTCGCTGACCAGGTTTTCCGAATTGCAGAATCGGATTTCAGCCCCGAAGAGAAAGAAAAAGCTATAGATAAAATATTGTGGGATTACCTCGATGAGCAAACTTTTTTTCACTATTTCACTGTCGAAAAAGTACTAAGTTATGTTATAAAACTTGGAATTATCGAGCGGTGGTTGAAACTGGATGCTGAAACAGGAAAAGCACTCTTAAACAAATTAATTGAAGAACTAAAACTTAGCTACACATTCCCCGAGGAATTTAGCACCGTAAAATAAAATTGTATGAGCACAAAGGGTAAAGTTGTTGGGATAATTTCGAATCTTGTAACAGTTGCTGTTGACGGACCGGTTATGCAAAACGAGATTTGTTACATAATCATGAGTGATGTAAAACTAATGGCCGAAATAATCCGGATTGGTGAAAACAATGCTTACATCCAGGTATTTGAAAGTACACGGGGTTTAAAAATTGGCACCGAAGTAGAATTTACCGGACACATGTTGGAAGCCACTTTAGGACCTGGAATCCTATCGAAAAACTTCGATGGCCTTCAACACGATTTAGACAAAATGGGTGGTACTTTCCTGCAAAAAGGAGATTATACCCCGGCACTAGAAAACGACAAACTTTGGGAATTCAAACCTCTTGCAAAACCTGGAGACGAAGTTGTCCCGGGTTCTTGGCTGGGAGAAGTTAAAGAAAACTGGATGCCGCATAAAATAATGGTTCCTTTTAGTTTCACCGGAACATTTACTGTTAAAGAAGTAAGTACAGATGGTGAATACAAAATAAACGACACAATTGCTGTCATTGCCGATGAAGAAGGTAATGAAATCAATGTGAGTATGGTCCAGAAATGGCCCGTAAAAATCCCAATTAAAGCCTACAAAGAAAAACCCCGGCCCTTCGATTTTATGGAAACCGGAATCAGGGTTATCGACAGCCTGAATCCAATTGTTGAGGGTGGTACAGGTTTTATCCCGGGACCTTTTGGAACCGGAAAAACCGTTTTGCAGCACGCCCTTTCGAAACAAGCCGAAGCTGATATGATTATTGTTGCAGCTTGCGGTGAACGTGCAAACGAAGTTGTTGAAATTTTTGCTGAGTTCCCTGAACTTGATGATCCGCGAACAGGAAGGAAATTAATGGAACGTACAACAATTATTGCCAACACATCAAACATGCCGGTTGCAGCGCGCGAGGCATCGGTTTACACAGCCATGACAATTGCAGAATATTATCGTTCGATGGGATTAAAAGTACTGCTTTTAGCCGATTCTACTTCGCGCTGGGCACAGGCATTACGCGAAATGTCGAATCGTATGGAAGAACTTCCGGGGCCGGATGCATTCCCAATGGACCTACCGGCAATTATTTCTAATTTTTACGCACGTGCCGGTTATGTTCATTTGAGTAACGATGAAACAGGATCAGTTACTTTTATTGGAACTGTTTCGCCAGCCGGGGGAAATTTAAAAGAACCGGTAACTGAGGCAACAAAAAAAGCAGCACGTTGTTTTTATGCACTCTCTCAAAATCGTGCCGACAGTAAAAGATACCCCGCAATTGAAGCAGTTGACAGTTACTCAAAATATATTGAATACCCTGAGTTTATCGAGTTTATGAAAAAAAATGTTTCTGCCGATTGGGTTGACAATATTTTGTTAGCGAAAAATGTCCTTATTCGTGGCAGGGAAGCTTACGAGCAAATAAATATTCTTGGCGATGATGGTGTACCAATCGATTATCACCAGATTCTTTGGAAATCGGAAGTTATCGATTTTGTTATTCTTCAGCAAGATGCTTTTGATAAAGTAGATGCTTCCACTCCTATTAAAAGGCAGCGATATATGATGAACAAAGTTTTAGACGTTTACAAAACAGAATTCAAATTCGATTCTTTTGAAGAAGTAAACCCTTATTACAAAAAAATAATAAACGTTTTCAAACAAATGAATTACTCTGAATTTCATTCCGATAAATTCAAAAAATTTGAAGATGAATTACAAGAAGTAATAAAAGAAAGAGCGGTTTTAGAAAACTAAGAACCAAAAATTACTAAAGAAGAATAATAATGGAAACGACAGCATTTCAGAAGATACATACCAAAATAGATCAAATTACAAAAGCAACTTGCTCGCTTCGTGCAACCGGAGTTGGAAACGAAGAAATGGCAACAGTTGACAACCGGCTGGCCCAGGTAGTAAAAATCCAGGGTGATTTAGTTACACTCCAGATTTTCTCCGGAACTGAAGGGATTCCCACAAATGCAGAAGTTGTTTTTCTGGGGCATGCACCACGCCTGGCAGTTAGCGAAGAATTAAGCGGGAGGTTTTTTAATGCCTATGGACAACCGATTGATGGCGGCCCCGAAATTGATGGCGATCTGGTTGAGATTGGCGGCCCATCGGTAAACCCGGTACGGCGTAAACAACCATCGGAATTAATTGCAACAGGAATTGCCGGAATTGACCTGAACAACACGCTGGTAACCGGTCAGAAAATACCATTTTTTGCTGATCCTGACCAACCTTTTAACGAGGTTATGGCAATGGTTGCCTTGCGTGCAAAAGCCGATAAAATTATTTTGGGCGGAATGGGAATCACAAACGATGATTACCTTTTCTTCAAAAATACGTTTGAAAATGCCGGGGCAATCGACAGGATTATAAGTTTTGTTAATACTACCGAAGATCCACCGGTTGAACGTTTGCTCGTTCCGGATATGGCTTTGACAGCCGCTGAGTACTTTGCCGAAAAAAATCAAAATGTGCTTGTTCTTTTAACCGACATGACTCTCTTTGCTGATGCATTGAGTATTGTTTCAAACCGGATGGATCAAATTCCATCGAAAGACAGTATGCCAGGCTCGCTTTACAGCGATTTAGCAAAATTATACGAAAAAGCGGTGCAGTTTCCCGATGGCGGATCGATCACAATAATTGCGGTTACAACACTTTCGGGTGGAGATATTACTCACGCCATTCCCGATAATACAGGTTATATTACCGAAGGCCAGTTATTCCTGAGAAAAGATACCGACATTGGGAAAGTAGTAATTGACCCATTTAGAAGTTTGTCGAGGTTAAAACAATTGGTTATCGGAAAGAAAACCAGGGAAGATCACCCGCAGGTTATGAATACAGCAATTAGGCTTTATGCTGATGCGGCCAACGCAAAAACCAAAATTGAAAATGGTTTCGATCTGACCGATTACGATAAAAGAACGATTGAATTTGCCAAAGAATATTCCGAAAAACTTCTGGCCATTGATATTAATATTGAAATCGATACAATGATTGACACGGGTTGGACTTTATTCAACAAATATTTCTCGGATGCAGAAACGGGCATAAAATCAGAACTGATTGAAAAATACGGTAAACGCAAAAGTGAATAATAGATTTAATCGAAAGATAAAAGTTCTTGTCTATTTTTCCGGTGTAGTTTATTATGAATTAAAAAACTAAAAAGTGGCTATAAAATTTCAATACAATAAAACAGCTTTACAAAGTCTTAACAAGCAATTAAATATGCGGACGAAAGCTCTTCCAACCATTAAAAACAAGGAAGCCGCACTTCGTCTGGAAGTAAAAAAAGCAAAGGATAAAACCGTTGAACTGGAGAGAAAATTAAATATTGAAATAGAATCACATGCCGATAACGCAGGAATGTGGAATGAATTTATACCAAATTTAATTGCCATTAGCGATGTTCAAATAGCGACTAAAAAAATTGCAGGTGTAAAGATCCCCGTACTGGAACAGGTAATTTTTAAAGAAGAAGAATTTAGTTTATTCGACCAGCCAAAATGGTTTCCGAAAGGAATTTCGATGGTAAAAGAACTGGCCGGAATAGTTACCGAGAAGGAATTTTTTATGCGAAAAATGGTACTTCTTGACCATGCCCGCCGGAAAACAACACAAAAAGTAAACCTGTACGAAAAGGTACAAATACCGGGTTATCAGGATGCCATCTTAAAAATAAAACGTTTTTTAGAAGATGAGGAAAACCTGTCGAAGTCGGCCCAGAAAATTGTAAAAAAACGTCAGCAGCAAAAAGTGGAGGAGACAACATGATAGTTAAGATGCACAAATATACATTCCTGATTTTTTATAAGGAGTATAAAAATTTCCTCGAATCACTTCAGCAACTCGGAGTATTGCACGTGGTTGAAAAAAACAAAACTGTTTCAGACGATATCAAACAAAGATACGTTCAAATAAACCAGTTTGAAAAAACCATCCAGTTTTTAGAAAAAAGGGAGAACAAAAAAACCCAAAAAACTACTGATGCCGACGGTGTAGAAATAATGCACGAAATTATTGCAAATCAAAACAAACTGGAAGCACTTGAACAGGAACTGGAAGAAACAAATAAAAAGTATCAAAAAGCCACGGCGTGGGGTGATTTTTCGCCTGAGATATTACAAAAACTGAAAGACAAAGATATTCACATTAGGTTTTTTAATACATCAAAAAAGAAATATCTCGAATTAATCGATGCTGGAATTCCGGCAGAAATTATTTCTGAACACGGAAACCTGGTTCATTTTCTTTTTGTCCAAAAAGGAAAAGATGAAATAACATTTGAAGCTGAAGAAGTTAAATTACCCGGAACACCTTCTTCGGAAATAAAAAAGAAAATTGAGCAAATAGAAAATAGCATTGAGCAAATCAATGACAGTTTCGATGAACATGCCGGAAGTTCAATTACTTTGTTGGAACAATGTAAAAACGATACCAATAATTCGCTGAACTTTCAAAATGTAATTTTTAATACCAAGGTTGAAGCCGATGAAAAACTGATGGTTCTAGAAGGTTGGGTTCCGGATACTCAAAAAGCTCCAATCGACGATTTCCTTCAAAAAGAAAACGTACTTTTTATAACCGATAAAGCAACATTAAAAGACCGGGTTCCTATTCTGTTAAAAAATAACCGTTTTAGCAAATTATTCGAACCAGTGGGATCGATGTTCTCGCTGCCCGATTATGCGGAGCTTGATTTAACCGTGTTTTTTGCACCATTTTTTATGATGTTTTTTGGCTTCTGTTTGGGCGATGCAGGCTACGGTTTATTATTTGTAGTTGGAGCCGGACTTTATAAGTTAAAAGCAAGCAAAGAAATTAAACCACTGCTTTCGTTAATCCAGTTTTTAGGATTGGCAACCATAATTTTTGGATCAATTTCAGGGACCCTGTTTGGCGTTAATTTAATTGATGCCAATATTCCACTAATTGCAGATTACAAATCGCTTTTTCTGAACCCTGATAAAATGTTTAACCTGGCACTGTTACTTGGTGGCTTGCAGATAATTTATGGATTGTTTATAAAAACAGCCAACCAGATAAAACAATATGGATTTAGCTATTCATTAGCTACAATTGGCTGGCTGGTTGTTATTCTGGGCGGTGCTATTTACGCTATTCTAACAATGACAGAAGTTATCCCACAAAGCAAAACCATTTTATATATCATTCTTTCAACCGGTGGCTTCTTTATTCTATTTTTTAGCGACCCGGAAATAAATGTTTTTGCGAGGGTTGGAAAAGGAGTCTGGGATATTTACTCAACTGTAACCGGTATTTTTGGCGATCTTTTATCTTACATCCGCTTATTTGCCCTTGGACTTTCCAGCGCAATTCTCGGTTTTGTAATTAACGATATTGCCATGCAAATCCTTGGTGCATCGAAAATACTTGGTCCTGTTTTCTTTGTTATTTTTCTGTTGCTCGGGCATACTTTAAATATTCTTATTTCATCGCTCGGATCGTTTGTACATCCAATGCGTTTAACGTTTGTAGAGTTTTACAAGAATGCCGGGTTTAAAGGTGGCGGAGAAGGGTATAAACCATTTTCAAAACAAATATAATTGAGAGAAATTAAAACAAATAATAATTACTAAAATTTAAAAAAGGAGATTTAATTATGACAGCTGCAATAATTTTAGCTTACGTAGGATTAGCGATTATGCTTATTTTTTCGGGTGTTGGAAGCGCAATTGGCGTTTCGAAAGGTGGTAACGCAACAGTTGGCGCGTTAAAGAAAAAACCTGATGCTTTCGGTAGTTACCTGCTTTTAAGTGCATTGCCCGGAACACAGGGATTGTACGGATTTGCCGGTTTCTTTATTATTAACAACCAGGGAATTATTACCCCGGATATGTCTTTACTAAACGGAATGGCAATTCTGGCGGCCGGTTTAACACTCGGTTTTGTTGGATTTTTCTCAGCTTTAAACCAGGGTGGAGTTACATCAAACGGAATTGCAGGAATTGGTTCGGGACATGATATTTTTGGTAAAACAATGGTATTGGCCGTTTTCCCCGAATTGTATGCAATTATCGCATTTGCCGCTACTTTCTTAATTAGCATGGGGCTTTCATAACTGACCCATCCAGGAAAACTTTAATTTATATTGTCATGTTGAGTGTAGTTGAAAATCTGTTTTTAAAAGCAGTAAATTAAAACCACACTCTGCATGACTTATTAAGACAGCCGTTTTATATTTTGCAAATTTTTTAAAACCCCTTCGATTTCATTAGTTGGCCAAGTTCCTTCCATTTTTTCCCTTTACTAAAATTAGCAGCCATTTCCGATTCCATATCCTCTATTAATAGCTGGTGCATTCCGAGGCGTTTTATCCTTTTCTTGTTTTAATTTTTGGGACACCTTAGATATATAGCGCATTGTAAGGCGCTGATTACGAGCCTTGTAACAAATGGATAATTATTAAAATTGACTGAATATTATAAAAACGATCGTTTTTCAATTATTTTGTTAATACCAAAGTAAATACTTTAAATTTCCACAATCTGTAATTGCTTCACAGTATGAATGTTAAAAAAGAGTAGCAATTTTTTTATAATCGATTGTGACATAAAAGAGCTCAACACAACATAATCGAGACACCCAAATCTCAAAATGCCACCCTATAAACAAAGG
>Ga0209249_1000789_pt1 | contig 35332 bp, 39 predicted proteins | sample SaaInlV_200m_DNA_4_FD_184653 | JGI IMG/M metagenome (GOLD analysis project Ga0209249, IMG submission 184653) | Marine microbial communities from expanding oxygen minimum zones in the Saanich Inlet - SI037_S3LV_200m_DNA (SPAdes) (version 2) | ecosystem: Environmental > Aquatic > Marine >...
AGTCATTAAACTCACATTACCAATGCGACGCTCTATCAACTGAGCTAATCAGGCACAATTCTAATCAATACCTTAAATTTATAAACACTTTCATCACAGCTAATCTATGGAAAACCCAGAATACGACATAGAAAAAGAATACGAAGAATTAATAAAAAACACAGACCTCCCAAAACTAGAAATCTTAGCACAGGAGTTTGACCTAGAAAAAATCTACGAAAAAGAAATTCTCTTCCTAGCACGAGATATAAGGCGAGCAGTCAACGAAAAAATCACAGCCTACATTCATCTTTTCGAAACCCTAATCAATCCAAGTTCCCCCCCAATGTTCGTATTCAAAATCCTAAAAAACATGTCACAAGAAGAAAAAGACTCAATACAAATATTCTACAAAACATTCTCAAAAACCCAAATCGAAATAATGAAACTCGATACAATATACTCCGAACCCTCAGAAATAGCCTTCATAGAAAAAACCTACAAAATGTGGAAAAAGCTTAAGCCAGAAATCCATGCTCTATTTGTTTCTTTTGAAAAAAACTTCGAAAACGGAGACATATCAAGAGAAAGAAGCTACTTCGACTAATCAACAAATTTTCTTACGAGGAACTATTTCCATATTAAAAATGCAAAATAACCCTTCATCAACACCATTAGCGTCTTCCGAAATAAAATCAGTATAAAAAACCTTTGAAGACCCAGCTGCAACATCTCCAGCAATAGAAACACTATCAAACAAATGCTTAGAAGCATTAATCAAATAATATTTTATTTCAAAAGCATCATCAACTCCCTCGTCAAAATTGTAAGCATTAATGGAACAATTAGTCTTCATCTTCAAGCATTTCAATCCATCATAGTCCAAACATTCAGAACCATAACCAAAATCCTTCAATGAATACTGAACCTGTCTCAAAATACATCCATCATCAAGCACAATATCAGCAGAACCTCCGCCTCCGCCACCTCCGCCCCCAGCAGAACCACCTCCAAATCCACCACCGCTCCCATCGCTAAAAACATCATCATAAGTGTCATCATCTCCAAAAAAAACACTACCGATATCCTTCCTCATCCCATCCCCGTCAAAAAGCAATTCATCACTAGCAAAAATAAAAAAACCCGAGCCAACAGCAATCAACCCAAAAACAACCAAAACAATCCACAACCACTTCACCATAAAATCTCAACTCATCAAAACTTTATATAACTTACCCAAAAGCCCCAATCCCAATCTCACAAGCCACAACCGGCATCCTAATCTTCCAATTCCTAAGAACCCTCGGCGCAATCTCCCCAATCCTACCAACTTCCTTGCCATCAACAATAACCTTCCCAATTCGACCAGCAATATAATTACTATCCTCAACGTCCTCAACAACATAATCAACACCCATCATCTTAAACAAATAATCAACTACCTGTTTCATCTCAGTAAAACCCATCCTCTCATCAATCATAGCAATCCCTAACCTTTCCTTCTCTAAAACTCCACTATCACTTTTCTCACTCTTCTCAAAAACTCTTCCCATCTCAAAAATCTTCTGAGGATAAGCAGCGTCACTGTTCTCCGAAAAAATCTGAAGCAAGTTACTCATCAAATCATATCTCAAAACATCCCGTTCAGTCTTACTCTCTTCCAACTCAATAAAATCACTAAAATCATAATGCATTTTCTTCACATTCTTCTTAGTTGTCAAATGAAAGCTCGAACATTCCAACATCCCAACTCCAGCCAAAACATTCCCAACAGCCCTCTTCAATTTATCAACACTATTCTCTTCACCAATAGTAGAAATATCTGGAATTTCTGGAACAAAATTATCATATCCATAAGCAATCGCAACCTCTTCGCTCAAATCAATCCAGTGCAGAATATCTGCCCGATAGCAAGGAATTTCTGCAAACAAAACCCCTTTCTCTTCCCGAACACCAATTCCCATCAGAGCCAAATATTTCTTAACATCCTTCAAGGAAAGTTTAATCCCCAAAGTCTTCTCAATATCCTCAACCCTAAACTTCAAGTCCTCACAAGACATATCAGGCGAAACAAAACTCTCTTTCCCATCCACAATCTTCATAGCATAAATCTTACCACCCATTTCACTAACAGAAGAAAGCAATATATTCAAAACCTTCTTCAAGTAAACCAAATTACTCCCCGAACATTCAATAAAAACATCCCGCGTCTTCTCGTCAATCCTCCCAGTCTTCTCCGAATTAATAATAGGCGGCATACTAAGTATCTCATCATTAGCATCAACAAAAACACTAAAAACGTCATGCCCTTCAACCAAGTGAGCATAATCTCGCCCAGTTGGGTGCCCCTTTAAAATCTGCCGAGCATTCATTTCGCGCTTAGCCTCCAAAGGCAAAAACTTAACATCCTCATTCGCTCGACCCTCAAATCGAATAGGGAGAGCTATCTTGTCAAGCGGATAAACACCAATAGCAACCTTCTTCCTCTTCCGCCCAATCGAATTATGAAGCTTCTCCTGTAAATCAACTACGTCCTTAATTCTTTTATCCGTAAACTTCAACCCCTTAACAATACAAGAAACCGTATGTGGCCTAACACTTTTCACTGAACTTTCAACAATAACCTCATAATTCTTTTCAGGAGCATTAACCTTAAATCTAGCAATCTTTCCCTTTCCATTGAACTGATTAACAGCCCTAGCAAAATTCTCTAAGCTTAACAAATCCGGCCTATTAGGAAAAACTTCAACCTCAACTTCCGACCCACTAATCTCCTCAACCGGCGTCCCCATATCCGTAATCTTCTTCTCTAGCTCAGGAGTAACTCGTCCCACACGCTTCTCAAATTCTTTCCTATCAACAGTCAATATCGTCATTCCAACTCCTCCACAACGTCAAGTTCATGATAAGCAATCCCCTTCCCAGAAAAATGAAATTCCCCAACAAACTTCTTACCCCTCAAAAACAAAGGCATCCAATATTTGTCATCTGCCCACATCTCTTCAAACGGAATCTCATTCTGATTAAACCAAACCGGCTTCATCTCCTCAGTCTCAACAGGTTCCCCCTCGTATTTCGTAACCCTATAAAAATGCACCTCATGGTCCTGCTCATCACTATCCAAAAACTTAAACAAAATCTTAGCAACATATTCAGGGTCAGAAATAGTCACACCACATTCCTCCTTAGTCTCCCTAATCGCACAATCAAGCACAGACTCACCCTCTTCAACACCACCACCAAACCCATTATAATGACCCTTCCCAAATCTACGCTTCTTCATTGCCAAGAGAATCCTAGGCTCCTGATGTATCAAAATCAAAGTTTCAACTCTTACCATCACTTCCGCCAAGCCCTCATCTCTCGCAATTTATTAATATCATTCTTATACATCTCCCTCAAATCATCAATCTTAAAAAACTCCATAATAATCCTATCAAACCCGGGACCCCAAGCCAAAACCGGAATATGCCTCCCAAACATCGGAATCGTCACCTCAGGCCTAAACATCCCAGCCCCACCAAGCTCCAACCACTTTTGCTTCCCCTCATGCCAAACATCAATCTCTAAACTAGGCTCTGTATACGAAAAATAAGCCGGCCTCCATCGGAGTTTCTCATAACCCATCTTAGAAAAAAACTGCTTCAAATAACCAAGCAACTGCACAAAATTCGCATCCTCGTCAACAACAATTCCCTCAGTCTGATTAAATTCAAACCCATGGCTCCAATCTACCGTCTCATTCCTAAAACACTTACCTAAGGCAAAAAACTTGAAACTCTCACCCTTCTTCATACTCTTCCCAATTTCAGAAATCTTCTGAGCCGACAAACAAGTCGTGTGCGTCCTCAGCAAAACTCTCTTAGCATCTTCCTCATCCCAATCCTGTTGCCAACCCTTCGACCCATCAACCCCTCCCTCATGAGCACCCTTAATACCCTCAACAATATCCTTATCACTTGGAACCTTCCCTTTCAAGCCCTTCAAATAAAACGTATCCTGCATCTCCCGAACCGGATGATCCTGCGCTGTAAACAAACTGTCAAAAACCCAAAACCCGCTCTGGGCCATATTCCCACCCATCTCCTTAAATCCCATCTCCAACCAAATCGACTTAGCATAATCCGTAGCCTGATTCACAAAATGTCTCTTTCCTCCATAAAGCCGTGGGACTGCGGCATTCAAATCATAACGCCTAAACTTCTTCCCTTTCCAGCTAGTCCCCTTCAACATCTTCGGAGTCAAAGCCTCAAGCATATCAACATCCAAATCGCTACCAGAAACTCGGCTTCCCAATCCAGTCAATTTAGCCTCAATAATTTTCTTCAAAGTAACCTCAACAATCTCTTTTCTCTTCTTTAAATTCTCCAAAGCCAAAGCATCTCCATCCTTAACGTCTTCCAAATTCATAGGCAACTTCTCCATAAAAACTTCTTCAATCATTTTCATAGCAACCTCCTCACCTTTAGCAATCAGCTTCAACCTCCCTTTATCAATCTCAATAACAGCCTTCTTCTTCAAAACACCAAGCGCAATCTTCGCCTCATTATAATTCAATCCACAAACATTCTTAATTTCCCCAATTGGAATAACACTTTTCTCACTTAACTTATTCAACAAAACCCTTTCCGGCAATTCCTTCTTCAAGTAATTAACACCTAAAATACCAATATCAACCCTCTTTACTTCAGAGTTCTTCACTTCAATTAAATCCTTCTTCTCTAAAAGCCCAATCGCCCTAAGAACTGTAGTTTTATCTAACTTACTTTTTTCAGCAAGCTCTTCGCTATTCAAAAAACCCTTACTCAAAACTCCCAAAACTCCCCGTTCCATAGGAGACAAACTCTCAGTAATCAATTTTTCATCCATAAATAAAACACCTATCCAATCTTTTTAAATTTTAGCAATAAAAGATTATACAGTATCAAAGATTTTATTTTTTTCCAAATACCTCTATCTCCCAAGTCCCCTGAGCCCCATCCCTCCAAACTTAAACCAGACCCAAACAAAAAAACCAACAAAGGTCAATATGACCACTCCAACCCAAGCAAAAAAACCACGAACAATCCATTCCAAATTGTTTTTATTAAGCACTGAAAGATTGGGAAAATTAATCCTATCAAATTTTTTCACAGAAGTATCATCATGAGAATCATTATCCTCTTCTTCTAAATAGAACCCATCTCTATCTCCTCCAGAACCCGAAGCCCCATCATCTCCCACTTCATCAGAAGAATAACCCGAAGCCCCATCATCTCCCACTTCATCAGAAGAAGAATTATCACTTCCAACAGAAATATCCTCTTCAATCAAATCTCCAACCCTCAAAAACCGAACAGCATCAGCACAAGCACCCTCCGTAGAAACACCACTTACCAACCGAACAAAAGAACCCCCACTAAAATTAAACTCCCCCAATAACTCCCAATCCCCACTAAAACCAGACTGATCAACAACAACACCTTCCACGCCATCAAGCGAAGAAACCTCATAAACAGAGTCGACTGCACGCCCCTCAACCCCAACATACCAAACATAAACTTTATACCTACCCTTCTCCAACGAAGCATTCCATATCCACCAATCCCCAGCACTAGCAGAAGAATAAAAATAATCCTCCCCATAAAATCCAGGATAAGCAACACTACTACTCCAACCAGAAGAATAAGAAACAGAAGAATTCAAATTATCAACAATAGTCACATTCGCCTCAACAACCACACATTCTAAGTCATTCCCATCACAATTCTCATCAATTAAATTCCCGCAAATTTCCTCACCAGCAATCTCACTTTGAACACAAGTACTATAAACACCATCCAAACAAATCTCAATCCCAGCAGAACAGATTCCTAAACCACCAGTCAAACAAGAGCGACTCTCTCCGTCTAAACAACCCTGTTGAACACCGGGCATCTCATCCCAAACTTCAATATCATCAATTTGAATACCTGCATGATAATTACCACTCACAATATCCTCACAGTTTACGCAATCCCTATTTTGATCAAAATAACCAAACTGAAACCCCTTATAATGAAGATTCAAATTTGGATCCCACTTTGTCCTACCTAAAGCAGCATCTTCAGGATGAGTATTCCAATAGGTAGCCATCGAACCAGAATTTGCAGTATATAATTTTTCTCCATTAATCCAGAATTCATAATAATGTTCAACATAATTAACATACATTGCAAATTTAACCCATTCTCCATCTAAGCCAGGAGAATCCACCCCAGACATATCAAAGGACATCCCAGAATAGCCCCAATTATCCCTCGCCCAATCATCCCCATATCCACCGTTAGCATAACTAAGCCTTATTGACTCTGTCCCATGTTGAAACTTGATATACATAGCCTGCACCCCATGCTCCTCATCAACCATATAAAACAACTTTCTCGCACTATCAGAATATCCTGCGTTGTTACCATACTCATCGTGCCTAAACCAAAAACTCATATACATCTCATTACCAGTTAACCCTAGTATCTCATTATTTGGCCCACGATAATCTAGAAGAATATTCCCAAGACCTTGCTTGCCTAAAATGGGATCGGTTCTACTTGAGTCCTGATTCCATCTCAAGCTCCCTTGCCCATTATGTGGATTCGAATTAGTAATGCCCGCGTGATCATTCCAGGTATTCCACCCCGTAAACTCATTTCCTATCCCTCCTTGAGTCCATTCAATATCTTCAAAATCCTGAGAACATATTAACAACCCAGAGCCAAAATTCATACTAATAATCCCTATAAAAAAAAATAACCCAATAAAAAAACTCAAATTTTTCATCCAACTCAAGCAATTCCAAACTATAAAAAACCTCTCAATAAAGCAAATTATGAATATCCCTCAAATGTTTCAGATGTTTTTTCTTAGCCTTTTTCAAATCCCCACCCTTCTTGTTGTGAATAATTCCAACCAATTCATGCCCAGCCAAAATCTTCGGAGTCACAACATAATCAGCACCAGCCTCATATAACTTCAACGTCTCACTAATCCGTCCTCCAACAACAACAACCTTAGTCTTAGGAGAAAGTTCCTTAATCTTCTTCAACAAATACTTAGTTTGCTCATAATCAGGAATAGTCGAAATCACCAACTTCATACCCTTCAAATCAATCTTCTCCAGCATGTCAGGACTACAAACATCTCCATAAACACAAGCAATTCTCTTCTCCATCAAAACCCCAATAACCTCAGGATTATAGTCCACTACCAACAATTTATCTTTCTGTTCAAGCAACTCCTCCATCATAGCCCCTCCCATACGATGCGATCCAATCAACAAAATCTCTTTCTTCTTCTTATCTTCATAAGACAAAATTTCCTTAACAGGCAAAAAGCCCAAAGATCGAATAGGATATCTAAAAAACCTATACAAAGAATCCTTATAATTAATCAAATAAGGAGTAACGGACATAGTTATAATTGTAGCCAAAATAACAGTAGAGAAAAGAGCATCGTCTAAAACACCGGCGGTCACACCAATCATCCCAATAATCAGAGAAAATTCACTTAACTGAGCAAGGGAAGTCGCAGTCAAAAAACTTGTACGAGCTTGATATCCAGTTGTCCTAAGTAACAGCAAAGTTATAGCAGGCTTGATAAAAAACGCACCCACAAGCAAAAACACAAGCAAAACCAAATTGTCTCCAATACCACTAAAAACAAGTTGCATACCAAGAGCAACAAAAAACAAGATAGCAAAGAAATCCCTAAGTGGAGAAATACGAGACTCCAACTCAATCTTAAACGGAGAATTAGCCAAACTAACTCCCGCAATAAAAGCCCCAATTACAATAGATAACTCAAAAAGATAAGCCAAAAGAATAAAGAAAAACAAAACAGCTAAGGAACACAAAAACAAAAATTCATTTGATTTAGCAGCAAATTTAAACAAGCGATTCAAAACAAATTTCTGCAAAATAACAGCAGCCAACAAAATAAAAAGCAACCTTCCAAATGCAACAACCAAAGGAAGAAGAGCAAAACCACCACTCATAAAAAACACAATAGCAACAATAGCAATCAAATCTTGCAACAACAAAATACCTAAAACCAATCTTCCATGAAGAGTAAGCAACTCATTCCGATCAGCCAACAACTTAATATCAACCATCGTAGAACCAAACGCTAAAATAATTCCAATGTAAGCAGCCTGCAAAGCACTAAGTCCCAAAAGACTAGAAAGCAGTAAGGAAATTCCAAAAATAATCCCAACTTGCAAAACCCCAATCAAAGCAATTTTTTTCAAATTAGCTTCCTTAATTTTCCTAAACGAAATTTCAAGTCCAGCCGTAAAAAGCAAAAACGCAATCCCAATCTCACTAAACGCACCAATTAAATCCATATTCCCAACAAAACCAAAAACCATCGGACCAATCACAAGTCCCGTCAAAACATAAGCAGGAATCAAAGGTTGCCGAAGCATGCGCGCAACAAAAGCAAACATCGCAGACAAAATCAATATCAAAGCGATCTCAAAAATAATCGCTTCACTCGCAGGCAACGTATCAATATGATGCCCAATATCACTAACCATTCCAATAGCAAAACCTGTGATACCACCCATTAAGATACATATACAATTGCTTTTATAAATATTCTCAGAAAGATATTTACAATGATATAAATCATTATAAACTTTAGAATATATATAAATAAATGAAAGAGCATTTTGTCAGAAAAATCGAAGAAGGATTTTGCGAGATTAGAGATTCTGAGGGCACAAGAATAGTAGCCGGTCTAAACTATGGAGACCTAGACGTCATATACACTAGAGCAATAGAAAGAGGAGATTGCCCAGTAGGCTCACTCAATTGGATAGAATTTTATCCAGGAAACAAAGGAGAAAGATGTCCAGCTTCAAGTACCGATTCAGCAAGAAGAGCAATAGAGGCAGGAATAAAAAGTACGGGCAAAAAAACATTAGGAGAAATAATTCTGCAAAACTAAAACAAAACACAATCTCGAACTTCAAAACTACTCATTCCCAAACTTCCACCAAAACTCTTCCGACCTTTCTCGTCAAAAACCTCACTTTTTTTCCTCCCAAGCGAAGCAATCAAAATCCGGCACCCGACCTTCCGGCAAACCTTCACATTTTGCATAACCTTAGCCAACCTCATAGCTTTCTCTCTCCCCCTCAACCCAGCAATCTCCCCCATATCAACAACAATCCTTATCCCCTTCTCGGCAGCTGTCTTCGCAACAACATGATTAAGTCCACCATCCCTCTGCTTCAAATTATCAAATTTAGCAAACTTCTCAGGAGAAACCAAGTAATCAATTTTCAAAGTCTCAATAACTCGTCGATTAAAAGAATCATCCCCACCATAAATCCCAATCTTCCACTTAACTTTGCCTGATGAAGACGGCACCTCAGTGCCCAATTTAGAAGGTACACTATTACGTGCAATATCCTTCAAGCTAGCAATAATAGATCTAGCAACTTTCTCATTTCCACGAATCAAAAACCCGTCAAAATCCAAGTCCTTTAAAACCTCCTCTTTACTAGAAACCTCTCTAAGGCAAACCGAATCCCTAACCCTAAACAAATTCATATCTTTCATAATAAAAAAACCAAAAGGAGACTTATATATTTTCCCAAAATATATTCTCAGCACTTTTAAAAACTTCAAAATCTTTTATCGATAAATGAAAAAGAAAACCAAAATATTCCTCGCAATAATTATAACAGTCGCATTACTTCTGGCACTTAATCAAAACACAGACCCCATTCCAAATTCAACAAAAATACTAAAAGAAGGAACAATAGACAAAAACGATAAAACATATTCTTACCAACTACTAAGACTAGAAGGAAAAAACGAACCTTCTTACGCAGTCTATATTCAAAATGACAGGCCAGAAACAGTGTTCATAACAAAACCATACACAGCAATCGACTGGACCGAAGAAAAAATAGACCAAAAACAATGGAATCCTCAATCAATAGAAGAAATAACAGAGGAAAGCAATATCTACCTATATAACGGATTTTCAGTCCTAAATGTTTTCGGAAGGTTTTACACCGAGGGAGACATAGAAAACGACATAAATGATATGTTGGCTGGAATGAATTTTTTATCCAACAAAACCAAAAAAATCGGAATCACCGGAATGTCATGGGGAGGCTTCGAGGCAATTTATACTGCAGCAAACTCAAATCCAAAACCAATTGTAGGAGTAGCATATTATCCACCAACAGATTTCCAGTCATGGAGAAATTGGGCCGAAAATACCAACGAAGATTTCTTCACTCCATATATAGAAAGAATAGATAAAACAACTCAAGGAAATTTCACATCATGGAGCCACGATTATCTCGCAGCCAACTTAGAAACAAAATTCCTAATAATACACGCACACGAAGACACTCTCGTTCCAATAGAGCAATCAATATCATTATCAAAACTATCAGACAAAATAAATTTACTTACATTAAATTTAGAAAAAGGTAAGTTGAGCCACGGAGAACAAAGCCAAGATATACTTCCAATAGAATACAGTATAGCGCCAGCATATCTCATGAGAGCTCTCACAAAAGATAACATAACAATAATAGTAGACAAAAAAGCTATAGAAGATACAAAAAGCGAGCTTGTAAAAAATATTCTTCTAGATGAACAAATAATATTTCTAGAAATCAACGAAAATAGAATACTCTCAAAAGAAGAAATTCAAGAATTATTGACAAAAAATCAAACTAATTAGAAATCACAGTCCCACTAAACCGCTTCCCATTCAATATTCCATCCACAGCCTTCAAGCTCCCAACAATATAAGTCACAACTCTTTTCTTCAATATCTCCTCAGCCGCAACCAAATCCAAAACAAAATGCTGCCCAGCCTCAAACTTAACTCGTCTCGCAACCTTCAAAAAATCCTTCCAACTAATCTTAGAAATAAACTTAGCTCCCTTCTTCGCCGGATCCCTATCATAAAGCCCTCGAACATTAGTCAAATTAATAAAATCACACCCCAAATAACCAGCAATTTTAGCCGCAGTCCCATCACTAGTATTCTTATCTCTCCATCTCAAAGCCCCACAAAACACAATACGATTTTTCCTAAGCAAACCAGAAACCCTCTTCATATTCATAGGAATCTCCTCATTCGCCTCCTTCCCAATAAACCGAGCCATAAAACCAGCATGCAACCTTGTAATAGCAATACCTTCCATAGATTGATCTTTCTCGCTCTTGCCAAGTTTCCTCAAAGCCGAAATGTAACGCCGAGCACTAGAACCCCCACCACAAACCACAACAAATTTCTTATTCTTATGAGAATCAATCAAATCTCGAAACTCCCTCAAAAACCTATCATCAACATTATCCGGAACAATCCGAGAACCACCAAGCGAAATCACCCACACATCATTCATATCAAAACCAAATCAAACCATTATTTAAAATTAAGCCCCAAAAAACCACAAATATCTATGTCTAACATAAGGACTAATTACGCCCCTCAACTCATGCTTACGCCTAAACTTCAAACGAACCTTCAAAAATAACCAAACAGCAACAACAAACCAAACCAAACCAAAAAAAGAAACCCAAACCAAAAACCAAAAACTCTCCATTCCTTCACAATCTCTCTCCTCAACAACATCTCCAACACAAAAATTCAAATCCTCACAAGTCCTCTTCTGGGCCCCATCAACACATTCGCCCCAATTACCACAAACAATATCCCTAACACAAACCTCGTCATCAGAAGAATCTTCAACCTCGTCATCACTATCAACAACCCTACTACTAGTCGCACCAGAAGAACTGCTAGAATCACTGTCATCACTTCCACTAGAACCATCTCCATCATCAATAACAGCACAAGCTGAACAATCTCCCCCACAATCAATACCACCCTCTCCAAAATTCTGAACACCATCCAAACAAGACCCCTCATCACTGGTATACTCACTAAATCCACTAACATTAAACACAAGCTCATCATTAGAATAACTAACAAAATCACAAGAAGAACAAACAACCCCATCTCTCAAAATCCTCGGAACATTATAACTTATATTATACAAAGTCAACTGCGAAGCCTTATTAAATTCGGGCAAAGCCGTAGAGTTAATATAAATACGATTACTAGAAATAACTATATTATCATCCAAAACAACATTTCTTAAAATATTAATATTAACCCCAAACAAAATCTTACCCCTAGAATGATGAAACTTAACATTTCCCAAATCAGCCAAATCAATATCATCAAGCTCCGAAAAATTTGTCGTCTCATCTTCCCAATAAGAATAATTTATAGTAATATCCAAGGTTCTAGATGGTACCTCAACATCACTAATAGGCAAATAGTCGACAGCAAAAACACTTCCAATGCTAAAATTATAAACAGAATCACAAACCCCATCAGAATCACCATCAACACAAGAATCAGAGAAAGCTCCTCCACTAGAATTCCCCCAATAATTCCCATAGCTACGATTCCAAGAATTATTACTATAAACAGCCAAAGAAACATTGATGTTATTAGAATTATTAAAAATATTTTTGTAAACAGAATTATTTTGAGAAGACAAAACTTCTATACCACTTCCATTATACAAACCATTAAGCAAAATCGAATTACTATAAATGTTATTAGAATCAGAACCTTCCAAATAAAATCCAGAAAAAGAATTATTAAATACCTCATTAAACATGAAAGAATTTAAAGAAGAATTAATGATAGTAAACCCGTCATGATAACTGTTACTTGCATTATTATTTCTAAAAGAATTCAGAGAAGAATTAACAATCATAAAACCCGAATAATTACTATGTAAAGAAAAGAGATATCCAAAAGAACTCATCTCTACATTATAAAGAGAAACACTAGTCAAACCCAAAGAATTGAAGCTACAATTTTGCAAACTCAAACTATTGACATTCTCAGCAATAACACCATATCCCAAATTAGAGTACCCATTAATAAAAAATCCTCTACAATCAATCTCAACATCGTCACTAGAAACATTAATACAGGCCGAATCCGAACCACCCAAACTAAGATTTCCAGCCAAATAATAATTACCACTAGAATTAATCGAATACCCGCATCCAGTTATCTCCGAAGATGCCACAAGCGCCAAATAGTCAACATTCCCACTAGAAATACTATACGAGTCATCACAAATTCCATCACTACTATCAATACAAGTATCCGAAAAAGAACCCCCAGAAACTTTAGTCCAAAAATTCCCCCCAGTATACTCACCCCCAATAATATTCGTCCCCAAAGTCAAACTCGTATTCCAAAAATTCCCCCCAGCACTAGATGAAACAAAAACATTAATACTATTTCTCACATAGTTATTAAATATCAAATTATCCGCAGAATTATTATAAAGCAAAAAACCCATCTGTAAATTACCAGTAATCCAAGAATTCTTCACAATATTATCAAAACTCTCATCCAAAACATATCCAGAAAGCCGACTATCATAACTACTAACGTTATCAAAAACATTCCCATGACTCTCATAAGCAAAAACATTCCTATACGAATTATTCACATAACCGTCACTGAAATTAGAATCATTCACATTATGCAAAATCATTCCACCATAAAATATATCAACAGAAAAATCCGACATAACAAAATTCGTCAAATCAGAAAGGTAAAAAATATTATTCCGATTCCCACCACTACTATACAAAGTTATATTTGAAAAAGAAGAACCGTCAGACCCGCAAACAATCAACTCAGAAAAAATCTCATCACTCACACTAACTTGAGAATTAAAATAACCCAACTGATAATTAGTTCCATTCACTCGATTAATATCATGACTACAAAGATGGTCAGGGTCATTACTACTAAAATTAAAATAATCAATATTCAAATCATACTTCCCATTAAGTCCATCATAATTTTCCCTAAGAGTTGAATCATTAATCGTAATATTCTCAGAACGAAGTATACTAATTCCAAAATCATTCAAATCCGCACTAACATTAAGAAAAACATTCCCATCAGAATAATAATTCAGTATACCATCATATTCATTCAAATCAAACACACTATCCCGAACAACATTCCCATCAGAATACTTCAAAACAAGCCCATGCATATTATAAACAGAAGAAATATTATCCAAAGCACAATTATCACTAAATAAAAGATTCAAATTATTAGTCTTCAAATCCTCAGAGCTGTTAATCGTAATATTACTCAAATTAGAACCATCCGCATTACACAAAGTCAACTGAGAAAATTCCTCGTCACTGAGAACAACACTTTCATTATAAAATCCAACTTCTTTCCCGTCAGAATTCTCAACACCATAAAAATAATTACTACAATAAACCTCACTACTAAAGTCAATTGTCAAATCCTCACCAGAGCTATTAGATAAAGTAACATTAAAAAAAGAATTATTAGCAGAGTCCGCTAAATGAATCCCACTATCAGACCGATCAATCCAAAAATCCCTAATTGTAACACCCTCAGAAGAATCAAGCTTAACTCCAAAATGATATCTAGAAATATTAAAATCCTCAACCACAACATTCTCAGAATCACTCAAAGAGATAGCATACATTCCATAATATCCAATCAAATCTCTTGTAGTAATATTTCTCAAAAAAGTATTGTTAGCATTAGTAAGAGTTATCCCATAAGCAGCAAAAATAACATTATCAGTAATATTCGATCCAGTATCGTCATAAGCATAAATTCCATAAGGAGCCCAAATAAAATTACCAGAAACATTAGCAGAACAACCGTTTAAATAAATTCCACGACTACCGCTAGCAGAATAATTAGTCGAAATATTATTATCCTCAATCACACTCCCAAACGAAGTCAAATAAACAGCAACATTAACATAACTTATATTATTTCCACGAATCACAGAATTATTCCCATTAACCTCAATCGCAGCATTCTCCCCTCCTCCACGCCCAACATAAGAAACATCACTATTCTCCAAAATCAGCAGACTGTCCTCATAATTCATCCACCCATAATTAGAATCCATATCATGAACAACGTCGGTAATATTAGAATTATTAACATAAAAACTCCCATTATTATAAATCCAAAGACCACTTAAATCCGACGAATTCATAACCAGCGTCACATTCGAAAAATTCAAATTAAAACTATTGTTAATAATCAAATCCCCGTTCAATTCAATAATTGTATCTGAACAATTCGTGCTAACATTAATCAGCCAATCCCCAGTTGCATTCGGCTCAACTCCAATACAATCTCCAGGACTATAAGCAAAAACAGAAGGGATTGCAAAAAGAATCAAAATTAAAACCAAATTTTTCATGAATATAACATTACTCGTCGACAATACCCGCATACGTTTCAATCTCTCCAAGAGTAAGCTCCGTTCTACCACTTAAATCAAAGTATGAGCGTATCTCACGACTATCACAAGTCCCGCCAAGAACAAACCCCTCACTTTGATGAGTAATCTTCCCCATAGATCTATCAAAAACATTGTAGCCTTCTTCAAGTTTAGATTTATCAGTATTAACATGCAACTCTTCAGCACCTTGATAAAAAACGTGAGTAATCCCAGTATCATTCATCCGCAAATATTCGTCTGCAGTCAAATCAATAGCGCCAGGTACAAATCCAGTTCCAATAACCTCATCAGTATTATTATATGCAATAGCCTCAGGATTATAGTCTCTAACCCTAGGAGGAAGCTTACCAGAAAGGGTAACAGAATTATCAACTTCATCTACACCTGTAACATATTTTCCACCTACCAAATCCTTCGTTAAAATACCACCTACACTATTCGTGTAAAAAACCTCCCCCAATTCAACATAACTAGCAGTATCATCATCGGGAATATTCGCAGTATAAGATTGAACATTATTCCAATTAAACGTAGCAATATTACCCGCAGCCACGTCATTAGCCAAATCGAGAGCAAATAAATTTTTTCCATCTCTAACATCAGCTATATGATAAGATAAGTCAGCCACTCCATCATTAATATTTATTATAACGTTAGATATATCACCATTGGCACTCAGGGGAACCCCTATAATATATCTACCAGCTTCAGCCCCAGCAAGACTAGAAGGAAGAGCTTCAGTTGTAAAAGGAAAAGAAGCCTCTACAAAACCCTCCAAACCCTCTCCTAAAACAATACCAGTCGTCCTCTTATTAGTATCAAAAACATAATCAGCAACATTTCCAGTAAAAGTAGAAGTCGGATAAATTAAACTCGCATCATTACCATTTTGGTCAGAAATATCAAGTTTAGAAAATTGATGGGTTCCTCCAGTAAATTTATCCTCAGGAACAGTAGCTATGCCATCAACCGGCTCATAAAACACCCTCTTATCATTATCTATACAAAAGGCCTCAGAAGCTTCAAAAACATAACCCCCGTTTCCATCACGCCCAAGATATCTAGTTTTAGGGGAGTCATTGTCACCTATAGGGTCATTCAAAATTCTAGAAGCAACCGCACTCATTGGACCATCAACCCCATTTCGAGTACTATAAATCTGAACATGCTGCTCAATTTCATTATCATCCAAATATATCACTTTAGCAAAACCTCCATCTGGCTGTTCGGCAGACAAATGAGTACCTTGAGCTATAACCTCATAATTAATTAAATTAGCAACATCACTAGGCAAACCCGTGGGATCTACAGTAGAACAAACAGCAGTATAAGTGTCACTCTTAAGGTCATTATAAGTCCAATGAAGGGTATTAGCAGCATCAGCACTAGCAGCTCCAAGAGCAAGACCAGCTCCAGCAACACCTCCAATCACCTTTCTTTCTAAAGAACTCAATTTCTTCATTTCATACCTCTCACTCTAACAATATCACCCTTTATATTTTTTTTCATAAAAACAAAATAAACAAACAATCCAACCAAAACCAAAATTCCCAATACAACTCTCCAGTCTCTACCAAAATCTCCAAAATTAACAACATTCCCAGTAATAGCACTCTCAAATTTCTCATCTGCTTCATCTTCCAAAGTTATTTCATCCAAAACATCATCATCAGTTACAACATCTTCATCCACAACACAACTACGCACTCCATCTTCAATAGCAAGATGATACCCGCTCTCACACGAAAGAACCCTTCCACTAGAACTACCAGAACTAGAACTACCACTAGATGAAGAGCTATCATCATCAACAACTACAGGCGGAGCAACAGGTTCCTCCTCAACAGTATATTCACTAAACCCAGTCACATTAAATACCAAAAGTCCACTACTAGAGTTATAGCTCAAATTCCCATCAAACAAAACACCATCCCTCAAAATTCTCGGAGTATCAAATCCCAATCCATAAAATCTCAACTCAGCCGACTTATTAAACTCAGGCAAAGCTGTAGAATTAACAAAAATACTATTGTTAGAAATAACCAAATTACCACTCAAATTCAAATCCCCCAAAATACTAATATTCTCCAAAAAAGAGATACTTCCATAATCATTAGCAAGAACAACACCACTCAAACTAGCCAATTCCTCGTCACTAAAAAAAGAAAAATCAGTACTACTCGCATTCCACTCAGTTGCATTAAACTCAATACTAATAGTCCTAGCAAAATTCCAAAGCTCGATATTATCAAAAGGCATATAATCATAATCAGTCAAAGCTCCCTCACTAACATCATAATCATCATCACAAATCCCATCATTATCAACATCAGCACAACTGTCACTAAATCCGTACCAATAATTACCAGTACTAGTATTCCAAAAATTCTCAAAACCAGCAATAGAAATATCAGCATTCACAGGATTATCAAAAACATTACTATAGAACAAGTTTCCTTCAGATGTGTCAATGAAAATTCCAACTCCACCTATAGCAGCATCATCAGCTCCAGTAATCAAAGAATTCTTAAAAATATTATTATTAGATTCTAAAAAATCAATCCCATCAAAAGAAGAGGTAGATATTGTAACATTATCAAAAGTATTATTACCCGAAAGATATAATGTAGCGCCGTTATTATAAGAATAATCAAATAAAGAATTCATAAAAACATTATCAGCAGAATCATACAAATACAAATTATCCCAATAATCATTCATAACAACAACATTATCAAACAAGTTCCCATTCGAACTAGCCAAAGACAACCCACCCTCATCAAACATACCAAAATCAGCATCATATCCGCTCCCATTAATAACCAAATCTTCAAAAACAGAGCCTGTAACACCATCTAAAAGAACACCATACAAATCAAACTCAAAAACCTCACAATTCCTAACCGTCACATTATCCACCCCAATAACACTTATCCCACTAGCACCAGCAATCAAATTCCCATCCAACACAAACCCAGCACAATCCAAAACAACATCACTAGAACTAATCTCAATACAATCCCCAGTGCCAGCAAAAAGACTAGCATTAACAATATATTCCCCAGGAACACTAATAACATAATCACAACTCGAAACATTATCAGCCAAAGCAAAACTAGACACCATCAAAATAAAAAACCCAAACGAAACCAAATTCACAAACTTACTATTTTTCATCGTATTATAATAGTAAAAAATAACGTATATAAAGATTTGTGTAAAAAATCACTACTGTCGCCGGACAGCAAATAAATCTCTATTCCTAACATCATCCAAAACAATTCGAGAATCACCAAGCGAACCATCCACACATCCTTCATAATATACAAATTCAAGCTATTACTTAAAATTATCATAACTCTATCCAAATCAGGAGATGTTTGAAATATACTTTCTATGACGATAATGCATAAAAAGAAGAAACCTATAAAATACTATGCCAAAATCAATCTCAGATGAAATAAACAAATATATTAGCTTAATACCATCAACAAAAACCACCACTCTTCAAAAGTTAAATAAAGCGCGACAGCAAACAGAAAAAGATATAACTAACAAGTTCAAAGGAACTCTCATGAGAGGAACAATAGTTCCCGATGCACACTACCTTTTCGGCATAACATTTACTCGTTACTATGATGGAGACGTTAGTATATATAATCTAACTAACGACAAATCGGGATGGCTCTCATTTGGAGCTTTCGACAACATGAAAAGAATTTCCGAAGTAGACTTAAGTCCCCAAGAAAAAGGAGTTTATGATAATTTCAACAAAAGAATGAAAAATAAAAACTAGCAAACAGTAAACAAATCTCTATCACTAACATCAAACACCCCAGTCCGAACCCCACAGTCCAACCACCCATGCGAATAATTCAAAGCCGCAAAAGCATTAACAAAATCCCCTTTACTTTCAAAATGCTTAGCATCTGACAAATAATTACTAACCATATCAACTATCTCCCCAGCCTCCCTCTCTTTCCCACTAATAATATTCTTCTTAACTTCTTTCAATGCACGACTAGTCAAACCAAAATACTTATTCAATTTCTCTTTACTTATCTCATTTTCCATAAAAAACAAAAACAAAAGAATTATTTAAACTTACTCCAACAAACTATAAGCCGTAGCCTTCTTAATCACAAACCTCGAACCAATCATCTCCGAAATAACAGCATTAATCGAAAAACCAGTAATCGTAGCACGAAAAACACCTTCAAGCAACGGAACATGCGCCTCATCAGCAACCTTATCCAAAACACCCTTAACATCTTCAGGAGTCAAAACAATCCTAGTAATCTGTCTTTGCCCAGCACGAATAACCATAACTGGCTTCCCAGCACCCTCACACTCAATCGTAGAAATCGAGGGGTCATCGAGCAAAGGCGAAATCTTCCCATATCCCTCACTACTAACCTCACCCTCAGGAGAAGCGCCAACAACAATAGGACTAGGCTTCTGAGTAACCGGAGCATCTCTAATAGGAGGCGCAACCTGCTTAATAGGAACTCTCTGGGGAACAACAGGTTCAGGCCTAACAACAGGTCTCTTGTGCTCAGGCCTTCGAATTGGCGCAACCAAAGCACTCATATCCATCTTATTAATCTCAATTCTCTTCGGTTCAAACTTCTCAACTTTCTTTTCAATGGGCGCAACAAGCTCACTCATATCAATCACCTTAAGAGAAGTCTCCCTATGCTCAACCTTCTCAATCTCAGGAGCCTCAACAACTTTTGGGGTCATAGAAGCAATCATTACACTCTCACTCACCTTCGGCACCAAGTCAGCATGAATAACAGTCCTCTCCTCATAATTAAAATTCTTTTCTCTAATGTTGCGAATAACAGAAAGCACAAACCTCTGAACAAAAGGATGTGCAGAAATTAAAGAAACCTCTTTTTTGTTCATTAACTAGTTGGAAGCGGCTTCGGTCTCATAGGAGAAACTTCCGGACTAGGCGGCATAGATTGCATACCCTGCGGCTCCTCACTCCGTCCCCTCAACTTCCCCTCCATTAAAACCAAGCCCTTAGCAATCGTCTTATTTTGATCCAGCAACGAATTAATTTTCCCAAGCATTTCTTCATCATCAGACCTACCACCCGACATAAAATTCTTCGCACTCTCCTCAAAGATCTGCAACAACTTACTAATATTATCACTCAAAGCCCCAAACTTAATCGACATATTCGTCATAGCATGCTGCAATCCAACAAAATTCTCAATCAACAATTCTTCCCTTTCCCTCGCTGTCATCTTCTTTTTCTCATTAGAAACCTTCTTCTTTTTAACAAGATCCCCAGGCGCATGTTCCTTAACAATAACCTTACGAGCGCCATTCTCATCAATAGTCTCAGTAGTAACCCTCTTCGCGACCTTCTTCACCATATTCAAAACACGAAGACATTATTTATAAAAGTATCCACAATGAATTAACAGTTAGCACACACCAAGCAAATCACAATAAATTTAATTTTAACATGGGCCCAAGAGGAATCAGGCCAAGCGAAGCGCCGGTTATCCCTTGCGGAAACCCCGGGTTTGAACGAGTGTTATGGGCCCAGGAGGAATCAAACCCCCGCCCCCCGGGCTGGAGCCGAGTAGACTATCATTATCCGATGGACCCAATGATAAAACAAAATAGAAATCCCAACTTTTAAACCTAACCCAACTTCTTCATCTCTTCAATCTCCACACTACTTATCGCACAACCCTTAAACTTAACCCCATAAAGCAAAGCATCCAACAACTCCTTATTTCTACCACCCTTCCCAACACTCAATATCAAATCCTTCTTCCAAGCCATATACAACAACTCAGCACTCCGAATAAACTTAAAATGCTTCAAATTATTCAACAACTCCAAATTAGCATCAAGCGGCGTATGCAACTTCCTCTCCATCATACTCTCCAAATTCTCCGGAGCCTCCGCAAGCATCCGAGTCGTCCTCTCATCGATAACAATCACAGAATCCCCCTTAACCAAATTAACAAAAGCCAAACAAGCAGCCTCGCCATCATGAATAATCTTTATCTTCTCTCCGGTACTTGTCGTTCTCAAAACCCCATTAGCCGTCTTCAATATCTTCTTCATCTCTCTATCTAACCTATTATTAGCAACAACATCTCCGCTCATCTTAAAAACTCCCCGCTCAATCATATCCTGAACTCGCAAAGCCTCCAGCTTAAACTTCTTAATCTTCATTGGTCGGTCCACTACCTCACGCTTCACAGCCGGAGTCAAAATAAACTCCCCATCAAAAACACTCTTCAACCTCTCAATAACAGGCAACATCCCATTAAGCGTCAAGGAAATTATCGGCCCCGCATCAAAAACTAAATATTTCATTTAGGAACCCTCCAGTTCTCTCTATCTTCCAAAAATTCTTTTAACTCTTTCTTATTAGACTTCCTCCAAAGATGCCCTAAATCCTTAACTTTATATTCTTCAATTCTAATCGGTTTAATCTTCTTAGTCGCAATAAATTCATCTTTATGGTTACGAGAAAAATCATCAGCATCTAAAACATGCAGATAAACAGTCGCCTTCTCATCTGGCTTCCCACTAACAACATTCATCATCCCAGTTTTTCTTTCCCTAAATGCAGAAGTTTTTGTAGACCTTATAGCAGAAAAACCTAGAGCACTTTTTTTACTAGAAGTAGCATAGACGCCCTTTTTAGAATGCGACGGGTCAGAATCATCAGGTTTCCTAGGTTCTAAGATTTCCATTTTCTTTCCACTTCCATGATACAAATATTTCATCCAAAAATCCCCTCCACAATCTTCACCCTCTCACCCTGAGGCATAGAAACCGCAATCTTCGAATCCCCAATATGACTCTGCCCAATATAACTAGCCATATCCCACAAACTAACCCCCAACATCTCAGCCGTCTGCTCCGAAGACAACCCATTCTCATAAAGCTTAAACGCCTTATTAATCTCAGCCTTCCGAAAAACATCCTTAATATATCGTCCCAAATCACTCTCTATCTCATTCAAAGAATTACGAATCCTTCCAAGGCAGACTCGCCCATCTTCAACATTGCCTTTCTCCAAAGCACTAACAGCCTCACTCAAATTTCCAACAACATCACCATAAAACTTATCCCATCCTTCCATGTTCCGATAATGCCCACGTTCCATAACCTTCCCAAGAGAGTAAATCAAAACAGCGACAACAATATTATCCGCATCCTGAGAAATTGTAGCAACATGAACCGTCTGATTAGACAACCTCTTCAATTCATTCGCATCATCAGCCTCAACAAAGCGCTTAGCGTCTCTCAAAATTTGAACAATATTTTCAACTTCTTTCATGCTTTACACAAAAATAAGAAATATTTAAACCTTGCCAAAAAAATGAAAAGAATTAATATAATTCCTATCTTTAAACATCTCTTCAGTTACACTATTCAATTTTCTATCTGTAATCAGACAAGCATGTCTCTTATTCTCAGAGAGATCAAATATAGAATAAATATCTTGCTTTCTTAACCATGCTGGAATATTATCAGAAGAAGAAGCGCCAACTGGAAAATCAAAATCCAATAAATACAAATAAATATCCCCTTTCAAAGCACTTCTATCCACAGAATTTTCTAAACCTTTCCCAAATCGCCCTTTTTCAAATACACTCATAAAAGAAGATATCGCGAATAGTTTTAAATATTATTATAATCCAACCTAGTAGTTTCAGAAATCTTAGATTCAGATTCACATTCTCTAAATTTACCAAGAACAGTTTTCATTTCATCAGCAGCGACAAGAGCTTTTTTATATCTCTTCTCAAAAGCCTCATGGTCCATTTTTCCAGTACTATAATCATGCTGCATTATGTTTAAGTGGCCCAACAAAACAGAAAAAGGGGTAGCCAATTCATGTGAAAGATTATTTCCAGCTTCGGCAGCAACCTTTAATTTATTGTAATGCAATGTTTCTGTAACATCTCTCAAAACTAAAATAGCAGCACGATTTCCCTCATATCCAATAGAATCAAAACTCAGCTCAACATCTAAACTATTCCCAGCAACGTCAGAAATCTTAGTAGAATAACATTTGGAAAACAAATCCTTCCCCTCAGAAAGAACATAATTATATCTATTTAAAATGTCAATAGGTATAGGATTCTCTATAAATTCAAGAAAAGAATGGCCAATGGCATCCTTGTCTTCACGTCCAGTTATTAATTTCATTCCTTTATTCCTATAAACCAACGTCCCATCTTTGCCTTCCAGTATTGCAATACCGTCTCTACAATTCTGAATAAGACTCTCATACATAAGTAAACTATCAGAATTACTCTCGCGCCTATCAAATTTATCAAGTACCATAAAAATAGAGAGTACAAAACTTTATAATTATTATCACACTCTACCACACACTTTTTATACAACAAAACCCTCTCAAAACAATGCAAATATTACTAGATACAAATTTCATTCTAACTTGCACAAAGCAAAAAATAGATTTTCAAGAATTAACAAACAAAATCACAAGCGAAAAAATAGAATGGCTAATCCCACAAGACGTCTTAAATGAACTAGGGAGTTTAAAAGACAGAAAAGGATCAAAAACAAAGGATAGAGAATCGGCAAAATTAAGCTTCGAAATAGTCCAAAATCTAAATCCAAAAATAATATCCCTTCCAACAAACAACCCAAACGTCGACATCAAAATCGTAAACTACATATTAGACAAACCAATAGTTCTAGCAACTCTAGATAAAAACCTAAAATCCAGAGTCAACAACAAAATCCTCACCATACGGGGAAAGAAAAATCTAGAACTCTTATAGAAACACTTTTAAATCGAATTTTTCTCAAAACACTATGTTCTACGAAGTTTTAGTAACAGATCATGTAAGAGTAGAGCCAAATAAATTTGGCATGGACACGGACGCAGCCGTTCGAGCCCAACTAGAAGAGTCTTACTCTGGCTTCCAAGATAAAGATATTGGAACAGTTGTAGCAGTTCTAGACGTAAAAAAAGTAAAAGAAGGAATAATCATTCCAGGCGACGGAGCAGCATACTACGAATCAACATTTAAACTAATCGTATTTAGGCCAGAACTTCAGGAATTAATCTACGGACAAATCGAAGAAATCACAAACTTCGGAGCTTTTATTTCAATGGGCCCAGTTCGAGGAATGATCCATATTTCACAGACAATGGACGACTTCGTATCATTTTCAGACTCTGGAGTATTAACAGGAAAAGACGGAAAGAAAAATCTAGTCCAAGGAGATAAATGCATGGCAAGAATAGTAGCAATTTCATATAAAGGCGAAGAGCCAAAAATCGGACTAACAATGAGGCAGCCAGGATTAGGAAAACTAGACTGGGTAAAAGCTGAGAAAGAAAAACTAGAGCAACAGACTAAGCAAGCAGTAGCAGTAGAAAACAAAAAGGAGAAGAAAAAGAAATAATGGCAAAAAAATCAAACAAAGAAAAATCATGTCTAAATTGTAAAACAATATATTTCGGAGATAAATGCACAAACTGCGGAGAAACTCCTTCGTCAGAATCATTCAAAGGAAGAATCCATATCTTTGATGCAAAAAAATCTGAGCTAGCAGAAAACATGAAAATAAACAGCGAAGGAGAATTCGCAATCAAATCAAAATGAAATCAAAAATAATCAGTCAAGCAAAAAACCCATTCTTAAAAAGAGAAGAAATTACACTAGAAATTACTTCCGGGTCATCTCCAACAGAAAGTGAAGCAAAAGAACAAATCGGTAAAGACGAATCATTAACAGTTATAAAAAAAATAAACACAAATTTCGGAAGACAAACATTTCTAGTAGAAGCTGTAGTTTATAATGACGCAAAAGCAAAAGAAGAAATCGAAACAATACCACAAAAAGTAAGAAAGAAAATAGAAGCTGACAAAAAAGCTGCGGAAGAAGAAGTTAAGAAAAAAGCTGCAGCAGAAGCCGAAGAAGCAAAGAAAAAGGCAGAAGAAGAAAAAGCTGCAAAAGAAACTCCAGTAGTAGAAGAAAAATCAGAAGAACCTAAAGAAGAGGAGAAAAAAGAATAATGGCAATAAAATCAAAGATCAAAGGAAAAAAGAAGCATGTAAACAAGAAAACTTCTGTAAAATACAAAAAATACACAATAGAAGGCGACAAAATAGTAAAGAAAGCACGAAGCTGCCCAAGATGTGGACCAGGAATATTTTTGTCTGTAGGAAAAGGAAGGTCATATTGCGGAAAATGTCACTTCACAGAATTCGACAAAAAAGAAGTAGAACCAAAACTAGAAGCTAAAAAATAATCCTTCAATGCCTCGAATTTTACAATTCATCTCAGGTCTTACATAAATAAAATCATTTTAAATAGAGTTATATGGCAACCATATCATCTGTCTGCGAAAGACAACCCTCAAATTACTTCTCCGAAGTAATTTTCGATGAGAATTTTCATAGAAACTTCGAATTAGGTTTATAATTTTTAAAAAAATTATAAACCCTAGGAGCGACAATAAAGCGATAAAATTAGTGCTCTATTGTCATCTCCTGGGGAAAAAGAGGTGATAGTATAACTAATCAGTAATAGTATTTAAAGTTTTCGGTTTGTTGTAATTCGTTAGTGACACACTAAATAGACAATATTTATTAAGCATATCAATCAAGCAACAAAATGGAAAGAGGTGACAGAATAAATCAAAACCAGTTCTTCAACCTAATATCATCTAACGAACTCGGCTGGCAATCCATCATCTACGACCTAATCAAAACAGAGCAACTAGATCCCTGGGACATCGATCTCGCAACCCTAGCAGATAAATACGTCCAAACTATCCAACAACTAGAGGAAGCCGACTTCTTTATCTCATCAAAAATTCTCCTAGCCTGTTCCCTCCTTCTAAGACTAAAATCCGAAATCCTCATCAATTCATACATCCAAGACCTAAACGACGCTCTCTATGGCCGAAAAGAGGAGAAACGCTACGAAATAGAACGAATAGAGATAGACGAAAACGACCTTCCAATACTAAGCCCAAAAACTCCAATGGCGCGCCACAAAAAAGTTACATTAAAAGAATTAATGGCAGCACTAAATCACGCAATAAACACAGAAAACAGAAGAATCAAAAAAGAAATCAAACATCGTCAGGCAAAAAAACACATACTAACCGTCATGCCAAAAGACAATTTCGTGCCACTAAAGGTAAGAATAAAATCAATCTTCGGCATACTAAAAAACCATCTAGACGACAACGACCACCTCAAATTTCACCACATGGCAGAATCAAAAGAAGAAAAACTAGCTTCCTTCGTCCCAGTTCTACACCTCTCAAATAACGGCAAAATATTCCTCCGCCAACCAAAACACTTCGATCATATCCACATGACACTAGATATACACAAAGACGAAGTTAAAGAATTGGAAGAAGAATTAGGTATCATGGAAGAAACGAATCAAAAACCAATCCCAGAACAACAATAATTATAAAAGAAATCATCTTATTTCTTGTTATGAAAATAGGATGCGACTTCGATGGATTCTTCTCAAACTGCGGGCAACTAAAAAGTGACGGAGCAAAATTCCTTTATGGGTTAAACATCCCAGCTGAAAAATTCAAAAAAGAATTAGTGGTAGATACAGGTATTTTAACCTTGAATCAATACAGGCACCTACAAAAACAAATCTACGAAACTCGAGAAATCGGACTAACAATGTTACCAATAGATGGAGTTCCAGAAATACCATATAAACTTCAAAAAGATGGACACGAACTAGCCATAGTAACATCCCGCGGAGGACAAGCTTCTCAAATAGCACGAGAATGGTTAGAAGAAAAAAGACTAGATATTCCCTTAATAGGAATTGGAGGCGGAGTTAGTAAAGCAAAAGCATGCGAAGGATTAGATGCTTACGTAGACGACGACATGGACAAACTCCTAGAAGTAGAAAAAGTAGTTCCAAACAGATACTTATTTTCTCAAGGATACAATCAGCACATCAATCTCCCAAAATCAACAGGCAAAAGAATAAATTCGTGGCAACATTTTTACGAAGAAATCTCAAGCCTAAAATAAATCAATTTATATATTTCCCTCACTTTAGTTAACAAAGGAGGTAAAATGAAAAAACAAGTAATCGAAAAACTAACCGCATTAGTAACCGCAGCATTCGGTTTAGTCGCCGCACTAGCTTGGAATGACGCAATCAAAGCATTATTCATCGGACCATGCGGCTCAGAAGGAGCAGGAGCATTATGCAAACTATCCGCCGGAGGACCATGGGTTTACGCAATATTTGTAACTGTTTTGGCAGTAACAGTCACAATATGGATTGCAAAAATGACACCAGAAAAAAAGTAGCGCTTCACACTTTTATTTTATTTTTTTAACTTCCCCAAAACCCCATCCAAACCCAAAACTTCCTCATTTCCACTCTTCATATTTTTAACCTTAAACTTACCCGCCTTAACCTCATCTCCCCCAACAAAAACAACCCACCCCACACCCTTAGCATTAGCATATTCCATTGCCTTCGAAACACCTTTATCCATCAATAAATTAACACCAATGCCAACATCCCTTATCTTAGAAACCAAACTAACAGAAGCCTCATCTTGTCCCAAGGATAAAACCATAACCTCAGCCCCCTTACCTTCAATATCACTAAGAACACTAAGTCTATCCAAACCAAAAGCAAACCCAAACGCCTGAACATCCCCAACCAAATAAGCCCCTCCTCCACAAATCGTATCCTTCATCTCCTTAGTCTTAACCTCAAAAACAGTCCCATTATAGTAACTCAAACCACGAGCAAGAGTAGGCGAAAACTCGAGAGTCAAATCAAACATCTTAGCCAATTCAATCAACTCCTTAATCTCCTTATAAAAATTATACTTACTAAAATCCCCAGCATCAATAACACTCAAAATCCCCTCAGCGCCCAACTTCTTCAAATTATCAGCAACTTGTTTTTTCGACAACTTATCCAACTTGTCAAGCTCCCGAATAGTCTGCTCCCGATTCCTCTCCTCAATCTTCAAGTCAACCATAATCTCATTCAAAAGCCTCCGATTATTAACATAAATAACGCTCTCAATCCCAAGCTCATTCAAAATCTTAGAAACCAAACTCAAAACCTCAGCCTCATCCTTAGGATTACTCCCAATAACATCAACATCACATTGCGTAAACTCCCTAAACCTATTAGCCTTCACGGGCTCATCCCGAAAAACATTAGCAATCGTATACCTCTTAAACGGCAACTTCTGATTCCGAGCCAACCTCTTCAACTGAAACGTCGACTCATATTTCAACGCCAACTTCCGTTTCCCTCTGTCTTCTAACCGAAAAATCTCACTAATTGTATCTTCACCTGCCTCACTCTTAACAAACTCCTCAAACTCAATCGCGGGACTCTCCGTCGGCTCAAATCCATAAACCTGAAACTGCTCCAAAATAATCCTCCGAATCTCAGCCCGCTTCAAAGCATCCGCTCCAACAAACTCATTAAAGCCCTTCACTATTCGACTACTCATCTACTTAATCCTCTTTTCAAGTTTAATAATTCTTCGCTCTAACCTAATCATTTTCCCCATCCAAATAATCCTTCAATTTAGCCAAAGCCTTTCTTCTCATACTATAATCCTTTTTTTCTTCCAACTCCATCTCTCCAAATGTTTTATCAGAACCATTAGGCTTCACTATCGGCGCCCACCCCATACCCTTTCCTCCCTTCGGCGAAACAATCACACCTTCCGTAGACCCCTCAAAAAACAAAATCTTGTCCCCATCACTATACCCAACTATTGTCTCAACTTTTGCATTCTTATTCTCATTATCTTTCACCATATCATAAACCCCTTGCACGCCTATCGTCTTATAAAACCACTTAAACAAAGGCCCAGGCAAACCATTCAGGCCCTCAATATAAAGCGAAGTATCCTCACAAAAAAACCTCTTCCCAGGCATCTTCTTTATAGCCTCCTGCAATTTCTCTTCTATAATCTTCCTCGCATCTATCTCCTGTATCTCAGGAAGGTCAATATCTATTTGCTTAACATCCGGCAATGCCAAACGCGCCTCCAAAAACTTCCCCTCATTCCCAGTAATAAAGTACAAATCATCCATCTTCAAAAATAACAACCACACTTTAAATAATTCACTTATCAACCCAAACACCCTTAAACCAAAATCACCACACAAACTCGCCGCCCGCGGACTATCTTGCTAATGCGTGAGGTAGTCCAACAGCTTTGCAGGGATTAATTTCCCTGCATTATAGTCATTCAAAACGTTTAAAAAAAGATTCTTCATTTTGCTATCGTGTCAAACACAATAATGATGGTTGTAGTTCAATGGTAGAATGTACGGTTGTGGTCCGTGAGACGCGGGTTCGATTCCCGCCTTCCATCTATTTCCGAATCGTACTGTTCGATTGAAGATATCTCAATGTCGAATGCCAGTAAGTCGAGCCTTCCATCTCTTTTCAAATTTAACAATTTTCTTTTATCGCACAGTGATTTTTATAGGAAACTAATTCGAAGTGTACTAAAGTACATAAGAATTCTTTTACACCAAAACAACAAGCAAAAAAAGAAAATTAGTCGGCGATTTCTCGCCCGACCTCCTTCTAAAAAAAATTAAAAAATTTAAGCAGTCTCGGTAGCAGCAGGAGCTTCTTCCGCAGCAGCAGGTGCAGCCTCAACAGGGGCTTCCTCTACAGCAGGAGCAGCTTCTTCAACAGCCGGTACAGCTTCTTCAGTTGCAGCAGGAGCAGCAGCCTCAACAGGTGCCTCTTCCACAGCAGGAGCTTCTTCAACAGCAGGAGCAGCAGCCTCAACAGGTGCCTCTTCTACCACAGGAGCAGCTTCTTCCGCAACAGGTGCAGCCTCTACAGGTGCCTCTTCTACAGCAGGAACTTCCTCTACAGCAACAGGAGCAGCCTCAACAGGCGCTTCTTCTACAGCAGGAGCAGTTTCCGCAACAGGTGCAGCCTCTACAGGTTCACTCGCTTCTTCCACAGGAGCCTCAGCCGATTCCACAACAGGTGCGTCCTCAACAGTCTCCGTAGGAGTTACAGTTTCTTCTTCCATGCATCCAAAAACTAAAAATTCTTTATAAATATTTAGGTACACTAAATAATAACTACTAACATTTCACATAAAACAAGCGGTCCACAGGAGGACTCAAATAACATTCCCTAGCTTCATAATTTCTCAAATACGGGACATATTCATAACGAACTCCTTTGACATCATAACCCCTATCCCAACGATAATCATAATCACGCCTATCATAATCCCTCGCCCTCATGTAATCCCTATCATAATCATACCGATCCTCAAAATATTCCCGCGTAGTCCGATAACTATACCCATGCCGATAATCGTAAGTAGAGAACCTATCATCATTATCATAATCAACAAAACTAGTTCTAGAAAAAACAACATTATCCCGAGGGTAATACTTCGTCTCCAAGAATTGCTCTTTATAATAAATATCATGAGCACTAACCAATCCAATAAGAAACACAAAAAACAACACAAAGGCAAATTTCTTCATCCCTCAAAAAACCAAAACAACTTTTTAAGAATTATCGTGATAGAATCATTATAATTAACTCCTAAAAAATAAATAAGCAACAATCAGCATCAAAAACAGCCCAATCCAAAACCCATATTTCTTCATAAACTCATTAGCCTTAATAAAACTCATAAAATAACAACACATCCAATCTTTAAATATTTACGCTCCCACTAGGATTTGGACCAAGCAAAGCAAAGGTTACACTTCGTGGACCCGCCGGGTTCGATAACGATAGTAAAATTTCAGAAAAATTATACGCTCCCACCGCCGACCGAGCTCTTGGAGCATCGTCGAGGAGTCACTAAATTTTTTGCTTATGAATTTTATTTAGTTTAATTTGTTGACGCTGTTGGACTATTTAAGGATTGTCGAGATGGAGTGGATAGGTTGGGATTTTGAGGCGGATAAATGTTTTTGAGTAGAGGTGATTTGGGTAAAAGTTAAAAAGATTGTATTGGTTTAGTATGTATGGATTATAAGAAGATTTTTGGATGTTTTTTAATTGTTATTGGGGTTGTTTTAATTTTGGAGTCTTTTGTTGGGATTACTGGATTTGTTGTTGGTGGCGTAGGTGGGGTTGATTTTGTTTCTGTTTTGGGATTTGTTTTTGTTGTTGGAGGGGTCGGGTTGATGGTAGCTACGACGTTGGAACAAAAAACCTTGGGGAAAATTTATTCTCCTAGGGATGAAAATTTTCCAGTAATTTTAGATACTAATTATCTTATTGAAGCTACTAGGGATAATAATAATAAAGATGGTAAAGATGCGTATAATGGGTTACTGGCAAAAATAAGTGAGTATAAAGAAGAGAGCACTTTGATAGTTCCCAAAGGTGTTCTTTCTGAATTTAGAGCAAAGGGATCTCCAAGAGAAAAGGAGCGAGTGAGAGACCTTAAGGAAGTGTTAGATAAAGATACTCTTACTTTGGAAGTCTTGAGAGAGAAATGGAAGATGGATTCAGGGCTAAGAAAGAAATATAATGAGATTGCTATGGGTATATTAGAGAAGACTCCTAAGGCTATAGCTTATAATTTTTTGACTCATATTGGAAAAAAGGGGAATTTGAATTTTCATGCGGAAGATTTTTTATTGTTTCCTTCTTATAAGGAATTTTCATATAATAAAGAGTTTGAAAATGTTTTAGAAAAAGCAAAAAGAGAGTATAATAAGTCTGTTGGGCCGAAAGGGAAGTGGGAGGTTATGCATGGATACAAGGTAAGTAATGAAGACGTTGAAATTCTTGCTCCCTTATGACTACCTAGCGAAATATTAATTCCAAGCTCCATATCATTGAGATATCTTAAAATTATGTCCGAGTTTTGTCTCGAGATGTCAGGGATGCCGCCTAGTTTTCGCACCTTATCCTTCCATCGAATCCACGTTCCCTTATGATTATATGGATCTATTTTCATTGCGTCTCCTTGCCAACCCAAACAGATTATATAATAATTGTCGAGAAGCAATGGACATATTAGAGTGGGTATAATTCCTTAAAATTCTAGCTTTTTTCTTCATTTTTTACATATTTTAAAGCAAAAAATCAGTCCCCTTTTTTGGTCAAAAAGGTATCACGCTCCCACCGGCGAGCGAGCTCTTGGAGCATCGTCGAGGAGTCACTAAATTTTTTGCTTATGGGTTTTATTTAGTTTAATTTGTTGACGCTGTTGGACTATTTAAGGATTGTCGAGGTAGAGTGGATAGGTTGGGATTTTGATGTTGTTTTGAATCCTTTTTTTTTAATTAATATATTTGTTTTACATTAATGAATTATATAAATTTTATTAAGATGGAGCATTGGTAATGTTTATAATTGGAGAACACTTCTTGATTTGTGGGTGGTTAAATGAAAGATAAAAAAAAGGTAAATCCCGTATGGAATGTTATTAAGGCAGAATGGGAACACTTGGGCAGTAGAAAAAAGGTTTTTTTGGGTTATGCATTTTTATTTGTTATGGCTGGAATTATCAGTTTGATGAGTCCTCTTGTTATTGGTCTAATTTTTAATTCTATTCAAGAAAATATTACATCGGAGGCAGAATTAAATAGGTTACTCTTATTAATTTTTTCACTTCTGGGTCTTACTATTGGATTTTGGATTTTTCATGGAACTGGGAGAATTCTTGAGGGATTAACGGGTTTTCAAGTTCAAAGAAATTATACTAATTCAAAAATAGGAAAAGTCTTGGAGTTGCCTGTAAGTTGGCATAAGGATCATCATTCTGGAGATACTATTGATAAGGTTAATAGAGGAAGAGGTTCTATCGGGAATTTTTCCGAATATGGCATTGTTCAAATTATTTATGCTATTATTAACATATTTGGTTCTGTAGTAATTTTATTTTTTATAGACAAGGTTGTTTCTGTTTTTGCTTTAGTCTTTTCAATTAGCATCTTAATTGTGATTATGAATATTGATAAGAAACTTGGAAGATACTATAGAGAATTAAATAAATATAGCAATAAACTGTCTTCGTCTATTTTTGATTATCTTAGTAATATTATGACTGTTATTACTTTGCGTCTAAAAAAGACGGTTTCTCAAGAAGTAGACGAAAAATTTATGGCTGCTTATCCTATTAATAAAAAAGCTAAGATTTTGAATGAGTTTAAGTGGGGTTTTGCTAGTGTTGCTATAACTTTTATGACGGTTCTTGCTTTGAGTTATAGGTCGTATACTGATTATCATACAGATGGTATAATTATGATTGGGACACTGTATATGCTTTATGGTTATTTGAGGGCAGTTGGTAATACCTTTTACGATTTTGCTTCTATGTATGGGGATATTATGAAATATGATGCTAGGATCCAAGGAGCCTATCCCATTGATGATGCCTTTGATGAAATAAGGAGTAAAGTTGGTGGTGGTATTCCATACAATTGGAAAGAAATTGAACTCAAAGGAGTTGAGTTTGCTTATGATTCGGACGTTAAAAAATATAATTTAAAAGATGTTGATATCAAATTTAAACGTGGGGAAAAAATTGCCTTAGTTGGAGAGAGTGGCTCGGGGAAGAGTACTATTTTATCATTGATTCGTGGGCTTTATTATTTGGACAAAGGAGATGTTAATGTAGATAATATAAAGATTAGTAATGGTGTTGAGAGATTGAAGCGACATGTTACTTTGATACCACAAGATCCGGAAATTTTCAATAATACTTTAAAATATAATATTACTATGAATTTGAGAACCAAAAAAGAAGATTTAAAGAAAGCTATTAAAATGGCGCAATTCGAAGATGTTGTTAAGAGATTAGAGAAGGGGCTTGATACAAATGTCCTTGAGAAGGGAGTTTCTTTGAGTGGCGGAGAGAAGCAAAGACTCGCATTGGTTAGGGGTTTGCTTGCTGCGAAAAGGAGTGATATTGTTTTATTGGATGAGCCTACGAGTAGTGTTGATAGTATGAACGAGATGAAGATTCATGATAATATATTTAGGGAATTTAAGGATAAGACGATTATTTCTTCGATACATCGGTTGCATCTTTTGGATAAGTTTGATTATATTTATATGTTTGATAAGGGGAAAATTATTGCTCATGGGAGCTTGAGTGAGATTATGAGAAATGCGAAATTTAGGCGTATTTGGAAGAAATATAAGAATGGTGGGAAATAGGATAAGGATTAAAAAGATTGTATGAGTTTTTATTGTATGAAGTATAGGAAGTTTCTTGGCGGGTTGTTGATTGTTGGGGGGGTTGGTTTGACTTTGGAGTCCTTTGTTGGGATTACTGGGTTTGTTGTTGGGCCTAGCGGAGGGATCGACTTTGGTTTTGTTTTGGGGTTTGTTTTTGTTGCAGGGGGGGTTGGGTTGATGATGAGTGGAGACTCTGGTTACTTTAAGAGAAGAGCTGATGAACTGGTTAAAAATTCAGAAGATGCATATGTTTCTCAATGGGAATTAAATGGTATTGTCAAGGAGCTGGACAAAGGTGGATTTATTTTGGCACATGGGAACGGATATATAGCCGAATCTCATGGGTCTTTTCCTAGGCACACAAATGTTGAAGGTTATAATAAAAATGGGGTTTATCTGAGGAAGCATTTGGTTATATTGAAAAATCCAAGAGACAAAAGGTTATTTAGAAATGGAGATTTGGTTTCAAAAGTTTATCATCCGAAGCATCAAAGGGATGTTGAGCTTCCAGATGGATTTAGAAGAAAAGGGAAATATGTTTGATTATATATGGGATAAATTCTTAAGAGTTCCTATTCTTGTAATATACTCATCTAACGCTGGGAAAATTTCTTCAAGAGATCTATAGCAATGAGGTGCTTCTGTTTTTATAAAATCGTCTGCTATAAAGTTTGGAATATGTATTTTTCCCCTTAATTCTTTTGAGTCAAAAAACCTTTTTTTAGCTTCGCTTCTAGATATTTTTCTTCCAGTCCCATGACATAAAGAATTTTTTAGTTTTTTTAACGAAGATTTTGGTGTGACTATTATGGCT
>Ga0209249_1000794_pt1 | contig 35242 bp, 30 predicted proteins | sample SaaInlV_200m_DNA_4_FD_184653 | JGI IMG/M metagenome (GOLD analysis project Ga0209249, IMG submission 184653) | Marine microbial communities from expanding oxygen minimum zones in the Saanich Inlet - SI037_S3LV_200m_DNA (SPAdes) (version 2) | ecosystem: Environmental > Aquatic > Marine >...
ATGAGAAGAAAAAGCAAGTGCTATACTAAAAAGTTAGAAATGTTGAAACAAGCTGTAATGATGCTCATGTTGAAATGGAATAATCAATTAAGTATACTTTGTTAACAATGCCGAATATTAATAGAATGATGAATAAATAAAACGACCTACAATCAAGTAGGCGGCTAATGGTTCAATGACCGCCAGTGCTCCTTTCACCCCACTAAGCATACAATTCGGCAGTTCATTAGGCAAGAAAAGTACCGAAATAACTTATTTATCTCAGTTCCCTTAAACATAACTTTTTGCTAGCCCCTGCATACAAGTAAGTACTTCTGCAAGAAAACTAAGAGCAATAATCTGGACTATGATTACTAAAAAAAATCCATACAAACTTCCAAACCAATATCTGTTTCTTAACCAAAGAAGAAAACTTGGACTTGCTAAAAGAATTAAAAAACAAATTACTAAATTTGCACTAAAACCCGAAGATGTCGGATTTAGTAAAATGTTGAATATGAATACAATAAATTTACCATAGTCAAGATGCAAGTATATACACCCAGATCTATACACAATAATCTGAAATTAATATAAAAATGAAAGCAGTAGTTTACGACAAGAAGAGCTCCCCTGACAAATTAGTATATTGCGATATTGAGAGACCTTCACCAAAAGACAATGATATTTTGGTAAGAATTTATGCGACTTCAATAAATGCTTTAGATTACAGGTCAATGAAAATGGGCATGATTCCAAAAAGAAAGATTTTTGGAGCAGATATATCAGGAGAAGTAGAATCAATTGGTAAGAATATAAAGAAATTTAAACCTGGAGATGAAATTATTGGAGACCTTTCTGATTGTGGACTTGGAGGGTTTGCTGAATATACTATTTCCCCTGAAAAAGCATTGATATCAAAGCCTGCTAAAATTTCATTTGAAGCAGCAGCAGCCTTACCTGTAGCGGCAACAACAGCTTTGCGTGGATTACGAGACAAAGGTAATATTCAAAAAGGAAATACAGTGTTGATAGTTGGTAGCAGTGGAGGCGTGGGCACTTTTGCTGTTCAACTCGCTAAACATTTTGGTGCAGAAGTAACAGCAGTATGTAGCACTAAAAAAATAGAACAGACGCTTGCTCTTGGCGCAGACCATTGTATTGATTACACAAAAGAAGATTTTACTACAAATGAAAAACGTTATGACCTCATTCTGGCAATTAATGGGAATTATTCATTTCTTGCTTACAACCGAATCTTAAATAAGAAAGGTATCTATGTAATGATTGGCGGTTCTATGAAGCAGATTATCAAGTCAATCTTGTTTGGAAAAATAATGTCACTTAGCTCAAAAAAAATGCATTTTCTTTCTGCAAAATCAAATAAAATAGATTTGGAGTTTATTGCAAAGACTATTGAGGATGGTAATATTAAGGCAGTTATTGAAAAGCAGTACCCACTTAATAAAACTATTGATGCAATGCGATATGTTAGCCAGGGACACGCACAGGGAAAAGTAGTTATAAAAGTTATTTGAGAATAAAAACAAAGCACGAGTGCACAACACATAGGAACATAAAAACAGCAAGAAACTATTGAACACGAGCTCATTAGTTTTATATTTGATGTGCGAAATCCAAGCCGGCGGGTTTATTGGGTATGTCTTTCGCTATATGTAATTTTAATTATTTGTGAATTTTGTAGAGAGGCGGAATTTCCGGTTAGTTTTCCGATGAATAGGGAATTTTTGTCTAATATTTCAGTCAATTCTTGTACAGAAAATTCATTTATTTTCTTCATCTTTACATATTTTGAATAAATTAATAAAGATGAAATTGCGAGATTACTACTGAATTTGCTGGTTTGCGTATAGTTCATAAATGACTAACAGCAATATCTCCAAATAACTGAAAATGCTCTACCTTATATATTTCTGTTTAAACTGTAAAATTTAAGTCATGGCTACAATAACCCACGAACTCGACCACATTGCAATCTGCGTAAAATCACATAAGCTTCTTAGGCAATTGCTCAAAGAAAACCCAACACTCGAAGAAATTATGCAAAATGCAGGAAATGAAACCGAGGCATTGATCGGTGTAAGAAACTGGGTGCTGAATAAAATTAAAGATAATCAGGATGCATATAATTTTTATAAAAGGGAAGTCCATGGAAGGATAGCATTTGAGAAACTGAGCTGGAAGGATTATGCTGCGATCCGTATTTTGGATTATATTGACAATGCAGGCCGGCAATTTGATGACCAAAACCTTCGAGGAGAGAAAGCCATAAGCAATCCTATTCAACTTATCTGGCTTGCAGTAAAACGAGGTACAGGAGGAGCAAAACCATCTTTTTTTAAGGATATGTTAATGCTTTTCAGACAATTCACCGGTGAATATAAAAGGATTATTCCATCGCAGGAAAAAGTTGAAGAATGGATGGATAGATGGTGTTCTGGCCTTGATCCCAGGATTATTAAACTAAGAGAAGAAAACCGGGAAAGGATTCTAAAAATTATCATCAGTAAAATTGATAAGGGAGAAATAAGTGATACTAAATTCTGTTTTCTCGAAGGAATGTCGCAAGAGCAAAAATACCTGAAAACTCTTGAATGGTGGGGTGATCGATTATTTCATCTACGCTTTGCTGTACGCTCGCCTGACTTATTGAATGAATTACTCGATAACTCTCTCGATCCGGATACAATGAAGGTTTTATATGAAGCAAAAGCAAAAGGGATTCCCTTTTTTGTAAATCCTTATTATCTTTCCTTATTGCATGTGAGGGTACCCTATTTTGCTGTCGGTGCTGATCTGGCCATAAGGTATTACGTAATTTACAGCCAGCAATTGATAGATGAATACGGAAAAATAGTAGCCTGGGAAAAAGAAGATAAAGTAGAACCCGGAGAACCCAATGCAGCTGGTTGGTATTTACCAAACGAACATAATATTCACAGGCGATACCCCGAAGTGGCAATTTTAATCCCAGATACCATGGGGCGGGCATGCGGTGGTTTATGTGCATCATGTCAACGAATGTTTGGCTTCCAGAGAGGAAACCTGAATTTTAATTTAGACAAATTAAAACCTAAGCAAAGCTGGGACGAAAAGTTGGGAACCTTGCTGGATTATTTTGAAAAGGATTCTCAGTTACGCGATATTTTAATCACCGGCGGAGATGCTTTGATGAGTTCTGATAAGTCTCTTGAAAAAATTCTGGACAAGATTTACAGGATGGCTGCAAATAAAGTGGAGGCAAATAAGAAAAAACCGATTGGCAAAAAATATGCACATTTCTTACGAGTTAGGCTGGGTAGCCGTTTGCCGGTATATCTGCCACAAAGGATTACGCCTGAACTTGTAAAAATATTGGGGGACTTTAAAAAGAAGGCATCCAAAATTGGAATAAAACAATTTTTCATACAAACCCATTTTGAGTCACCTATGGAAGTAACACCTGAAGCACGCGATGCAATTAAACTTCTAAATACAGCCGGTTGGACAGTTACAAACCAGCATGTATTTATTACTGCGGCTTCCAGAAGAGGCCATGCCGCTAAGCTTCGGAAAGTATTAAACAAAATAGGTATTATCAATTATTATACTTTTAGTGTAAAAGGGTATATGGAGAATAATTTCAATTTTGCCACCAACGAAAGGGCTGTTCAGGAACAGATGGAAGAAAAGCTGATAGGTAAAATTCCTGAAAAGTATTATTCAATTATCAAAGATTTTCCAAACAATGCCGCTTCAATTGTAGAAGATATGGCAGAACTGATGAAAAAAAGTGGCTTGCCATTTTTAGGTACCGACAGAAATGTACTTAATTTACCAGGGGTTGGGAAAAGTCTTACATTTCGCACCATCGGTATTACACGTTATGGACGAAGGATACTAGAGTTTGAACTGGATCACACCCGGAACCATAGTCCTTTAATGAAAAAAATGGACAAGGTGATCATTATTGAATCCAAATCCCTTAGTGAATACCTCCGCCAGCTCGAAGACATTGGAGAAGATATTTTAGATTATGAAAGTATTTGGGGGTACTCGATTGGCGAGACAGAACAACGAATTCCTATATATGATTATCCGGATTATAATTATAAAGTTACTGAAAAATATACTAACATTAAATTGGGTAATAATATTTGAATAACAAAGTCTTATTAGCTATAGTAGTATGGGAAGAAAAGAAAATATAATAAAATGCCAATTGAGTAGTCAAAAGAACCCGAAAATCGGAACCAATGCTGCTCTCCCACTCCCGAAACATTGGGATACGATTCTCATACTTAGCGTATCATTAAGCAAAAGAATATTTGAGTTAATGCTCTGATGGATTATTTCTCCTGGTTTAATGTAAAAAAGATAAAAATACTTTGCGAGCTTACAGAATTCTTATATTTTTGCAATGGTATTTTTAATTTAAATTAATGTTTAGCAAAGTCAATCAATATTAGAACATGAAACAAATATGACAACTGAAATATACACTCAGGCATCAAGCACAAAGTTCAATGAAATTAATAATCCCTTCTACGATATGGATATTTAAAACAAATAATAATAAAGAAATAAACGGAATTTTATGTTTATACTAATGTTATAACCCATAAAAATGAAATACATAATTCTTTCCATAATCCTATTAATAATTTCTGAGAATGTTAAATCTCAGGATATTGATACACTCTTGCTTCACATTCCTCATAATAGAGATACTATTATCTACAAAAGAATTGTTGAATTTGACGATAGTACAAAATTATATCATGTAAGGGATTATTACGAAAATGGTCAAATTCAGATGGATGCTACATATAGCAGGCTTGATAAGTATTTTAAGGAGAAGCTTCAATGTAATTATCATTCAAATACAAAACAAGGACTTTATCAAACGTGGTATGAGAACGGACAACGCGATTCTCGAATCAATTATGTTGATGGTAGCCATCACGGTCTGGATGAAGAATGGTATCCAAACGGGCAAATGAGTTCAATCAGCCATTGGATAAAAGGAGACATTGAAAATGGTAAGGGACAAATGCATGGTTCTTATAAAAGTTGGACGAAAAATGGGAAATTGAGTTGCGATATGGTTCTTGATAAAGGGCTGAAAATAAATCCAATAGATACTAATTATCATTATATATCGTATGTGCCAAAAGAATACAAAGATGATACAATAAAAAAATGGCCATTAATAATATATCTGCATGGAGGCTCAGCAAGAGGCACAGATACAATAAAGCTCTATACATATGGTATACCTGATCAAATATGGAGGGGGCGTGAATTCCCATTTGTTATTGTTGCTCCACAATGTCCATTGAATCATAGATGGTCAACAGACAACTGGTTTGATAATTTTTATGAGGAAATTATTACAAAATATAGAGTGGATACAAATAAAGTCTATTTAACAGGATTGAGTTTGGGCGGTGCTGGAACATGGTATCTGGCAATAAAATATCCAGAAAAATTTGCTGCTATTGCTCCCGTGAATGGATTTACGAGTCATATTGAGTATCTCGACAAAAATATTGAAAATCTGGTTGATATGCCTATTTGGGCTTTTCACGGGAAAAAAGATAATGTGGTTCAATTTGAGGACACAGAAAGAGTTATCCAAAGATTAGAAGGGAAAAATCAACATATGAAATTCACCTTGGATCCAGATGCGGGTCATGGAATTTTTTGGCAAATTTATCCTGAGCAGGAATTATATGATTGGTTCTTAAAATATGATAAACGAATGAAAAACAAAAATTAACGGCTTACAATCGAGTAGGCGGCTGATGGCAAAATAGCCACCAGTGCAGCTCTCACAGCTCTGCTGAGCCTGCCGAAGTACCACTAAGCGTACGGGTCTCGTACTTAGCGGTTCATCAAGCAAAAGAAAATTTGAGTTAATGCTATGATGGATTATTTCTCCTGATTTAATGTAAAATAGACAAAAATAGTTTGCAAGCTTTCAGAATTCTTATATTTTTGCAATAGTATTTTTAATTTAAATTAATGTTTAGCAAAGTCAATCAATATTAGGGCATGAATCAAGTAAAACAACAGAAATATTCGCACATATATCAAATAAAAGTCTTAGCCATATAAAAAGTCCGGCAGATTTTTTATAAATTCGCAAAAATAAATATAGGCAACTTACTTTTATGAAACAAAATATTCAAATACCAGATTTTAAACAAACTAAATATAATTTGTATATTAGCGATATTTCAAATATAGGGCACTCGGATGCACATATTAGTTAGCAAACATTATAAACAGAATTATACTTAGTGTTTCTAAGAAAACAGGCAATTTTTATAAAATAATTTATTTTTGATGATATTTCTATTTCTTTCATGCAGTAAATGCTTTTGTATTAGACAAATGAAAAAAATAGAAATATCGCAAAAAGAGATGTTTTTAATTTTGAACTGTTTTCTTAGAGGCACTACTTAACACTTTAAATTTTTATATATGAAAAAGATATCAATTTTCAGTTTAGTAGTTCTTGCATTTGCAATTATGAATTCTTGCTCCTCAACCAAAAATACTGGAATGAATAATATGGTAGCAACAATGCTAGTGGACGAACCTATTCCAGGAGTTTGCGACAATTATCAAGTGATTGCGATTCTACCATTTCCAGGGAACGGACAGGTAAAAGCTCAAGCCCCATTTACTGATCAAGAAATCGAAGAGCAGTTGAATTCTAATGTTAATTTTTTACTAGATAAGCCTGATTACCATGATAAAGGGATGGTTAATTTGATTATTAATTGCAAAGGTCAAATGGTTCGCTGTGAAATCGATAATAAAACGAAAAATCCAGAGTTAGATGAACAAATAGTTGCTGTATTTGCAAAATTAGAAAAATGGATAGCTGGAACAATTAATGGTAAATCTGTAGATACATCTGTACTTTACAGCTTCAAAATTGAAAATGGTAAAATATCTCTTTAAATCCAAAGTGAAAAACCTTTGCCAATAAAGGCTCGAAAGCAAGTGGAAAATAGGCGTTAAAATGAAACGAGAAATACTGACATTATTAGCATTGATTATGATTAGTAATTTGGTAAGTAGCCAAAATATTATTGATCAAATACTAACAAAATCAGGTGATACAATTTGTTGTAAGATCACACTAATAAATGATCAGAATATTTTCTACAGCTATCAAAAAAGGAAAACAGAGAAACATGATTATATCTCTCATAATGAAGTGCTAAGTTGCATTTGGGCAAGTAAAGACGAAATCACACCAGAAAACAATGATAAAAAAATTATCCCCTATTATTCAACTACGTATTGGCGATTAGGGATTAATGCAGTACAACAATTTAATTATCCAATTTTACATTCAGTTGTTGCATTAAATTTATCGAAAATGAATCATCTTATTTACTTTGGACCAAATTTCAACATACTATTAAATAATTACTTCGGTGATGAAGTAGTAATAGCTGACTCCGAGAAAAATTCTATTGGAATTAATTTTGGCTACAGATATATTGTTGATTCAGAATCGAAGAGAATGAACTTTTTTATGCAATTGGATTTTTCAATTTATGAAGTTAAATATAAAGAATGGGGAGGACATGGGACAGGTTTTAAAGACACGAAAAATGTGATTGTTGAGAATAATGGAAGTATTGGACTAAATTACAAAATTTCAAATAGTGTAGAACTTTTTGGTGGAATTGGACTTGGAAGTACAGAATATTTTTTCCTGATGCTGGAGCATTTAATTCCTCATTCATTTGTTGGACTACATTATAAATTTAAATGACAAAACTTGCGGTACCTAAAGCAAATGGCAGACTATCGGTCATATAGAAAATGAATACTAAAACTAAAACATATAACAAATCAACTAAACTTTGAGTAGCATTCGGACATGTGCCATAGCTGCAAAACATTGGCATTAATTGAAAGAAGCAACCTTCAAACCATAAAACCCACCTTAGATAAAAATTGACAATTATGAAAAAAAGTTGGATAAGAAAAATAGTTGGAGGATTAAGTTTTACATCGGCAATGTTTATTTTTCAAGCTTGTTACGGAACACCTCAAGATTTTGGACTTGATTTATTTATTGAAGGGCAAGTAAAGTCTAAAAATTCAGGATTAGCAATTAAAGGGATAAAAGTTTCAGTGGCAGAAAATATGCAATATGAATTGACAGACAAAGATGGCAAATTTTCGTTTTACACAGAAATGCTAGAAAGTTTAACACTTCAATTTCAAGATATAGATTCTATTCAAAATGGACTGTTTGCAGACAAAGATACTGTCTTGACTCAAATAAATGAAAGCGTAAACTTGGATATAGCCATGGAAGAAAAATAAATGCTTTCATCACTAAAAAAATATAGTTTTAGAAAATTCAGAGAATCGGAAACTAAAATTCACGAACTGAATTACTTGTTTTGGGAATGTACTACAAGATGTAATCTGAATTGTTTGCATTGTGGTAGCGATTGTTCCAAAGATAGTTTGCATAAAGATATGCCTGCACATGATTTCTTTCAGGCTATTGATACAATTAAAAATATACCTCAAAATTTCACTGTTGTATTTACAGGAGGAGAACCTCTTTTACGCAACGATTTAGAGCTTTGTGGAAAAGAATTACGAAAACGAGGATTTAAATGGTCTATTGTTTCAAACGGTCATTTATACAATAAGGAAAGGCATATTTCATTACTAAATGCAGGAATTGGTGCTTTGACAATCAGTTTAGACGGACTCAAAGAATCACATAATTGGTTGAGAAATAACAGCCATAGTTTTGAAAAAGTAATAAATGCAATTGAATTAGCATCATCTTCTAATCGAATAAACTTTGATATTGTAACTTGTGTTAATCAAAAGAATTTCAATGAACTAGAACAAATCAGGGAATTATTGATTTCTAAAAATGTAAAAGCTTGGAGATTATTTACAATTATTCCAATCGGAAGAGCCGCTCATAATTCTGATTTATCTTTGACAGATAAGCAATTTGTTGAATTAATGGATTTTATAACTAAACATCGAAAATCGAAAGAGATAGATATAAAGTTTAGTTGTGAAGGATATGTAGGAAAATATGAACCACATGTAAGAGATTCCTACTTCTTTTGCAGAGCAGGGATTAATATTGGTTCAATTCTAATTGACGGTTCGATTTCTGCCTGTCCCAACATTGATAGGTCTTTTATACAGGGAAATATTTGCACGGACAATTTTTATGAAACTTGGAAAAGCAAATTTCAGCCATTTCGAAACAGAGAATGGACAAAAACAGGTCAATGTGAAACATGTACAGATTATAAGGATTGTAAAGGTAATGGATTTCATAATTGGCATGGAGAAAAGAAAAATGTTTTAGTTTGCCATAAAGAAAAAATAAGATAAATAACGAAATGCCAACACCCGAGAATATAAAAACACCGTAAAATACCAAGTCCCAATTTTTCATCGGGATTAAATTAAACCTAAGCCAGCGAGGATTTTGGAGAGTGGCGAAATTTCCGGTTTGTTTTCCAAAGATGTTGGGTTTAATAATAAATTGAGTATGAATAATATAGCTTGATGCTAATTTGGGTTTTCCTAAATGAGCAATATTTTATAGAACAATAAAAGTTGAAATCATGAGACATATTTACATAGTTCTATTTTTAGCAATTGTTTCAATGACCACTTTTGCTCAACGGCTAAATGTAACTTCATATCCAGATTCAATTGACAGGAAGCAATTAAATACCACGATAGGAATTGAAGTTGGCTCATACCTTGTTGGTCTTTCCTTTTTGCAATATATCTGGTATAAAGACCACAAGCGTGTTCCTTTTCATTTTTATGACGACTCAAAAGGATATTTACAAATGGATAAATTTGGACATGCATTTGGAGCATATAAAGAAAGCTATTTTGCTTACCACGCATTGCGAAGAGCTGGAGTAGATAAAAATAAGGCCCTGATTTATGGAGGTCCAATAGGTTTAATTTTTCAAAGCCCGATTGAAATTTTTGATGGACTGTATGAAGGATGGGGGTTTTCTTGGTCAGATATGATAGCAAACACATTCGGTTCGCTACTGTTTGTAACTCAGGAGGCTGCATTTAACGAACAGGTATTTTTGATGAAATTCTCCTATTTACCCAGTATATATCCAAATTATCATACGCATCTTGGAGAATCCCATTTAGAACGTTTTTTTTTAGATTATAATGCTCATACATATTGGCTATCAGGCAATATGCAAAAACTAACAGGATTAAAAAAAATTCCTTCATGGATCAATTTAGCTTTTGGATACAGTGCAAACGGGATGATATATGAGTTTGAAAATCCTAAGTATTATTTGGGTGAGCCCTTTCCTAAATTAGAAAGATATCGTCAATATATTTTTTCATTAGACATTGACTTTTCCAAAATTCATACAAATAAAAAATGGTTAAAAATTGTATTTAGAGCAATTAACCATATTAAGGTTCCATTTCCTTCTATAGAATTTAATAAGGTTGATGGTGTGAGCTTCAGACCAATATATTTTTAGAAACTATGCTCAATCGAGTAGGCAGATGATGCTGAAAATAGTAACCAGTACACCTCTCCCACCACGCCCATTGTATCGGGAAATGATTCTCGTACTTAGCGGTTCATCAAGCAAAATAAAATTTGAGTTGATACTCTGATGGCATATCTCTTCGGAATTAATGGAAAAAAGACAAAAATAGTTTGCAAGCTTACAGAATTCTTGTATTTTTGTAATGGTATTTTTAATTTAAATTAATGTTTAGCAAAGTCAATCAATATTAGAACATGAAACAAATATGACAACTGAAATATACACTCAGGCATCAAGCACAAAGTTCAATGATATTGCTAATCCTTTCGACGATATGGCATTTAAAACAAAAAATAATAAAGAAATAAACGGAAAATTCCGTTTATACTAATGTTAGGTACAATTTTAAGACTCTCTGACAACAAGAACTGAATTAGAACAGAAACATATGTATTCTAAAAACAAAATTAAAAATGCAGGAAAGACTTTTAAGTCAAAAGAAACTCAAACTCCTGAGAAAATTCAAGAAGCATCAGATGTATTGACGTATTGGCGTTCAATACATGGAAAAATGATAGAAAAATTTCAAGAATGCTTGATAAAAAAATCATTAGAAATTGACTCAAAAGCAATAATTGCAAAGAGGTTAAAAAGAACACCCTCAATTGTTAAAAAACTTAGACGGCTAAATCATATTCAACTTTCATCTATGCAAGATATTGCCGGATTAAGAGTTGTAGTGTATTCAATACCTAAAGTTAAAAGATTAGTAAAAGCTTTAAAATCAAATGATTTTGCACAAAAGTTAAAAAATGAAGACGATTATATAGTGCAGCCTAAAGAAAGTGGTTATAGGGGTATACATCTAGTTTTTGTTTATAGAGATGAAGATAATCCAGAACTGGATGGTTTATTAGTAGAAGTTCAAGTAAGAACCGTTGTTCAACACGCTTGGGCAACAGCCGTAGAAACAATGGGTACATATCTGAACACCCAACTTAAATTTAACGAAGGGAAACAAAAATGGCTTAAATATTTTGCTCTAACCAGTTCTGCATTTTCATTTGTTGAAAAAACAAATCAATTAACTAAATATGCTCATTTGTCAGAGTTCGAAACGTATAATCAAGCTGTTTATGAATTTAGATATAATCAAATCGAAATTAAGCTAAATGCATTCTCTCAGGTTTCTAACGCTATTTGTGAAAAAGAAGAATTAAATGGAAAATACAACTTAGTCCTACTTGACATCAAGAAAAAATATGTAAATATTGAAGTTTTCGAACCAGAAAGATTAGACGAAGCAAATGTTAGGTACACTGATTTAGAAAAGGAATATAGCAACAATGATAATTTTCAAGTTGCTTTAGTCTCTACTGAAAACATACAAGAATTGAGAGATGCGTATCCTAATTATTTTCTCGATACTCACTTGTTTATGAAAAAAATGGCAATTGTTCAACGCCGTTTTGATAAAATAAAAAAAAGTGCCTAATCGAGTAGGCGGCTGATGGCAAAATAGTCACCAGTGCACCTCTCACAGCTCTGCTGAGCCTGCCGAAGTACCACTAAGCGTACGGGTCTCGTACTTAGTGGTTCATTAAGCAAAAGAAAATTTGAACTAATGCTCAAATGGCATATCGGGATTTAAGGAAAAAGACAAAAATACTTTGCGAGCTTACAGAATTCTTATATTTTTGCAAAAGTGTTTCCGGTTTGTTTTCCGAAAATTAGATAATTTTTGTCTAATTTTTCCGACAATTATTTTAGCTCAAATTCATTTTTTTCTCCATCTTTACATAATTTATTAAATTAATAAAGATGAACTTGCATGATTATTACTGAATTAGCTTCCTTGGATTTAGTTCAGCAAGTCATAGCACATAGTAGCATAGCGTTCATTAAGGCAAAGAGTTGTATATATGAAAATAGCAGAAATCAATATAAATCAGAATAAGGAACGGCTACCTGCCATACTTGCTGCAAATTATGGGCAAGGCAATGAGAGTATCTAAAAAAGTTATATGATTAATTATTATTCAGAAATATTAAACTCAAGCAATCTGGAAAAATGCTATGAGATAGCGCCACCCAGAGTAAAACAATTTTTGCAAGCTGAAATAAACTTTGTATTAAACAGTATTAAACATAATGACCTTGTTTTAGATTTAGGATGTGGATATGGTCGTATTGCTTTTAGATTATTAGAAAAAGCAAAAAAAGTAGTTGGTATTGATATTTCAAAAGACAATGTACAATTGGCTAAAAAAACCGCTCTGTCCAATAATAAACTTGAATTTTATGTTATGGATGCTAAGAAACTAGACTTTCCTGATAGTTACTTTACTACTACTATATGTGTTCAAAACGGTATTTCAGCATTTAAGGTTGATCCATTAGAACTATTGAAAGAATCTGTTCGTGTTACAAAAAAAGGTGGTACTATTCTCTATTCCTCCTACTCAGAGAAATTCTGGAATCACAGACTTAAATGGTTTGAAATTCAATCGGAAAATAAATTAATAGGTGAAATAGATTATGAATTGACAAAAAATGGAACTATTGTTTGTAAAGATGGATTTACGGCAACAACATATTCCAGACAAGAGTTTCTAGAACTTGCATCAAAGAATAATGTTCAATCAGAAATTTTTGAAATAGATAACTCAAGTATTTTTTGTAAAATGAAAGTTAAATAAAGCTGTTTCTTGATTACCCACCATTTACATATTTGAAGATTTTTAGCTTCACAGTAGATTATTATATTCTTGCTTTTATATAGATAATCTTTTTTTATGTAGATAAAATCCTTTGAACTGTCGATTATATTTTGCCGAGCATTAACCTTTATATACTTTCGTATCAGTTAAGTTAAAAAAATGATTGATATGAAAACATTTAAAAGTAAATTTTTAGGACTAAGCTTTTCTGCTTGTAGTAAAATTGAAAATATAATTTTAACATACTATTAAAGATTAAACCATGAAATCTAAAAGACGAAAATTAACTATAGTTTTATATGCAATGATAATGATCATTTTAACAATATCAATTGCAGCTTGCAGTAAAGATGATGATATTGTAGTAGAGAATACTGTAGTTATTGATGATACAGATTTTGAGGCTACAGATTGGACAACAGAAACACACAGCAATGATGCAGACCCAAATTTTGATGAAGTATTTGAGGACAATGCTGTAAAACGAATTGATATTGTCATAAGAGAAGACCGTTGGCAAAGTATGTTAGATAATATGACGGAAACTTTTGGAACTTTTGGTGCTGGTGGAGGACCAGGAGGATTGATTGATACAGATGAAGATCCCATTTTTGTTCCTGCCGAAGTGTTTTATAATGGAATAGAATGGTACAGAGTGGGTGTTCGTTTTAAGGGTAACTCAAGCTTACAATCAAGTTGGAAAAAAGGAATTTTAAAATTGGCTTTTAAGCTTGATTTTGATGAGTTTGAAGATGATTATCCACAGATAGACAACCAACGTTTTTATGGTTTTAAAAAATTAAGTCTTAAAAATAATTATGATGATAAATCGATGTTAAGAGAAAAAGTAGCAGGCGATGTGTTTAGGAATGCAGGTTTAGTAGGACCACATACAGCATTTTATGCACTTTATGTAGATTTTGGGGAAGGTCCTGTTTATTTTGGAGTATATACTGTGGTTGAAGAAGTTGACGATACTGTTTTAGATACACAATTTTCAGACGATGATGGAAATTTATATAAACCAGATGGTGATGGAGCAAGTTTTGCTTCAGGGTCATTTACAGAAGATGTTTTTGTTAAAAAAACAAATGAAGATGACATGGATTGGTCAGATATTCAAACCTTATATACTGCTCTGCACGACGACACAAGAACAACATATGCAGCCACTTGGAGAACAAATTTAGAAACTGTTTTTGACACCGATGTGTTTTTGAAATATTTGGCAGCGAATACGGTTATTCAAAATTGGGATACCTATGGAAGAATGACTCATAATTATTTCTTGTATAATGATCCAAATACCAATAAACTGACTTGGATTCCCTGGGATAATAATGAAGCACTGCAATATGGAAAACAAGGAGGTTCGTTACCATTGGATTTTTCAGGATTAAATACATCAGAATGGCCATTAATCGGGTACTTGTGTGAGGATGCTGTTTATAAAGCTCAATACGATAGCTATTTACAGGAAATTGTTGATGGGGCTTTCAATGGAAGTACTATTCAATCTCAATATTCAACATATTCAGCATTGATTGAGCCTTATGCAACCACCGAAACTGAGGGATATACATTTTTAAATTCTAGTTCAGATTTTCAAATAGCCGTAAACGAACTTAGCTCGCATGTCACAGAGAGAGCAACAGCCGTAAATAATTATTTGAAGTAATAAATAATTGATATGAAAACATTTAAAAGCAAATTCTTAGGATTAAACTTTTCAGCTTGCAATAAAGATGATAATGAAACAACTGAAAATAATACTGAAACTTCAAGGGATGCTTTTTACGGACAGGATGCAGATTATCTAAAAGGCGAAGAAATGGCATACAAGGATAATGGAGGTGAAACTATAACTGATTTGATTATCGGATTAATGTGGATCCAGGATGACAACGGTGAAGGCATTCTGTGGCAGGAATTGCAATGTTATGCTGAAGCTAAGGATTTTGCTGGCCACAGTGTTCCTAAAATTGGTGATCCTACTGAGTATGAAGATGGCCATAGTCCGCAAGATGATGCCATCCGAATTTACAATTATGTCCGACTGGTAAAAGATGCGGAAACAGGTGTTGGATTGAATGAGATTTATACTAAAAAATTTATAAAACGATAAAACGATGAAAACAAAAACTGAAAAAATGAAGACAAAAATTTTAAACACAAGTAGCACAATTCAGAAATTATTAGGAATTGTATTGATCATTTCAATGATTGTATTTACCGCTTGTAGTAAAGACGATGACACTGTAGTTGATACTCCTGATGACAACCTCCCTGAAATCTCGGGCTATCCTATAGTAGGAACCAATCAAACTACTTTCTATGGAACTACAGCTGAAATATCAGAACCAAATTCAGGAGATGCATTTTATGGCCAGGATGCCCAATATTCCGGCAACCAACCATCTTACACAGATAACGGCGATGGAACCGTAACAGATAATGTAACCGGACTTATGTGGGCGCAAAGTTCAGACCTTAACGAAGATGGCACTATAGATGCGGATGATAAACTTTCCTATGCAGATGCATTAGCTGGTGCATCAAGTTTTAATCTTGCTGGCTATACCAACTGGCGTTTGCCTTCAATTAAGGAGGCTTATTCTCTTATTCTTTTTAGTGGAGAAGATATAAGCGGATATGAAGGAACTTCTACTGAAGGATTTACACCTTTTATTGATACTGATTATTTTGAATTTGGTTATGGAGATCTTGACGCAGATGAACGGCTTATTGATGCACAATTTGCTACAACATCAAAATATGTTTCTACCACTATGAATGGTAATGAAACTATGTTCGGCACTAATCTGGCTGATGGAAGAATAAAAGGTTATGGGACAAGCACAATGGGTGGCGATAAAATGTTTTATGTAATGTACGTACGTGGTAATAATACTTATGGAATAAATGATTTTGTGGACAATGGTGATGGAACAATAACTGACAATGCAACGGAACTCATGTGGATGCAAAGTGACAATGGTGAAGGATTAAAATGGGAAGATGCTCTTACTTATGCAGAAAATCATGAATATGCAGAATATTCTGACTGGCGTTTACCAAATATAAAAGAACTTCAAAGTATTGTTGACTATACTCTTTCACCAGCTACAAGTAGTTCGGCAGCAATCGATCCAATTTTTAATTGTACCCAAATAACAAACGAAGGTGGTCAGGATGATTATCCTTACTTCTGGAGTAACACAACACACGCTAGTTGGGCAGAGGGTCATGAAGGAGCTCAAGCAGCATATATCTCATTTGGTCGTGCGATGGGATATATGAATAGTTGGATGGATGTACACGGCGCCGGCGCTCAACGGAGCGATCCCAAAGTAGGTGATCCTGATGATTATCCAACTGGTCATGGTCCACAAGGTGATGCTATAAGAATTTATAATTATGTGCGCCTGGTGCGTAATGCAGAATAAATAAATATCTTAAATAACAAACTTTAAAATAAAATTTAACAAATCATTAAAAAAAAAACAATGAAAGTAAAAAGACAGGAATTAACTAAAGTGTTGTATGCAATAATAATGATTATTTTAACAATATCAATTGTAGCTTGCAATAAAGATGATGATATTGAGGAAGATGACTCTTCAAGTACTTCATTAAATAATATCATGCCTTTAGGCGCATCGCGGGTACAAGGTTCAAGTCCTGACCACGAAAGTTATCGATATGATCTCTGGAAAGATTTAATTGATGGCGGTTGGGATTTTGACTACATTGGCACAAGTAATGACGCTGCATCGTATCCGGCATATAATGGTAATGACTTTGACGTAGATCATGAAGGACATGGCGGCTGGACTTCGGTAGGGATTTTAAGTAGCATCAGCGGTTGGTTAGCCGAAGCAGGAACACCAGATATTGTCTTGTTCAGCTCTCCGGGGGCTAATGACGCTCTACAAGGATTGCTTTACGACGATGCAATAACAAACATCAACGCTATTATTGATGAGATACAAAGTGCAAATCCTGACGTAACAATTATTATAGAACAAATGGCACCTGCACACTCTTCTATAATGACTACAGAGTTGACCACCTACTTCGACCAAATGCAAGAGGAGGTAGTTACCATTGCTTCGGAACAAACCACTTCAACATCTCAAGTAATCACTGTAGATATGTTTACTGATTTTTCTGATGATTATTTTGCAGATGATGGTGTGCATTATAATGAAGATGGTGCGGACTTCATCGCAACTCAATACTATAGTGTACTTGTGGATTTATTGCAATAACAAAAATTAAACGCAATAGAGGGTAAGTGTCAGTTTTCTCGCTTTGCGTTTTAGGGGACTTCTAAAAATAGTAAATTTCAAGGCGTAAGAAACTTGAAAACCGGAGTTTACTATTGTAAATGAGGATTTTAAAATTGCGAAACAACGAAGAAATTTGCATTTTTAGAGGTTTCCTTTATTAAAAATTGGAGTAAATTGTAAGGGTAAAGCAAGAGAAACGATACAGCGTTTATTCAAAATCGTTGTAGCTCATTTTCGAAGGACAGGACTAAGTTCTTCATTCTAATTTGTTAATATAAGTGGATTCTTATTTTAGTAATTAGATTAGAATAGGTGATATAAAGAATAATAAACATAGTTTACCGATAGTAATGATGTAAGCTAAAAAATGTTAAACTAATACTAAATAATTATGAGAAAATTAAAAATCATCAGTTTTACGGTTTTAATGGCGCTATTATGTAACAATTTACATAGTCAAATCAATCCTTTAGGGAGTGAGTCATTCATGCAATTAGATAGAATGAGAGGCTTTATAATAATGTCTGGTGCTGCATTGGGGTCATATTTGGCTTCAGAATTTCTACTTGAAGACGAGAAATTAAAATTCTATCAAGGGCATATAGGATACTATTCTGGCATAAGCGGAGTTCACCCAGGACAAGAAGACACACAAGAGACTTATAGCGTATTTATGCAGAATTTTGGTATCGAAAGTGAATTTTCAAGATGGTTTTCCATGCGTGTAGAAGCTAATATACAAGAGTTTACTACAACTGATTATGCAACAATGGGGACTGGATTAAAATTCTACAGTAAATGGACTGCACTTCGTAAAAAGAAGATACATCCATTTTTCGAATATGGCTATGGTGTATTTTATGCGTTCGATAAATTTCCTCAAGGTTCCAGTAATTTTACTTTTAATCTATCTTATGCTATTGGTGCTGAGTACATATTAAATAACCAAAATAAAATCAGGCTAGATTTCAATTTTCTTCATCATTCCAATAATAATTTATTTACGCCTAACCTTGGTTTTGATGGTAATGGGGTGAGTATTAGCTATTCTTGGTTCCGGTAGAAGAAATAAACGAGGTACAACACGCAATATGGCAAAAGGCGGTGAAGTACGTAATAGGACGGTTCTTACCCGTTTCAGCTTAGTCAAAGCTTGAAAGTGAATCGTTCACAAACCGCTTCATGCTATATTGCAACACTTTATGGGCAATTATAACGAATATAATATAGTTGGCGTTCATTATGGAAGCAAATTGAAAATTAATAAATGATTAATTATACAAATCTAAAATTTTAAAATAATGAAAAAGTTTTATCTATTATATTTCTACATATTGTTGCTGTTTAGCAATCAATTTGCATTTTCACAAAATTATCCAATAGTAGAGACAAATATTACCGATTTCTATAGCAATACGGCAATTATTTCAGCACCATCTATAGGAGATGGTTTTTACGGTCAAGATGCGACTTACTCTGGTAATAATCCATCATATACTGATAATGGAGATGGAACTATTACAGATAATGTTACTGGGCTAATGTGGGCTCAGGATATGGGGGATAAAATAACATTTGATACAATGTTCACTATGGTAGAAGCTTCTGAATTTGCTGGTTATGATGATTGGCGGGTTCCAACGGTAAAAGACCTCTATTCGCTAATACTATTTACAGGTCAAGTGGGACCTTATAATACAGCTGTAGAAATGTTTATAGATACTAATTATTTCAATCAACCATTAGGTGATACAGCAATTGGAGAACGAGAGATTGATGCTCAAACATGGTCAGCTACTCAATATGTGGGAGTCACTTTTGAAAATAACGAAACAGTGTTTGGAGTAAACTTCGTTGATGGGCATATTAAAGGATATCCTAAATCGCGTAATGGTGCCGATGTTATGATGTATAGTCGTATGGTTCGTAATAATGTTGATTATGGAAAGAATGATTTTGTAGATAATGGAGATGGAACTATAAGTGATTTAGCTACAGGATTAATGTGGCAAAAAGCAGATGATGGTAGTGTAAGAGATTGGGAAGAATCATTAGAATATGCTGAAGGATTAGATCTTGCAAATTATAGCGATTGGAGATTACCAAATATTAAAGAATTACATAGTATTGTGGATTACACCAGGTCACCCCAAACGACACAATCACCAGCTATAGATCCATTGTTCGAAACTACAGAAATTCTTGATCCTGATGGTAATTCTGGTCAATACGGCTATTTCTGGTCTGGCACTACTTTCTTATGGGGTTCAAACCCAAGTGAAAGCGCAGCATACATTGCATTTGGTGAAGGACAAGGGAAAATGTTTGGAGTTTTAATGGATGTTCACGGAGCTGGATGCCAAAGAAGTGATCTTAAAAGCGGAAATATAGAAGATTATCCTCAATATGGGGGACCACAAGGTGACGTTAAGTATGTTTTCAATTATGTTAGATGTGTAAGAGATATTTCCATTGGTAGTTCTATTAACAATTATGATGAAAATATAGATATTAAAATCTATCCAAATCCAATGAATGACAATTGCTTTATTCAACTTGACCGGATTTATTCTAATGTTAGCATCAGTTTAGCAAATTCACTCGGAAAATATTTAATTAGATTGAATGAGACAAATACAGATAAATTAACTCTAAGCACGGAAGAACTTTCCCATGGTTGTTATTTCCTTGTAATTAATACTGATGGCAAACAGGTGACAAAGAAAATAATAAAATAATAATAAACGAAACGCCAACAATGCATAATAAAACATTAGGGGTTCAGTGGTTTGCGAAACATTTGTACGTTTAATCAAGTTCGCCAAATCTGCGATTTGACGAGTTGATTAAAAAGTTTAAATTTGTGTTAATCGCAAATTTGGCTAAGTGCAAACTCGATAAGTAAGTGTTTTAAAACCCCTTACGCTTCATATACGAGCCGTCGGAATAAGCTGAAAAAACGACTATTAAAAAAAAGGAGTAGGCATAATATTAAAAGTATTAAAAATGAAAAAATTATTTTTAGGGACACTTATTGTAATGTGTGTAAGCAGTTTTGTATTTTATTCTTGCAATAAAGACGTAGAAGAAACAATTGAAGAAACAACAACTCCATTGGATGTAACAGATTATTATTCTACAACAGACCCATTCTATAGTGGATATTATGTTGATTGGACACAAATTGGCACATATACAAGGAAATCTGTTGTTAGTTATACTAATAATAATGGTATAACACATTGGTACGAAGTGGTTGAAATACCCGATGGTAATGTATCATGGTTGACAACAGCATATTTGGCACAATTATCAGGTGGATATCTTGTTTGTCCGGAAACCACTGATGAGAATGAATTTGTTTTTACACTTATTAATGACACATCCTATTGGCATCAATGGGACGACACTCACAATTATATTATGAATGGGCCCCCAGTTGGCGGTTTTCAGGAGAACAGCACAGATACTGAATCAGATGTTTCATCAGGTTGGATGTGGTTAAGTGGGGTAACTATGGATTTCACGAATTGGGCGGTTGACGAATATTGTCTTGGCCCTGATTGCCCTCCCGGTAGTTCGAGTACACCTACAACAACTGACCAAGATGAAAGAGATAATACCCAACCTAATGATGCAAACTTTGAAGATGAAGGATATTCCCAAGATGCAATGTTATTTGGAGAGATGAATGTTACCGTTTCAACCTGGGGTGATTTTCCAATATCTTATGGTGATATGAGCTTAGGTGAAGGTGGTGGTTTCTATGCTTTTGTAATTGAATATGAGTCTGAACCATAGAAGATTGCCAAAAAAAATAAAGCGATGAAAACAAAAGAAAAAATATACGCCTTATTCATGACGGCCTTTATAATTATCTCCATGATTGTGTCAGGATGTAATAAAGACAATGATGTCTCTAACGATGAACCGGATGATAATCACACTGATATCTCCGGTTATCAAATTGTTGGGCAATTATAACGAATATAGTCGGAATAAGCTGAAAAAAGACTATCAAAAAAAGAAGTAGGCCTAATATTAAAATTATTAAAAATGTATAAAAAGATTTTATTTGCTGCGATATTTATTTTAACTATAATTGGATTCACAGCATGCGAGAAATCTGAGGATTTGTTAGATGATACAGAGGATGCTGAGGAAATTGTTATTGTTGATGATAGCGATAATCACGATGATGCAGAAGATTATATTTGGGATAGCTCTGAAGAAATTCAAATAATATTAAATGGAAGTACAATAACTGTGAATGGAACTGGTGCCACTGCTGAAGAAAGCACCGTAACCATAACATCAGCGGGAACATACAGTTTAACCGGCACCCTTGATGACGGCCAGATTATTGTGAATACAGAAGATGAAGAAATTGTAAGACTCATCTTAAATGGGGCCGGCCTCAACTGCTCGACAAATGCTCCTATATATGTTTTGAGTGCAGAAAAAGCAATGATTGTTCTCGCAGATAATTCTGAAAATTATGTAACAGACGGAACATCATATATTTTTGAAAATCCGGAAGACGATGAACCTAATGCCGCTATTTATAGCAAGTCTGACCTTACTATCTATGGAAATGGCACCTTAACTGTTGAAGGAAATTATAATGATGGTATTACAAGTAAAGACGGATTGATAATTACAAGCGGAACTATCAATATTAATTCAGTTGATGACGGTATCAGGGGTAAAGATTATCTTATTGTTAAAGATGGAAGTATCACTGTTGAAGCTGCTGGCGTTGGGATAAAATCAGATAATGAGGATGACACTTCAAAGGGATATATTACAATTGAAAAGGGCGAAATAAACATTACTGCCGGAGGGGAAGCAATTGAGGCTGAAAAAGATGTGGAAATTGTGCTTGGAGAAATCGTTCTATCATCAGGTGGAAAAGGTATCAATGGGACAATCGGTGTATTTATTGATGATGGAAACTTTACAATTAGCTCTGTTGATGATGCAATTCACTCTAATGGATTTATAACAATCAATGATGGTTCGTTTGTCATCTCTTCTGATGATGATGCCATTCATGCCGACTATGACCTGGTCATTAATGATGGGGATATTAACATTACAAATTCATATGAGGGTATTGAAAGCGCCGAGGGAGATATCACAATTAATGGTGGGGAAATTCACATTGTATCAAGTGATGATGGCATTAATTCAGCAGCGAATGGCAACAACTACATTTATATAAATGGCGGATATATTGTGATTGATGCAGAAGCGGATTGTTTTGATTCGAACGGGTCAATGGAAATTTCAGGTGGTACTGTATTTGTGAGTAGTTCAGGAGTTCGGGGGGGGACAATAGTTGATTGTGACTCATATACTTTAGATGGTGGTTTTATGGTAGGATTAAGTGCATCATCCCGACATACGGCATATCCCAACACATCATCAGACCAATATTCTTTAGTTATAGATTTCAGTTCATCACAGCAAGCTGGCACACTAATACATATCCAGGACAGTGATGGGGTAGATATTCTTACTTATGAACCTACAAAGGAATACGAGGCATTTATTTTTTCTTCATCCGATTTTATTAGCGGATCAACATATGATGTCTATCTGGGAGGCAGTTCATCAGGGACAGCTACAGATGGGTTATATATGGATGGAACATATACTGCCGGATCGAAATATGCCAGTTTCACTATTACCAGCACAGTAACAATTGTAAACTAACTTTGATTTGTCTGTATGAAAAAACAGAATAATATATTGTTATTTATAAAAGTGGGATTGATACTCCGCTACTTGTTCCTATAGGAACTGACTAAACCACTATGGACTTCCAGTCCATAGTGGTTTAGATAAATAATACTTATAATCACTAAAAAGTTATAATGTATTGCCGGTTTGTTTTTTGGATGATCTTAACAAGTTTCAACCAGAATTTATACGACATCAACACTGTTGAAATTACCTTCGAGGAATCGAACTGGGACTTCTTGCTGGACCAGCTTGTAGCTGCCTGACAGGAAGAGAGAATTTGTTACAAGTTTGTAACTTATAGCAAATCATTCATTGTTTGCTTAGGAAGACAAACCACCTACTAAATTTCACTTTTGAGAAGAAACTATGATTCATTAACTATAATTCATAGTTAAACTATTTTCTTTTAAAATTTACATAACTATAAAAGAGGATACTTTTTCAGTATTTTATAAAAAAATCTTTTTTGTTTCCCAACAAATATATACTTTCGTAATTTCAATAAATTTTGTAAGTTTTGATAAAGAGAGTATTGATTTTTAGCTTGTTACTGTCATTTGTTATTGTTGGAAAATCTCAAAAAAGGATTGCCCTCGTCATAGGAAATAGTAATTATGAAAATTCCATACTTCCTACTGCAATCAATGATGCTTACGATTTTGCAACTGCTTTACGTGAAGTTGGTTTTTGTGTAAGCTATCAGAAAAATCTGAATCTCGAAAATATGAAGCTCGCAATTGAAGACTTTTCACAAAAAATAAATGAAGACGATATTGCATTGTTCTATTTTAGTGGATATGGAATTCATATGAATGATACAAATTTTCTGGTACCATTAGAAACACAAATAATATCATCAAAACATGTAGAACCATCATGTATCAATCTCGAGTATCTACTATCGAAAATGAAAACTACCGAAAATAGTATGAATATTATAATTCTTGATGCATGCAGAAATATCCCAATCAAGAAATTAAATTTAGACTATAGAGCTTTTTCATATACATCAGCTCCTTTAGGTTCTATAATTGCCTTTGCTGCCCAACCCGAAAAAGCTGTAGTAGAAACCGGTGGTAGAAACAGTTTATATACAAAAAGTCTGATAAGTGCAATTGAAATGCCCGATATTCCTATAGAAATTTTCTTCGATGTTGTTAGAAATAAAGTAACTAAAGAAAGTACAAATACACAAATCTCTTGGGAGTCAATGTCGAACACCAAAGACTTCTTTTTTGTTGAAGAAGAAAATGGCTTCGATGAAGATTTCTATTCTGATACTGAAAATAGCAGTAAAAAATCTTGCCATTACAATATGGTTTTTGTTGCCGGCGGTACATTTAAAATTGGCAGCTACAACGGCGACGAAGACGAAAAGCCTGTACATCCAGTAACTGTTGGCAATTTTTATATTGGCAAATACGAAGTAACTAATATAGAATTTTGTGAATTTTTAAACGACAAAGGTAATCAAGAAGTAGATGGCAAACTGTGGCTCGATATTTCTGATAAAGATTGTAATATCGAAAAACAGGGAGAATTTTTTACACCTAAAGGCGGAAACGACTACTTACCGGTAATTGAGGTTACGTGGCATGGAGCCGTAGAATATTGCAAATGGAAAGGTGGCAGACTACCAACCGAAGCAGAATGGGAATATGCCGCACAAGGCGGAAAAAAAACAAAAAATTATGTTTATTCCGGAACTTCCAACGAAAAACTACTTTTTCAGTATGCTAATTTTTGCGACGATAGTTGCAGCGAAAACTGGAAAAACAGAAATCAGAACGACAAATACAATTTATCGGCACCGGTAGGCAGTTTTAAACCTAATGAGTTAGGACTTTTTGATATGAGCGGAAACATTGCCGAATGGTGCATGGACTGGTATTCAAAAGAATATTATGCTATGAAAAAGATTTACAATCCGCAGGGAATGGAAAGCGGGAAATATAAAGTTCTTAGAGGAGGTTCGTGGAATGTCAGTACAAATTATTGCCGAACATCAAACAGAGCATGGAATTTTCCAAATGATTCATATAGCGATTATGGTTTTCGATTACTTATTCCTGTTGAGTAGCCATCAAAAAATATCTAATTTCTGTTTCAGATTTTAATTTCAAACAAATTCATCTTAATAAATAAAACCAAACACATTATGAATAAAATAGCATTCATATTTTTTGTTCTTACTATAACATTTAGCCTCTATTCTTGCAATTCTCAGCAAAATGAGACACTTGAGAATAATGCGATTTCTAAGACTGATATTGCATATGTTCCGCAATGGGCTAAAGAAGCAATATGGTATCAAATTTTTGTTGAACGTTTCAGAAATGGCGATAGCTTGAACGATCCTACCATTATGGATATACGAGGTACATATCCTGACGAAATTCCAAAATCATGGAAAACAACAGCATGGGGTAGCGATTGGTATAAAGCAGATAAATATTTCTCCGAATCTACCTTACCGGATAAATGGAATAATTTGCAATTACGTAGGTATGGTGGAGATTTGCAAGGTGTTTTAGATAAGCTCGACTATTTAAAATCAATCGGTATTAATGCAATTTATTTTAATCCATTAAACGATTCTCCTTCCTTGCATAAATACGATCCAAGATCATGGAGACATATCGACCGCAATTTTGGGCCATCACCTGAAATTGATTTAAAAATTATTTCAGAAGAAAACCCAATCGATCCTAAAACCTGGCAATGGACTGAAGCCGACAAAATGTTCCTAAAAGTGATCGACCAATGTCATAAAAGAGGAATAAAAGTCCTGTTAGACTATTCATGGAATCATACTGGAAGCGAGTTTTGGGCTTTCAAAGATGTCCGAAAAAATGGAAAAAACTCTCAAGTGGCAAATTGGTTTGAGATTGAAAGTTTTGACGATCCTAATACAAAAGAAAATGAGTTTTCGTATAGTGGCTGGTCTAATGTAAAGTATATGCCCGAAATGAAAAAAATTATTCTTAGCGATCCCACTGAAATTCCTTACAAAGGAAATCTGTATAGCAAACAAGCAAAACAACATATTTTTTCTGTGGCTAAACGTTGGTTAGACCCAAATTCTGATGGCAAGTTCAACGATGGAGTAGATGGTTACAGGCTAGATGTAGCTGCAGAAGTCCCGATGGGATTTTGGCAAGAATTTCGAAAAGAAGTAAAAAAAATTAATCCTGAAGCTTTTTTACTTGGCGAAATTTGGTGGAAATCGTGGCCCGATGAATTGCTTTTTCCTCACAATTTTCTGAAAGGAGATATGTTTGATGCTATTATGAATTATCGTTGGTTCCGACCTGCACGTCATTTTTTTGCCGATGCCCCTACCCCAATGAAACCAAGCGAATTCGTTGAGGCTTTGAAAGATAAATTGCGAGATATTGATAAAAACAGATCACAAACTATGATGAATTTGTTGGCAAGCCACGATGCACCACGCATTTCCACATCAATATACAACAATGGAGTTTATAAATTTAAGGTCAAACCATACGACAATCCTGAATACAAAATTGACAAACCTGACGAAAAAACAATGAAAATACAGAAAATGTTATTGATTCATCAGTTCACATTTATTGGAGCTCCGCACATTTGGTATGGCGATGAAATTGGTATGTGGGGAGCAGACGATCCGGATTGCAGAAAACCAATGGTTTGGCAAGATATTGATTATGAAGACGAAACTCATCACCCTTTCGGGAAAAACCGTGCCCAGGACAAAGTTGAACAAAATCTTGATTTATTGAATTTTTATAAAAACCTGATTAAAATACGTAAAGAAAATCCAGGCTTAATCTATGGAGATATTTCTTTTCCTGTGATTGATGATATAAATAATGTTGTAGCTTATTCACGGAAGTTTGAGTCAAATCAAATTATTGTAGTTTTTAATAAATCCACAGAATCTAAAACTGTTAAAATTCCCGTTGAAATAGAAAATGCTTTTTTCAATCCGTTAAATGAAAAAGAAGTTTTAAAACCTCAGAATGAATTTCTGACATTCGATATAAATGCATATGAAGCAAAGATATTTACACAGTTTAAAAATTGAAAATCGGTGAATTCGTGGCAATTTTTATTTGAAAGTTTTTTATTTTAGTATCTCAAAATAGACAATTATGAAAAGTATTTTAAACAACAAAATTATTTCTGAAAGATATTTTTTTCCAAGAAAAGATTATTTTGAAAACCCATATTGGATTGATTGTGGCAATGCGAATCTTGGCTGCAAATACTTTATAAAAGACAAAAGTGCCAAAACAATCATACATTTTCATGGCAATGGAGAAATAATTTCAGATTATTTTTCGGGATTTGTCCCAAAGTTTCACGAATTAGGATACAATATTTTTCTTTTCGAATATCGTGGATACGGAATGTCTAATGGAAATCCCGAATTAGTTACAATCTTGAATGATACAGAATTAATGATTCGCCAAATAAATTTACCATTAGAAAACATTATACTATTTGGACGTTCAGTTGGCTCAATTTATGCAATTCATGCAGCATCGTGCTTTCCCGAAATTTCGGGATTGATAATTGAAAGCGGAATTGCAAATATTCTGGAACGTATGCTTATGAGAGTAACACCTGTTGAATTAAATTTAGATGAAGATTCATTCGAAAATGAAGTATTGAAACATTTCGACAATGAATCTAAAATATCGGAATTTCGTGGTTCAAGCCTGTTTCTTCATTCCGAATACGATGGTTTGGTTGACAAAACACATGCAAAAAAGCTATTCGTAGCAGCTAATGAACCAAAACACTTGACTATTTTTCCTGAAGGAAATCATAATACTATTATTTCGGTTAATTGGCATGAATATTTTAATCTTATTGATAATTTTATTAAGAAAATAGAAATTCTGCCAAACAGTGGTAAATAACAAAGCCCCACAAAAAGTGAGGCTTTGTGACCGAGCCGGGGCTCGAACCCGGGACCCTCTGCTTAAAAGGCAGATGCTCTACCTGCTGAGCTACTCGGTCTATCTCTCAAAAAAGTTTTGCAAAAATAATAGCAATTATTTATATATCAAAATGAATATGAATATTTTTACGATTTTTTTCAACTATTGTAAACGTCTAAATTACAAGACCATACATTGTATTTCATTTTTAATAATAAAATATTTACTATAGCCATTAAAAATTAGAGCATTAAAATCTAAATTTGCAGCGTTTTTTTTGACGATAAAAACTAAAATTATGTATGTATCCGAAGTAAATATAAGAGTACGATATAATGAAACTGACCAAATGGGATATGTTCATCATGCAAACTATGCATGTTTTTATGAACTTGGCAGAACTGAATTATTCAGAAAAATAGGTTTCCCATATAGCGAATTAGAAAAAAGTGGAGTAATGCTTCCGGTTTTCTCGCTAAAAGTGAATTACCTAAAGCCAGCATTCTACGATGAGAAAATTACGATTAAAACATACTTGCGTAAAATGCCAAAAGTAAAATTGATGTTCGATTACGAAATTTTTAACGAAAAAGGAATTTTGCTGAATACTGGCGAAACAAGCTTAGCCTTTATCAATAAGGAAACCCGAATAGTAATGAGAGCTCCTCAATTTTTGCTCAACTATTTTACAAAATATTTCGAATAATAGAATTCCTTTTTTTATGAAAATTAATAAACCAACTTTAATTATTGATAAGAGCAAATCCTTAGAAAACATCCGGATGATGTGCCAGAAAGCTAAGAAAAACGGAGTCGTTTTTCGTCCGCACTTTAAAACGCATCAGATGCTTGAAGTTGGTGAATGGTATAGAAAATTCGGCATTGAAGCCATAACAGTTTCTTCGGTGGAAATGGCATCGTTTTTTGCAAAAGCAGGCTGGGAAGATATAACTATTGCTTTTCCATGCAATATTTTAGAAATTGTGGAGATTAATCAACTTGCATCAAAAATTAAGCTAAATGTTTTAATAGAATCAATTGAGACATTAGATTTCATTCTGCAAAACATTAAAAATAAGCTTGGTATTTTCATTAAAATCGATATTGGTGGCAGAAGAACTGGAATAATTCCTGAGAATATTTCTTTAGCTGAACAAATTATTGAGAAATTGAAAGACTCACGATTATTAAATTTTAAAGGATTCTTAGCTCATGCCGGGCAGAATTATATTGCTACAAGCAGACAAGAAATTATCGCAAATCATTTGTCAGGAAATAAAATTTTGTCTGATATTAAAAAACGATTTTCAAATACAAATGACGAAATCAAAATTTCGATTGGAGACACGCCTGCTTGTAGTATAAGCGAAGATTTTGAGGGAATTGATGAAATTCGTCCTGGTAATTTTGTGTTTTACGATTTAATGCAATTTAAACTTGGCTCATGTAATTTAAGCCAAATAGCTGTAGCTGTGGTATGTCCGATTGTAGCTATCCACAAAACGAGAAACCAAATTGTAATTTATGGTGGTGCTGTTCATTTTTCTAAAGAACATTTATTAGAAAATGACAGAAATCTTTTCGGATATGTAGTTAAATTTCAAGCAAATGGCTGGACAATTATTAAAAATTGTTATTTAGTTTCTGTTTCTCAAGAACATGGAATTGTTGAATGTTCCAGAGAATTTTTAGGTCAAATTTCAGTAGGTGATATAATTGGGCTATTGCCGGTTCATTCCTGCTTAACTGTGAATTTGATGAGAGAGAATTATCTGGTAATACGAAATGAGAAATGAGCAATTCGTAATTTCTATTGTAAATATAATTTTATCTTTGTTTGCCAATATTGTTAATTGAAAAATATATATTTTATGAAAATTGCAGTTGATTTTGATGGAACGATTGTGGAGCATAAGTATCCTGAGATCGGTGAGGAAATTTTATTTGCTTTTCAAACAATCAAGGAATTACAAAAAATGGGACATTTGCTAATTTTGTGGACCTACCGAGCCGGAAATGAGCTTGAAGCAGCTGTAAAATTCTGTGAAGAAAATGGTGTAAAATTTTATGCAATAAATAAAAATTACCCGGAGGAAGTTTTCGATAATACAATAAGTAGAAAAATAAATGCCGATTTATTTATTGACGACAGGAATATAGGTGGTTTTTTAGGTTGGAGCAAAATATGGCAACTGCTAAATCCGGAAGCAAGTGTTGAAGAAGAAGAAAAAAAAATATCAAAAAAGCGAAGAGGACTTTTTGGTCGTAGATAGAATGTTGATATTGCTATTTCATTTTCTAACTTCATGATGTAGCAAAACATATGCAAAACATTATAGCTACATTAGGTATGTTTCTTTTTATTTGGATAAAATAAATGTTTTTTATCTAAGAAAACCACTTGAAATATAAATCCTAAATCTTATTTTGAGTTGCTTGAAAAAGAATTTCCTTTTTAGTATATTCAATCTTTATGAAAAACCAATGTTTGTAGAACAGTTACAAAATCTCTTATCCTGAAAGGATTAAACGTGAAAGCATAGGCTGAAACGCAGTGCAAGCCTATGTCTGAAATTTGCAAGGGAAAAAGGGCTTAAAGTCCGAAATGTATATTCCAAAAAAATATATACAAACAATTTCACATTTCGGACTTTCAGCCCTTTATGCTCTACAAACATTTTACATAGGCTTTCTGCCTATGCTTTCACATTATGACCTTTCAGGTCAATAGTAATATTTGTGATTTTTTTTCAAAAAAATAGTGCATAATTGAAAATAGAAAATCAGTCGCACCCTTGCTTTAAACACCAAAATCCATTTTTGAAGACTTAGGCAAAAATGCTTGTTGCTATTAACACTGAAACCTCAATAATTGAAATCTTTATGTCGCTGGTTTTGCATATATATGGGTTTTACGTAATGAGCTTTTATACTTTACATGAAGAATAAAATCCAGCACCTCAAAATAAGATATAGCCATAAAAATACAATACGCAATTTATTTCTATTTTTTCGAATTGTATTTGTTATAATATTTGGATGATATGAAAAGACCTGACAGGTTTTCGAAACCTGTCAGGTCTGTTTGAAATACCCTGCTGGTGCAGGTTATTAGAAAAAATCTAATTCGGTGGATAAGTCAAAGAAACAGCATTTGTCATCTTTACCTGATAGCCTTCGCCCGGAATCATATTTCCAATATTATTTATTCCGTATGCGGGCCAATAAACAAATCCATAGCCATTTTTCACCAATACAATTTCGTTTACAATTGAGCTTAACATTGTGTCGATAGTAGCGGGGCTTGTGCGAATATAGCCTATCAGACTCCAGCCGGAATTTATGGAAATTGGCGTGTAAATTGGATTTAGAATATTACCACTAATCATGAAAGTGCTTGCAAAATTTGTTTTAACCTGATATCCTTCGCCGGTTGCAATATTTCCAATTTGGTTTATAGAAAAAGCTGGCCAGAAGACAGAACCAGAGCCACTTTTTATAATTAGTATATCTGAAATAATTGAAGCAAAAATAGCTTGAATGTCAGCATCAAAAGGGCTTATATATGTTGAAAAAATACTCCAGCCCAATGGCAAATCAATTTGTTGAATATCATAGTTGACTAATGATGTTAAACCGCTGGTGCCAAGCGAAACAAAAAATCCAAGGTATGGCATTTGTGGGAAAGGAATATATGTAGCCATTGCGTTATATTCGATATTTGTTGAAGCATCCCAAATTTTCCATTTAAATTCTTCCGAGCCTGCAAAACCATCGTTGCCAAGGTCTTCGCCCCAGGCTGTAACAGAGGTGGTTGTGCCGTCCCAAATTTGATATCCGCCGCATGCCAGAGTCCCGAGCGAATCATAAAATACGCCAAAATAATCGCCTGTATCGATTTGAACACCATTGATTTTGATTTGGGTTGTATTCGGAATAAGAATAGTATGGCTATATCCTGTGATATTGTACGACCAGCCGGGAGATTGAGCATTTGCTACCTCAATATATTCAATAAATTCAACCGTATCTGAACCGAAAAAATTGGAGACAATTAGTGAAACGGTATATAAACCACCGGTTTGGTATGTATGAACCGGATTTTGTAATGTAGATGTGGTTCCGTCGCCAAAATCCCAAAACCAACTTGTAGGCAATCCGCTTGATAAGTCAGCAAATTGTATGTCTAATGGAAGATGTCCGAAAGTAGTATCGGCTCCAAGAAATGCAATCAATTCAGGAGTTTGTTCGACCCTTGCAGATTGATAAATATGTTGCGAAATGTTATCTTGAACAAAAGCTACTACCGCTAAATTATCGAAATTTTCAACAGTATTGATAGCAGGGAAAGTATAGGAAAAATAGTAATAATTTGTATTTGCAATAGTCATTTGAGAAATATCAGTTCCATTTTCATCGGGCAGCATTTTTTTCAATACAAACAATGTAGAATCAATTTGCGTGCATGAAACATTGTTTGCTGTTTTGTTTTCGACAATTGCCAGTTGCAGTACTATATTTTGTAAATTGATAATATCACAAGTATTGATTTCCACTTGAATATCAACCTGAGTTCCATTAAAAATATACCATGAAATAATATTGACAGGTGTTGTGTCATTATCGTAGCTATTGACAATTAAATTAGTGTCAATAATGCTTGAGCTTTGGGGAGTTCCTCCATTAAAAACTACGGTTGGAATAGTATTGACTCCATAAAAATTATATCTCGCATTAGATTCGGTGGTTTCATATCCATCGGGAAAAATATTTCCGGGATATCTGATAACTGCACATTGCCCGTTTGTTTGCGATATAATGTTTTGAAAATTTTGCTCTAAATTACAACAATCGTAACATGCACTTGAGCCTGAAGAAAAATGTTCGAGCAAAGGAAGCCGGTTATAATAAGGCTCAAAAATATTGATAGTATCTATCGTATAACACAAATTAGCATCCGTTATAGTTACAGAATATTGACCAATTGGCAAATTAGATAAATCCTGAATAGTATCTCCGGTATTCCATAAATATGAGTAGGGTGGTGTTGCACCATTCACCGATAAATCAATAGTACCATCTGATGCTCCTATTGCCGATGCATCTGTAGCAACGAACGACAAATCAAATTCGTCTGGTTGTGTAATAATCACAGAATCAGTAATCAAATCATTATTAGCGTCAGTAATACTAACATAATATGTACCTGCTCCCAGGTTAGAAATATCCTCTGTAGTTTCGCCGTTGCTCCAAAGAAATGAATAGGGAGAAACACCATTATAAACAGAAATGTTAATTGATGCATCGGAGTTTCCAAAACAAGAAATGTCCAAATTTGTATGTAAAGCTGTAAAGGATTGTGTTATTTTGAGAAAATAATTCTGAGCATTGTTCATTTCTGTTAAATTATAAATACCTGGACCCGGATCAAAATCAACAGTTCCATCAAATCCCCCCGATGAATAAATATTTGCTGTTTTATCAAGAACAATGTTTCTCCCTACATCCCCCATATTACCACCTATGTTTCTTGCCCATACAAAATTACCAAGAGAGTCAAGCTTAGAAATGAAAATATCATCGTTCCCATTTGAACTAAGGTTATATACACCCGGTCCGGGATCAAAATCGACAGTTTCATCAAATTCGCCTGTAGTATAAACATTATATGCTGAATCAAGAGCCAATGAATAACCAATATCTTGATAATTACTCCCCATAGATTTAGCCCAAATAAAATTGCCTGAAGAACTTAGTTTGGAAATGAATATATATTCAGAACCATTTGAAACAAGATTATATACTCCCGGACCAGGATCAAAATCAACAGTTCCTTTAAAAAACCCAGTATAATAAATATTTTCGTTATCGTCAGCAGCCAATGAAAATGCGTTTTCACCGTAAATATCACCAATTCTTTTTGCCCAAACAAAATTCCCTAAAGAATCGTATTTGGCAATAAAAATATCTGCATAAACTTCTGAAACAAGATTATACACACCGGGTCCGGGATCAAAATCTGTAGTATCACTAAAATAGCCTATAGCATATATATTATTTTCACCACCAATTGTAAGGGAATTACACATGCTTTCTTCGCTACCATCAAGTTTTTTTGCCCAAACAAATTCTCCTGATGAGTTTAATTTTGAGAGAAAAATATTAGACCAGCCATCAGCTGTAAGATTATATATGGCAGGACCTGGATCAAAATCGACAGTTCCCTGAAGAGTTCCGGTAATATAAACATTTGTATTATTATCAATTTTTAGCGATGTTATGTTTGAATTATTACCCCATACGCCCAAGTATGAGTCAATCATTTTTGCCCAAATAAAATTGCCGTATGTATCAAGTTTTAAAATAAACTCAGCATAATAATAATCAGGCACTAAATAACAAACACCGGGGCCAGGATCAAAATCCAGAGTTTCACCGAATTCCCCTGCAATATATATATTGCCAACAGAATCTACAACTAAAGAAACTCCTTCGTCTCCACCTATACCCCCATAGTTTATTGCCCATTCGAAATTGCCAAAAACATCTAATTTCAAAATAAAAATATCTTCTTGTCCGTTTGAAACAAGATTAAATACTCCCGATCCCGGGTCAAAATCAACTGTATTCTCATAATATCCGGTATAATAGCTATTTCCGGCTTCATCAACAGCAAGAGAATTTATAATAATCTCAAAGGTTTCGGCCCATTCAAATACTGGTTCTTGTGCACAAAGGTTGGTAGTAATTATAAAAATACTTAGAAATATTAATATTTTTGTTTTCATAAGTTTATTAATTAAAATGTTATAATAAATTATTCAGCTAAGGTAATAATTTAAAAGGCAAAATGCAATTTATTTATTTCTATTTTTTCGAATTGTATTTGTCAAAATATTTGGATGATATGAAAAGACCTGACAGGTTTTCGAAACCTGTCAGGTCTGTTTGAAATACCCTGCTGGTGCAGGTTATTAGAAAAAATCTAATTCGGTGGATAAGTC
>Ga0209249_1000805_pt1 | contig 34857 bp, 35 predicted proteins | sample SaaInlV_200m_DNA_4_FD_184653 | JGI IMG/M metagenome (GOLD analysis project Ga0209249, IMG submission 184653) | Marine microbial communities from expanding oxygen minimum zones in the Saanich Inlet - SI037_S3LV_200m_DNA (SPAdes) (version 2) | ecosystem: Environmental > Aquatic > Marine >...
CGAGGACCTCACCTTCCAAAGATTGGGAAAATTAAAGCGCTAAAAATTCTGAAAACATCAGGAGCATATTGGCATGGCGATTCCGACAATGAAATGCTTACAAGGATCTATGGCATCACCTTCCCCGACAAAAAAGCTCTAAAAGCATACATCACCATGCTCGAAGAGGCAAAAAAACGTGACCATAAAGTCTTGGGGCCTAAACTCGGGCTCTTCTCACTACACGAAGAAGCACCAGGAATGCCGATAATACACCCAAAAGGACTGCGCGTCTGGGATAAACTCATAGGCTTTATGCGTGAACTTCACGATAAATCAGGGTATGTCGAAATTAAAACGCCCATCCTTATGACAAAAGAACTGTGGGAAACATCAGGACATTGGTTCCACTACAAAGAAAATATGTACACCACCTCTATCGAAAAACGCGACTTCGCCATAAAACCTATGAACTGTCCGGGATGCATGCTCTATTATAAAGCTGCTTTACATAGCTACCGCGAATTTCCTCTAAGAATCGCAGAGTTCGGCAACGTCCATAGAAACGAAGCATCAGGAGCTATCTCCGGACTCCTACGCGTCCGTAGCTTCCACCAAGATGACGCCCATGTTTTCTTAGAATACAAAGACCTCGAAGATGAGATTCTCAATATCCTCGACCTCGCCGATAAGATTTACACCGCCTTCGGCCTGTCGTATTCCTTAGAGCTTTCAACGCGCCCTGAAAAAAACACCATCGGCACCGATGAAGAGTGGGAGCTCTCTACACAAGGCCTCTACAATGCTATAGAAAAGTGCGGCAAAGAATACCAGGTCAACGAAGGCGACGGTGCCTTTTACGGCCCCAAGATCGACCTTCATATTAGCGACGCCATCGGACGCCGCTGGCAATGCGGAACTATACAGGTCGACATGTCTTTGCCAGAAAAATTCGACCTTACTTTTACAGCTTCCGACGGCAGCAGAAAACGTCCTGTCCTTATACATCGCGCACTCTTCGGCTCTATAGAGCGCTTTTTCGGTGTCATTATAGAACATTTCGCAGGAAGGTTCCCATTATGGCTTTCTCCTCACCATGTACGTATCGTCGCCGTCGCCGATAGACACGTCCCATATGCTAAAGAATGTGCCGATGCAATACAGGCTGCTGGCTTCATCTGTGATGTCGACGACTCTCACGACTCCGTCAGCAAAAAAATCCGCCAGGCACAGCTCGAGCAGATAAACTACATAATGACCATCGGCGACAAAGAAGTCGAAAATACAACTATTGCTCTAAGGACGCGTAACAATATCGTAGTCGGCGAAGTGCCTCTCTGTGACTTCATTGAAAACATCTCTAAAGAAAAAGATGAACGAACATTAACCTCCCATTACGAAGAAAAATAAAAAAAGAGGAAGATATTATGAAAACAATCGCTGTTACAAGCTTCAAAGGCGGCACTGCAAAAACATCGACAGCATTACATGTCGGAGCAGCGCTATCACGATTTCATAATAGCTCCGTCCTCCTAATAGACTTCGACGCACAGGCCAATATGACGACGGGCTTGGGATTCAACCCCGACGAGCAGGAAAGCATGGTCCCTGTTTTACAGGGTCAATCTTCTATCAAGGACGTCATACAAAAAACATGTATCAACAACCTCGACCTCATCCCTGGCGATACGTGGCTCGAGCGCGTAGAAGTGACCGACGCCCTTGCCGCCGACAGATATTCCCACGAACGCCTTTATGATATCATCAAAGACCTAAACTATGACTACATTATCATCGACACCCCACCATCGCTATGCTGGCTTACAGAGTCTGCCCTCATCGCCGCCGACTATTCCCTCATCTGCGCAACACCAGAATTCTATAGCATCAAAGGTCTCGAACGCCTAGCCTCGTTCACCAATAGCATCGCTGAACGACACCCTCTTAAAATCGCTGGCGTCGCCCTCTCATTTTGGAACCACCGAGGAAAAAGCAACCAAGACTTCTTAGAAGTTATAGAAAACGCCTTCCCAGGGAAGATTTTCAACACGAAGATACGCCGCGACATCGCTGTCTCCGAAGCGTCGATCTTCGGAAAGCCTCTCTTCGAGACGGCACCAAAAAGCCGTGCCTCTGACGACTACAAAAACCTCACCGAAGAAATTGTACTGCATATAGAACGCCTTGGATAATATCTAAAAAATGTAAAGCTTATCTATTGCTTTTTAATGCCGCGATCGAAAACAATGCGGTATAATTTTTTTATATAAACCAGGCATTACCATGCAAGAACAACCTATGGGGTATGTTATGAGCAAGATAAATTTACTTCTTCGTAGACGTCTACAATCAGAAAAGAAAGACACTAAAGCTGCAGCGATTCCCGACCGCTCTGGCGCAGGAAGCCTTGCGGTCTTCTCTAAAGCTTTCAATGTAAACGAACTCGGCGTCGAAGAGCGCAGATACATCGAAGAGATTCTAGAGAAATATTCCCCTGAAGACGACAAGCTAAACCTTACTGGTGACCTTTCTTTGCTGCTTTCTCTGACATCAGAAGTCAAAGCCATCAACAACCAGGCGGCAATACTGCACGGCGAACGCATCAAAAAAGCACAAGAGATCTTAAAAAGATACCGTGATGGAGCTTTTACGGCGTGGCTTACCGCAACATATGGCAACAGACAGACGCCGTACAATTTCTTGCAATACTATGAATTTCATCAAGAGATACCAAAAAATCTACACCAACAGCTTGAAGCTATGCCTCGCCAAGCGATATATACCCTAGCAAGCAGGTCTGGAAACTTCAAAGACAAAAAGAAGATCGTAAAAAATTACGACGGCGAAACAAAGATGGAGCTTATCAGCCATATCAGAGAAAAATTTCCTCTGTCAAGCAGTGACAAGCGTAAATCAAATACCGGCGACCAGACAATAAAAACGTTAAGCGCCATACATACTATGATACATAAAAATAAGCGCTCTTTATCTAAAGCACATAAAGAAGAGATTAGAGATATTCTTAAACAAATCGAAGATATTCTTTAAACGCCGTTTTTTTTGTTGTAAAAAATAAATTTTCACCATACTATAAAAATTATTTAACCCAGCTATAACCTTAGGAGGTTTTATGCGCTTACGTACATTATTCTGTTCCTTGTTCTGTGGAACCTTACTTGTTGCCTTTGGCACAGTAAAAGCAGAGCCTTTAGATAAATTAGAAAAGAAAGTTGAAGACCTCGCTGCTGAAATCTCTATGATGAAAGGCGACACCGGTGAAGAAACTCCTTTTGATGTAACCGTTTCCGGTTCTGTCAACATGGGCGTTTTAGTCATCGATGACAATTGTCCTTCAGGCACCGACCACCAAGAAGTTTTCATCGTCGACAACGACAATGCCGCTACACGTCTTCGTGTAGATGCCACAAAAAGCTATAACGACGACCTAACAGTCGGCGCTACCGTAGAATTGCAATATGAAGTGAACTCTACTGGTGATATAGCACAAAGTCAGTCTGCTCTTGCTGGTAATGATTACCTAACCCGTAGATTTATAGAAGTCTTCTTCGAAAGTGAAAAATTCGGAACAGCTTTTGTAGGCTTCGGAAGCACAGCATCTGACGGCTCTACTGAGAATGACTTCTCAGAAACTTGGGTCGCTGCATGTTCAGCTGTTGACAGCATCGCTGGCGGACTTATTCTGCGAGATAAGAGCGATGGGGCATTAACAACAGGTGGTGCTCTTCTTCATGTTTATGATGTCTTTATGGGTCTCGATGGCCTAGACCGTGACATGCGAGTTCGTTACGACTCTCCTTCATACTACAATGTTAATGCTGCTGTTTCCGTCCTCGATGGCGGCGACTGGGATGCTGCATTGATGTATAGCGGAGATGTAAAAGACTTCTCTATAGATGCTACTGTTGCTTATGCTAACGCACGACAAGTCGACGGCCACCATCAAATAAGTGGTTCTGCTGCTACGATCCATAACCCTACAGGCTTAAACCTTGCTGTAGCAGGGGCAACACGTCAGCTAGAAGACGCTGCTAGAAACAACCTTTACTACTACTATGTAAAGCTTGGTCTCATAAGAGACTTCTTCGAAGTTGGCTCTACGGCTATAAGCGTAGACGCTTACAACGGTTTTGAGATGTCTTCCAACGATGACAAGTCAACGACATATAGTCTTGCTCTTGTACAGTCTGTTGATAAGATCAACACACAGTTCTATATCACTGGAAGAAACCACAAATACACAGACGCTACTTCTACTGAATATGAAAAAATCAACGCAGTCCTTCTCGGCGCTCGCGTCATATTCTAGAGTTCGTAGAATAGAAAACAAAAAAAAAGCACGCCTCTAAAAAGGCGTGCTTTTTTTATGCCATAACTTTGTTAGGTTTATATCACATCAGACTTTTCAAGAGCCTCACGGATATTCTCTTTGGCATTGTCGCTCGACTCAATAAGAGGGAGGCGCACAGCGTCGTCACAAAGGCAGCAAAGCTTCATTGCATACTTTATCCCTTGAGGATTGTTTTCGGCGACTACAGCCTTACACAGATGCCGATAACGATATACTTCGCGTAATGCCTCTTCTTTATCACCAGAACAATATTCCTTAACCATGTTTGCCCATGCTTTGGGAATGACGTTGGCGATAACGGAAATAACCCCTACAGCACCTACAGCAATGAATGGTATCGTAAGGTTGTCGTCTCCAGAAAGTATTGTAATATCACTTTCGTTCTTAATATCCATGACAATCCCTACGTCACCACAAGCCTCTTTAACAGCAACGACCTCTGGAAGAGCGCTCAGCGTCGCTATCGTCGACGGCAAAAGCTTCGTTCCTGTTCTACCTTGATGGTTGTAAAGGACAATAGGCAGCCCCACCTTCGCCACTTCGGAGAAATGGGCTATACATCCCTGTTGTGTAGGTTTATTATAGTACGGTGAAATAACAAGGGCGGCGTCAGCGCCACATTCTTTCGCATACTCCGTCATGGCAACAGCATGGCGTGTGTCATATGACCCAGTCCCGGCAATAACAGGAACCCTGCCGTTTACAACATCAACAACGGTTTTTATTACATTACGTTGTTCTTCGTCGGAAAGCGTCGGCGACTCTCCCGTCGTTCCACATGGAACGATACCATTAGTACCTTCAGCAATATGCCACTCCACCAGTTCTTTTATCTTTGCATAATCGACCTCGCCTTCTTTTGTAAAAGGCGTTACAAGTGCTACTATCGATCCCGAAAACATCGCTTTTCTCCTTATTTTATTAAAAAAAAGAGGCTTTACAGCCTCTTTTTTTTCGTTTTACTGTTTTTTCTAAAGCCCCTTCATAAATGTGTCGTAACTTCCTGAAAGCCTCTCGCTGATATCCATCATCATATCGAAAGTTTTATCGGCTTCGTCCATCACAGACATCATAGAATCGACATCATCTACTTCTTCAGTGATAAAATCTTCGATCTTTTTTGCGGCGTTTTCTTGCAGCGCAGAAACCTCTTCAAAACAGCTTGACAATGCTTTTTTTATCCCCTTTGGCTTCTCCGCCACAAGGGCTACAGACTCCCCTTCTTTAGGAGAAAAAGTGTCACCATCTTTCTTCATAGCCACCGCCTTTTTCTTATATTGTAAGACTTTAACCTTTTTGTGACAATACTATCACGTTATTTCCCAGTCTATAGGATCTTTGCCATAGCTTATAAGAATCTCGTTTATCTTCGAAAAATGCCTGCACCCAAGAAAGCCCTGTACCGAAAACGGCGATGGATGCGCTGCCGTTAAAATGGTATGATGTTTTCCAATGAGAGGCCTCTTCTCTTGTGCAGAACGTCCCCACAACACAAAGATAATTGGCTCCTGCCGCTCTCCAAGAAGATTGATAACAGCGTCTGTAAAGCGCTCCCATCCTTTGCCGCGATGTGACTGAGGACTCCCCTGTCGTACAGTAAGAGTTGTGTTCAACAAAAGTATTCCTTGTTGCGCCCAAGAAAGTAGCGAACCATGATACGGCGGTGATATGCCAACGTCAGCAATAAGCTCTTTAAAGATGTTTTTAAGCGACGGAGGAATTGTAACGCCTTTATTAACGCTGAAACAAAGCCCGTGAGCTTGTCCTGGCCCATGATATGGGTCCTGCCCAACAATTACTACTTTAACAGCATCATAGGGCGTCTGCTTAAAAGCATTAAAAACAAACTCTTTCGTGGGGTATATTGGAACCCCTGAAGCACGTTCTTTCTCAACAAAAGCGGCAAGCCCGGCAATATACGGCTCACTCAGTTCCTTCGCCAACACTTTCTGCCAGCTCGGATCCATCTGATTCGTCGGTATCATCATTGACTTCATATTCTTCTTCTCCGTCATACTCTTCTATAACATCAAATTCTTCATCGAAATCATCAATATCGTTAATATCATCAACAGCAACAATCTCTTTTTCTTCTTCGATATCGTTGTTAATTAAGACCGTATCTTCTTCAATGTCGTTAATAAAAATAGTTTCCACGGCCGAAACAATAGCATTGGCATACTCTTTGTAGCCATGTTGAAAATCGTTTTCGGTAAGGCTATATTCAACGTCTGGCTTTACACCAAGGTTCTCTATAGGATTTTTATCGGCACGCTCGGCAATGGTCGTTGTATAAGAGAACCCCCTAACACCGAAAATATTAGGATATTGAAAAACGCTTATCATTCCTCCTGCACCAGAGGTCTTAGTTCCAAAAATCGTTGCACGTTGATTGTCTTGCAATATCGCCGGAAAAAAGTCCCCTCCTGAAACATCAAGCTCATTAACAACTACCATAAGAGGCTTCGTATAGTTCGCTTTATAATGAGGATTTATATAGTCCATACCTAAAAAATGATAAGGCTCTGTTATTTGAGAACCTTTATTCCATTGCTCTATAATAAACCTACAATAATCGATAAAAATACGTACGAATTCATAGCTTACAGGATAGCCTAAAAACGTGTCTCCAAAAGCAGCTTTAGCATCGTCATCTGATTTTATATTTTCAAGCTCTGGAAGGAGCATAGCAGCAAAAAAAACATTCTCTTGTGATATCGCCATCTTATGCTTTGGCGTCTCCAGCGCCGTCTTCGTCAACATCGACGACAAAACATAAACATAGCTTACCAGCCCTCCAGGGTTGTTAATCTGGTCTATTATAAGAGCGTCTGTTTCAGAATCAAACTTTTCTATGATCTTAGCAAAAGCATCGACATATTCATCAAGAAAACAACGAGAACAGTCGGGCATATAAGTTGGTATTCGTATATACCCCACCCTTTTTTGTTGTGGAGACTCGAAAATATATGCATTAAACAAATCGTCATCTTTTGTCTTCCATACAATATTTCCAAGCTCCGGGATGGTGCTTTCTCGAGCTCCAAAAGACCATGATGATATTTTTTTCTCTTCAGGAAAAAACTTTTTTAGTGCTTTTACGTTATTATCAAGAATAGCCTCTGCTCTTTCACGTAAAGAAAACTCTTTTGTTCCGCTCTTAAAAAGCGGCGTGTCGTTATTGATTTTTTCGGGGACATACTCCCATGAAAGCTGATGAGAATACGTGTTCTCATCATTCTTTGGCTTTACATCTATTATAATAGGCCCACGGGGGACATCATGACCGAAAAACCCTAGGCGAGTCGTGACAAACCCTTCAGCAAACCTTCTATCTGTTTCACTATTATTATCGCCAGAATATCGATTTTGCAGGTCAACAACAACCTCATAAGCAGGAACGCCGTCAAAAAGCACAAGCTCATCGCCTATCTCAAAAGGAAAGCTTTCTTTTGGTAGTTTTTTACGGTCGATACCTGTTATAAAGATCTTATCATTAACACCATGAACCTCAAAAGGTAGGGATGCCATTTCAGTAGAAACGAAAAAAACAGAAGTGTGATAGTCTTTCATCGTCTTGAAAAAATTTTGTAAAATCAACTGGTAGTCTTTTACAGAGATCTCTGACATATCCCATATAGAGCTTTTCGCCTTCTCAACCTCTCTTTCAAGGTCCCACCCAATATGCTGTTTTTTCCATTCCGCAGGAGCATAATGGTTCGACAATATAGTCTGTATAATATCGAGATCTGAACACATCTGCTTCCTCGTTTGAAACGAAGCCGATCCCTTCTCCCCATCAGAAGCCATCGCCGTCGAAAAAAAGAAACAACAAGAAAGTAATAATGTAATACATGCCTTCATAACAAATCCTTATCTAATAAATTCTTTATTTTTGCTGAAAAACCGTGCTTGACGATAAACGAGAGATCATTCTACAATATCAAATCACTTAACACAAGGAATGAATAACTATGGATCTAGAACACAATAATGTCATACGCTTCAACGGAATCTCAAAAAAGAAAGACGGCATCTTCGCTAACTTTAAAGTTAAAGGTATACGCGGTGGCACATATTTCTCCGCCTCCATCACCGTCGACATATTGGCGGCAGATGTAGACCTTAACGACCCACTTGAAACAATCATAGAACAGTGCGCTAAAATTGCTCTTAAAGAGATAAAGCGCTCTGATTTTTCTATAGAAAGCATTTCCGCTGTATAACTGATGTTACGCACTAATCTTGCTTTGGTGGCGTGTAGCGTCAGTTTATAAAAAACTTCTTCTTTCTGGGTGTAGCGCAGCTTGGCTAGCGCACTTGCATGGGGTGCAAGAGGTCGGAGGTTCGAATCCTCTCACCCAGAATCTTTTTCTCTCTTGTTATGGCCTAGGATAAGGCTAATATCTTTTGTTGATAACCCATACAAAAAACGTTCACAACAATAACAAATCTCTGTCGATATCTTCGTGCTGTTCATAAACAACCACTATATAAACAAGATATAAACAACGCTATGAACAGACCTTTCTATAGCTAAAACATCGACTTATAAACAGATCCACACTCTCTGAAGAAGAATATATCTTTATATATATAAATGTATTCTTCTTCGAAAATTGTGGAAACTTCTTTTTGTTGTTTTTTCTGTTATCATCAATTTCTGTTCATAACATAGAAGATTTCTTGTTCATGACGTTGTTATTACTTTTCACAACTACACCTTTCTGTAGATAACACCCATATTCTCAACAGTCGATAAACAAGTTCTCAACAAAGACTTTCCATAGATGAAAAGGCATAGATATAAACAAATCCACACCCTCTGAAGAAGAATAGAAGTACTTATATATAAAGATAATTCATATGTGAATCCTGTGGAAACTTTCTTCTTCTCTTCAAATTGTGCTTTTTCGTATACTCTATCAATAAAAACCAAAAGTAGCGGGGTTATATGTCTTTATTCAAAACATCAGATTATTTCGATCTCACAGAGTTTCAGCATAAAGAACTGTTTGATTTAGAAGCTCCTGTCTGGGAAACCTTAAAAAAGCTTAAAGAATTCTGCTCTTCTTTTCACTACCCTACTTTTCAATATGAGGCCCCAGGAGCGTATTTTGTTAATCCTTCAATGATTGTTATCGGAGAAGGCACTGTCGTTGAGCCAGGCGCCTATATCGAAGGACCATGCATAATAGGGAAAGGTTGTACCATACGCCACGGAGCATATCTGCGCGGCAATGTTGTTGTCGGAGATGGATGTGTTATTGGTCATGCGACAGAAGTTAAACACTCTATTTTCTTAAATGGCGCCAAAGCAGCACACTTCGCTTATGTCGGAGATTCCATCCTCGGCAACAACGTAAATTTCGGCGCAGGAACAAAGTGTGCTAATGTTAAACTTGATAAAAGACTCGTTATTATTGATGATAATGGTTCTCATATCGAGACAGGACTTAAGAAATGCGGCGCCATTGTTGGCGACGATGCTCAGCTTGGATGCAACTGTGTTACTAATCCTGGAACGCTTATAGGACCCCGAAGCAGATGTTACCCATGCTTGAATATTGGCGGCGTTGTTCATAGTGATGCCATTGTAAAGCCAGCGTCAAAAAATGAAACGATCTTAATCAAAAACGATAAATAAAGGTTTTTTGTGGCACTACAAAATATTTTACAGAAAAAGAAAGAAGAAATAGAAAAAAAAATAGCCGACGCCGTCGAATTGCTTGGCGAAAAGAGCAGACTGCGTGATGCTTGTGAATATGCCCTTTGTAACGGAGGAAAACGATTTCGTCCAGCACTTGTTATGATGATAAACAAGGCATTAAAAAGTAATGTAGACGTGACATTCGTTGCGCTTGGAGTTGAGTTCTTTCATACGGCGTCATTGATTGCCGATGACCTGCCTTGTATGGACGATGATGACATGCGCAGAGGCAAACCCTCCCTTCATAAAAAATATAATGAAGCAACAGCTCTTCTGGCAAGCTATGCTCTTATTGGAGCAGGATATCGCGCTATTTATGAAAACACCGAGTCCCTTAAAACATCAGATGCGCCACACTCTAATAATGCCGCTGAAATATGTTGTCTTGCACTAGAAAATGCCACATATAACACTGGAATACAAGGGGCAACAGGAGGACAGTTTCTGGATATATATCCACCAGATTACGCCACCTCAACACTTCAGGATGTAATACATAAAAAAACAGGAACACTTTTTGAGATATCTTTTGTTTTCGGATGGCTTTTCAGCGGCGGTGATATACAAAAACTCGATCTTGTAAAAAAAGCAGCGTGGCATTTTGGCATGGCATTTCAGATGCAAGATGATCTAGAAGATGTAAACCAGGATAATGACAATGAAAAAACTGTTAATATAGCCTCACAAATAGGGATAGAAAAGACAGTGAAAATGTTGTGCGAAGAGATAAAATCTTTGGAAAAAATAATAATGGCTTTACATATAGATTCTGATGAGTTTTCTAGCTTGACAGCTTTTCTTGCCAATAAAGCCAAGACGTTTGCAGAGGAGCATGGTGTTGAAATTATATAATACGGTAATTCAGCGCCTTTTATGGTTTTTTATTAGCCTCATCTTTCTTGTTGGTGTTGATTTAAAGGCATCGAATTTTCACGAACACCTTCAGTCACTCCCCTTTCCAAGGAATTTCGCGGAAGAAGCCGATGCCATTTTTGCCATTCCTGATAACGTTCAGCTGTTTTTAAATGAGTCGCTAGGTTTTATTGATGACGACACTGATAATATTATACGATCGGAGGGCCTGACATATACGCTTTCAGAATTATGTGAAACGTTGGATTCTGATAAGAAGGTAGCGCTTGAAAAACTTCTTTCATTTGATGATGGTATAGATGACATTCAATTACGGCGTGCGACATATAAATACATAGAAACGTTGAGAAAAAACATTCTTCTTGCCCTTTCGCCAGAGGTTGTAGAGAGAATTTTTGAGCGATATTTTAATGAAGAGCCGCTTTGTAATCGCGAGGTGATATCGGCAACGATGACGCGTCGCTTTTTTGAGCCAAGTCAAAGGGATAAACATACACGTCTTTATTCTCTTGCCAAACGCTATGGAACAGAGCTTTATTATAATGTTGCTTTACAGAGAAAGGTTTTGCTTAAAGACGGTGTTGTCGTAACAGAAAACAGTCAGAGACTTCTTGAAAAAAACGCTATTAAAGCTATAGATGTTGTAGGAAGTATTGGAGAGGGTAACGGCGCGACCAATGTAAAGCCTCTTTACAGCCAAGGGGATATAGAACAGCGTCTTCGAGATCTTTTTGAATATGCTTCAGAGCACTCGACAAGCCTCGTTTTACATGCTTTTGAGGCAGGGAACGAAGGCGTTTTTTACGACGCTCTTCGTCATGTTATTACTTCCTATACAAAGCCATTAAAGCTTGAGTTTGGGCATGTTGCTTATATTACTGAAGATTGGGCAGATATTATTATTTCGAATCCATATATCACTCCATGTTTTCACGCTAACATACAGTCAAACAGAGTTCTTTGTGATGTTTCGTTGGTGGATTTACATAAAAAAGTTAAGGCTTTACAAAACAAAGAAGTGCCTGTTTTTTTAGGTTCTGATGGTCGAGGTATTTTAGCTGGCTCGTCATATCACGAGCAGTCGAAACTTCTTGATATTGAAACGTCTGGAAGGGATGAGTACGCTTATTTTTTACGTGGTGATTGAGCGTTGTGTGTTTTTATTGGAATGATGAACCATCCGAGGGCATATGTTACAACTAGAGGCATTATATTTGTTGCTAGAGCGAGAAAAACGAAAGCTAGCCTAACGATGGAGGGGTCCCACGAATACATTTCGGCAATGCCGCCGCAGATGCCGGCAACCATTTTATTTTTGCGTGATCGATGTATGTGTTTCATTGGGCTCTCCTAGTTTATATTATTTTACTGCTGTTACGCGCAATCATGGGTTAAAGCAAGACAGGCGCGTAACAGCAGTTATTTTATACTTCAGCCAGAACTTTTTCTTCTTTTGCTTCAAGCGTTTCAGTAGGCGCTATGGCGTTATGCACCTTTTCTTCTATCTCACTGAGCAGGGGTTCGTTGTTTTTGAGGAGATCTCTAACGCTTTCACGTCCTTGTCCTAGTCTTTCACCGTTGTAGCTAAACCACGCACCTTTTTTGTCTACGATCTCGTGTTCTACGGCGAGGTCGAGAGTGCATCCTGCTTGTGATATTCCTTCGTTGAACAAAATATCAAATTCTGCAGTTCTGAATGGTGGGGCCATTTTATTTTTTACGACTTTTACACGCACGCGGTTTCCGGTGTCTGGGGTGCCACCAGAACCTTTTATTGCGCCGATACGGCGTATGTCTAGGCGTATTGAAGAGTAAAACTTAAGAGCGCGTCCTCCGGATGTTGTTTCTGGGTTTCCGAACATAACACCGATTTTTTCACGGATCTGGTTGATGAAGACGGCGCATGTGTTTGATTTTGCTAGTGTTGACGTCAGCTTTCGCAGCGCTTGTGACATCAAGCGTGCTTGTAGACCGACGAACGAGTCTCCGATTTCACCCTCTAGCTCACTTTTTGGTACGAGGGCAGCTACGGAGTCGATAACGACGATATCGACAGCATTGGATCTTGCTAGTGTTTCAGCGATATTTAAAGCTTCTTCACCACTGTCTGGTTGTGAGATAAGCAGGTCATCAATATTAACACCTATTTTAGCAGCGTATCCTGGGTCTAGAGCATGCTCAGCGTCGATATATGCAGCGAGACCGCCGTTTTTTTGTGCATTAGCGACGAAGTGTGTGGCAAGAGTTGATTTTCCTGACGATTCAGGGCCATATACTTCAATGATACGGCCTCGTGGAACACCTCCGATACCTAGAGCTAAGTCAAGGGTTATGGCCCCTGTTTTTATGACTTCAGCAGTTCTTGATGCCGAGTGGCTGCCGAGCGACATAATAGCGCCTTCTCCAAACTGTTTTTTTATCTGTGATATAGCGTTTTCTAGTGCTGCTTTTCGTGATTTCTCTTCTGCTGGGGTCATAGCTTCTCTCCTTTTGATTGTATACATATAAAAACCGCTATTATTAACGCTTTTTCATCCTTAATCGTCAAGAGATATTTTATGTTCCTGCGGGAAGGCCTGAGACATATATGATTTTTTTTAGGAAGTTGCCGTCAGGGTCATAGAGAGTTGCTTCTCCGTTGCCGCCGGTGACTTTAGAAACGGGGTATTTTTCACCTTTTTTATGGTATTCGCCACGGAGAAGGACGTCGTCTTGAAATTCTTCGATGAGCATGAGGCTTCCATTGCGAAACCATGCTGTGCTGATGCCATTTTTTTTATTCATACTCATCTCTCTAGAGCTTTCTTGTATGCCGTTATCATACCACGTCTTTACAAGTCCTTGTATTTTCCCTTCAGACCAATTTATTGAGAGTTTTTGTTGTGTTTTTGGTACTTTAGTAAAGAACTCTATTTCTTCGCCGTGTTTAACTTCATTTTTTATGTGGTATGTGCGAAGGGGAGTGCTATTTTCATCGAAGATGGTAACGAGCCCCTCAGGCTTTCCGTGTTTATATTCATGTTGTTCTGCGAGAATTTTTCCTTTAAAGATAGAGCGGAACCCTTCGCCACCGACAATTTCAGAGCGTATTATTCCAAGATTGTCGATATATTTTCCTGACATAAGAGAGCCATTGCTGTAATTTTCTTGTGCAGCGACAGAGCCATTTTTCCAATATTGAAATGATGTACCGTGTTTTTCTCCTTGGGAAAACTCAGCTTGTGAAAAGAGGGAGCCATCGGCACGAAAAATCTTTGTTGTGCCATGTAAAGCGTTGTGGTGATATGGGGTTTCTTCGTGTACGACGCCTGATAGGTGGTATCGTTTTGATAAACCATGAAGTTCGCCTTTTTCGTAGTAGATCTCGGCAAGTAGGTGTCCTTCTTCAGACCACGCTCGGCTTGTGCCATCGAAAACCCAGCTTTTTTCTGCTGAAGGGGTGATATCGCTGACACCTCCGATGACGCGAGTTTCTAGCTTTACAACACCATTGTGGTGCCATTCTTTATAGACGCCGTATGCGCGTGAATCGACGACTTCGAGATATTGTTTGATTTGTCCGTGGTCGTAGTATGTTGTTATTATTGATTTTGTGGAGCCTGATTTATTACGTTGAAATGTACGTAGAACTTTCTGGTATGGCTGAGATTTTAGGAAGTTAATATTTCGTAATGATGTCAACCTTTCTTTAGAGTGTATTGTTTCAGTGAAACCATTATTGTCGATGATATGGACGCGAGAGAGGTGTGTAGGGTTTTCTTTTGTTTTTATCGATGAGCATCCTATTAAAAACAGAGGCATAATAATGATAAGCAAGGTTTTTGATATATATGGTGGTATTTTCATGAGTATTCTCTTTTAAGAAGGTTTAATGACAGATCGAAAGTCTCTTGTCGTCCTGGCTTATGTTGTTTTGTAATCGAAAAATCGGTGATGATCAACTGAGGCTTATTGGGAGGAATAGGGGTGTTGTCGAGAGACAGTCCTTCGATAGCGGAGAGTATTGTTGTTATGTTTTCGCTGTCGACTTCAACATGGTGTTTGAGAGTTTCTACAGTTTCTTGGATATTGTTGTATGAAAGGATAGAGCTTTCGGAGAAAAGGAGCTTGTTTTCTGTGCCTAACAAGAACGAGAGTCTTTTTTGTGCCGATGTTTTATTAGTGAAGGCATCATTGGCAATATTTTTTTCAAGAGCGGCGATTTCATTTTTTAAAAAGACTAAGGTTTCGAGGTGTTTGTCGATATAATTATCATCAGTATCATTATATTTTTTTTTTACTAGCGTATTGACGGTTTGTTTTTTTGTTTTTTCGGTAGCAAAACGTTGGAGATAGTCTAGTTTTTGTTCTATAGAAGAGAGCGAGTGCTTTTTTACAATGTAATAAGATATTGCTGTTGTTGGCATGGCAAGACCTATAATTATAAGAGCTATAAAAGTTCGTATGTGCGAAGGGATAGTCATAATGATTAGGTGCCTACTTTTTTATTTTTTAAGTAGAAAGATATTGTATAGCTGTCTTTTCCGGTATTCCATGATACGTCATATTTATTATTGATAAAGGAGGTGTCTTCTAGTATAGCCTGGTGAAATTCTCGCGCTATACGAGGTGTTGGTGTTGAGAATGATAGCTTTACTTTAACGAGGTACGGGTCTTTTTTCTTTGCCGGTCCTGGGCGCTTTACCATGGTATACGTAAGGTTTTCTAGGGAGATAAGCGCAGATTTTTCTTTCGTCTCTTCGTTGATACTGACGATATATGGTCGTGTGCTTAGCCATGCAAGAAGGTCACATACGCGGGGCACCGAAGGAAATAGCGTGTAGTCGTCACGAATTCCGGATATTGTTGATTCGAAATCAGAGAGACTAGAAGATAAAAAACTAAGGTTTATGTGTGATGAAGAGAGGCTCCCTTCTTCTTTGGTATTATTTAAAGCTGTTGAGAGAGAGAGAGACTCTTTATATGTTTCGACAAAGGAGGAATATGAATGTTGAAGTTGTTGTTCTTGATGATGAAGCATGCCTTTCCCTAAAGTGAAAAGGGAGATTGTTAAGAGGGCGGAAAGTGAAAGATATGAAATCAGTGCTTTTTTGATATGACGTAATGGTCGCGGATGGGAAAATGTTTCTTTGCGGAAGTTTATTGTGTCAGAGTTGTTTTTTGTTGCGCTAATAGCAAGGCCTAGTGGTACGGCGAAGCGGTGGCAGTCGGGATGGTTTTTTATTGTCGATGTAGGATAAGAAAGAAGGAGATTTTTTTTTGTGAGAGCCGTCTCGAGGAAAGAAGGGGTGTTGCTTGACAAGGAGAAATTTCCTGTGGATATAAATACCGAAGAAAGTATTTTTTTTGTGCTGGTTTCTAGTGATAAAACGGTTTTTACTAATTCGTTTTTAAGAGAGTCAACAATAGAAAGAGTGAGGGAAAGGTCGCTGGCATCGATGTCTGTAAAGTCAAAATTTTCATAGAAAAACAACTTGGCTTCGCTGGCGCTGAGGCTTTTGTCGGACATGATGGCGGATGTGATGTCGTTGGAACCTAGAGATATAGATCGAGATGCGAGTATTTTTCCTTTAAAGGAAGTGGCGCATGTTGTTGTTTTATCGCCAAGGTGTATTATTAAAGAAACCTCTTCGTTGGAAGAAGAAAATTCATGAACAAACGCAGCAAGAGCCTGCGGAACACATGAAATGATATCAGGCTCGATGTCGAAATTATTAAGCTCTGATAAATATTGATCGACAGTTGTTTTTGTTACGGCAAAAAGGGTAATAAGTGTTGAGGACTCTCTTTTTTCGATAACAAGATTTTCAAGAAGTCCATCTTCTAGCGGGAAAGGAAGTAGTGGCTCAGCTTTGAATGGAATAGCGGCGTGAAGGTCGCTAGGCTTTGTGATAGGAATCTCGAGAGATCTGATAAGAATAGATGGCGTGTCGAGCGGAGAAATAATAACAGCATCTTTGTGTGGGGCGATGGCGTCACGACATGTATTGTTAAGCTGCTTTACATCGGTAGCGACGTCTTCGCAAAGGGCTATTACGGTAAAGCCGCCTTTCCTTTGCTGGATATAGGCAGTTTTAACAGAAGAAGTCCCAATGTCTATCCCTATGATATTATTCTGAGTCATCGCGATTATCTTTCTAAGGTATTAATAATAGTACTGTTATAAAAGCAGTATTATTTTACGACAAAGTGTGTATTTTATCAAAGCTTAATACCTATGATTGTCACCTAATCTCGTCTATCACGGTATTTTAGTGATTTAGATGTTGATTTACATGCCGAAGCGCGTTCTTTAGAGCTGGACGAGGAATGTAAATCAACAGAGGGGCTTCTAAAATATGGTGGTTGGCGAGATTAGGTGGCAATCATGGGTAATACTCCTGGAGTAAAAAAAGGGGTACATGGTAAAATGATTTATCACTGACGTTACGCACTTCTCTCACTTTATTGGTGTGCTGCAAGGAACAATCTGCTGCGTATTCCTCCTCGCCCAGCTCTTCAGAGCTTGGCTCGTCGGAAGTACTTGCATCTTGCCCCTTTCGCTATACCACTAAAGCAAGATTAGCGCGCAACAGCAGTTATCAATATTATTTTTTATGGTGGAATTATGTTTTTTCTTGTTTATGTTCTACACATTTGTTTTCTTGTATATACGCTCATGCTTTTTGCGCGCATTCTTGGTTCATGGATACCGGAGTTGAAAAAGCACAAGCTTATGCAATTTATTACGTATTACACTGAGCCATACCTTTCTATTTTTCGTCGTATTATACCACCGCTTGGCAGGATTGATATCAGTCCTATAGTGGCGTTTTTTGCGCTGCGTTTTTTCGAAAGCATTATCATGAGAATAATTATCTGATGTCAGGATTTTCATCACCATTTTGTCTTAGGGATCTTATTCTTCGGAATAATATAATATACGCACCGATGTCTGGGTGTTCGGATTTCCCTTTTCGTAGGATTTCTCGCGAGTATCATGAAGGTCTTATATTTTGTGAGATGGTCAAGATGGAGCCGCTTGTTCGTGGTCATAAAGGGACGCTTGGGTATCTTGATTATAGTGACGACATGCATCCTATAGGAGCGCAGCTTGTTGGTAGCAACCCGGCTATTGCTGGTGAGTCTGCGAAAATTATCGAGGACAAGGGTTTTGATGTTATAGACCTCAACTGTGGATGTCCTGTTGACAAAGTTATACGTGATGGAAGTGGTTCTGGGATGTTAAAAGACCCTCAGAGAATAGGGGATATTGTTGAGCAGATGGTTTCAGCTGTGAATATACCTGTGATGGTAAAAATTAGAGCGGGCTGGAATAACGAAGGGGTTAATATTGAAGAGATAACACGCATTGTTGAGGATGCTGGCGCTGTAGCGATTACTATTCATGGAAGGACGCGTTCCCAGGGGTATTCTGGTAGTGTTAATTTTGAGTGGGTCAAAGCATGTAAAGCCGCCGCTAAGAATATGCTTGTTATTGGTAATGGAGATATTTTTGATGGTCCTTCAGCAAAAGCGATGTTTGATAATACTGGTTGTGATGGCATTCTTGTTGCACGTGGCATGTTAGGAAATCCGTGGATTGCGGAGGATATTGAAAGGTACATGAAGGGAGGAGACATTTTGGAGCATTCTACAGAAGAGCGTCGTAGTGCTTTAGCCCGTCATTTTTCTTATATGCTTGAGTATAAAGAAGAGAGGAAGGCTCTCCTTGAGATGCGGCGAGTTGGTTGTTGGTATTTTAAGGGGCTGCCGCGTTCCAGCGAATTTCGTGGAGCTTTAATGAAGGCAGAGACGAAGGAAGCTGTGTGGAATCTTATAAAACAGAGTTGTGCTGATGAATGAAGGAGATGTTATGGGGCAGTATGTTGAGGCTCACGCTTTTGTTTATGGCCATGTTCAGGGTGTGTTTTTTCGTGACATGACGAAGCGTTATGCTGAGGAGATTGGTGTTGTTGGAAACGTGAGAAACTGTTCTGATGGTAGTGTAGAGATTTTTGTACAGGGGAGTCGCGACGATGTAGAGCGTCTTTTTGAGATGCTCGATGCCGGTGTTGGCCGAGTGGATTCTATGTCTATAGAATACAGGGAAATTCAAGAGAGATATACGAGTTTTAGTATTGAATAATGTGACGTATAAGACGTATAGCAGCAAGCCATTCCTTTTTGTGAGGGATGGTTTTTTTTATGGCATTGATTGTTTTCTTAAAAACATAAAGATTTTTTGGGTATTAATACAGGTTGTGTGGTAGTGTGTGATATATAAAACGATGGTAATATATTGAGGGCAGTATGAAGAACAAAAAAACATTTTTTAATACAGTATGTTGTGGCGTTAATCTCTTTGTTGTATGTGCGTTATTTGTTGGGATATTGACGTCATGTAACAGACAGGTTTCTATTGTAAACTCTGTTTCTGAGCGTGAGGCTAACGAGGTAATCGTTTTTCTTGCGAGCAAAGATATAAGGGCTATTAAGATAAAGAATGCCGATAGTGGTGGTGCTGGAAAAGAACTTCTGTGGGACGTATCAGTGTCATCGCGGCGTGCTACGGATGCAATGGCGATGCTTAATGTGGCGGGGCTTCCTAGGAAGAAAGGTCAAACGCTTTTGGAGCTTTTTGCTAAGTCGGGGCTTGTCTCTTCGGAGTCTGACGCCAAGATACGGTATCAGGCGGGTCTTGCCGAGCAGCTTGCTAATACGATACGAAAGATCGATGGTGTTATAGATGCTGACATACAGCTTTCATTTCCTGAAGTAAGTGAGTTTGGTCAGGAGGATGATGGTATTGTTACAGCATCGGTATACGTCAAACACCAAGGCATTCTCGACGATCCAAATGCCCATCTTATTCCCAAGATCAAGAGACTTGTTGCGAGTAGTATCAATGGTTTGAGTTTTGAAAACGTCACCGTTATTTCCGACAAATCACGATTTCTTAGTGCCATAGATATTGTTTCTGGTGAAGATAGTATTGGTGGAGATCGCGATTATGCAAAGATATGGTCTGTCATCGTTGACAAAGATTCTGTGGGTCGTTTTCGTACGATTTTCTTTACCTTTTCTATCATTGTTATTCTAGTACTTTTTATTCTTATCTGGATAGTGTGGAAGATATTCCCTCTATTACATCAAGTTGGAGGTTTCCACACCCTTTTCAGCTTAAAGGCTTTTGAGGAGGGTTCTGTTGACAAAACTGAAGAAGAGGCCGAAGAGGTCGAAGAAAAGAACGCAGAAGAAGTTCCTGAAGAGACTGTTGTTGAGGAAGAGCCTGTTGAAGAGGTGGCTATTGAGAAAAAGCCTGTTGAAGAGGGCGTTGTTGAAGAGCCTACTATAGCTGAAGAACCCGAAGAGAAAGAAGAGCCCGAAGAGGAAGAATAGCGATGGGGATTGCATGCTCTAAGAGCACAGCGATGTTATCGGTATTACTTAATCGCTATAGTGATGATGGTTCGGCGCTGCTAAGTTTTTTGCCTGAGGAGGAGCGCAGCGCTGTTGTTGATATGTCGCTTGATAGCGATAAAGCAATGGCTGTGGCGAACTTTTCTCAAGAGGCTCTTTTTACTATGCATTATTCGTGGATCTCGGACGTGATATCTAAGATCCCCGAAGAGATTCACGGTAAGATTTTTTCTGTTTTGACAGACTCACAGCTTCGTGGCCTTGGAATGTTGTTGAAGAGAGAATGTAAAAAGGAGCTGCTTCCCAATAAGATAAGAGCGTTTTTTATCGATTATCTTTTTTCTTTTTTCGATGAAGAAAAAAACTTTCCTGTTGAGTGGTTATCTTCTTCGGAGCTTTCATCTTTATTGACATGTGACAAACGTATGCTTGTTAGGGTCATAGATTTTTTAGGACTTTATGACCTTGCTCGTGAGGTGCCACTAATTGTTGATAGGGGAGTTTTGAAGAAAGTTTATAGTATGCTTTCTCCGCCACAGCGACGCTATCTTAAAAGGTGTTCTCGCGACCAAGACAAGGCGACGTTTCCAGAGCTTAATCTTCGGAGTTGGGATGGTGATACCATGAAGCTTAGGGCGACACTGCATCGTCGTGGTCTTATGCGTCTTGCTTTTGCTGTGTCTGAGGAAAGCCCTGCTTTTATATGGCATTTGTGTCACCACCTCGACATTGGAAGGGCGGTTTTTATTGAGAGAAGCATATCGAAAGTTGTTAACAGTGATGTTGTTGCTTCTGTTCGTTTACAGGTTCATAATATTATAACTTTTTTGAGGATGTAGGATGGTTAAAGAGAGCAAGCTTTTTTCTTTGATATACAGCGGTGACGTACATCTTTCTTCGGAGGAGAAGGTTATCCCCAAAGAAGACATTTCGGCAGTTTTTAGCGCTAAGGAGATGCTTAAGAAGGTCGACGACGATGCTGAGCGTTACAAGAAAGAGGTTTCCGAGGAGTGTGAGAGGCTCAAAGAGGCGGCCCAGGAAGAAGGTTTTGCTGAGGGGCAGAAGCGGTGGAACGAGCAGATAATTCTTCTCGAGAAGAGGCGAAGAAGGGTTCGTCGGGAGATGGAGAAAATCATCATACCGATAGCGATAAAAGCGGCGAAGAAGATTGTTGGTGATGAGATGTCTCTTAACGAAGAAGCTATTGTTAATATTGTTTCCAATACGCTACGAGCCGTGTCGCAGCATCAGAAGATAATTATATACGTCAACAAAAACGACAAAGAGGTTCTCGACAAGAACAAGTCCAGGCTAAATCAGATTTTCGAGCGCCTTGAGAGCCTTTCTATCCAGGAGAGGGAAGATGTTGCTCCTGGCGGGTGTATTATAGAGACAGAGGCAGGTATTATAAACGCGCAGATAGACAACCAATGGCGTCGTCTTGAGGCAGCGTTTCAGAAGGTAGTACAAAAAGAAAAATAGAGGCTTTTATGATACGATCGCGACTATGTTCTCCAAAATTTATATTTTTGGTTCTTATTGCTATATGTGTATGGTGGCTTGTTCCTATAAACCTTTTTTCTCAGAGCATTGCTGACCCGGCTGCTGAGAAGACGGCGAGGATGCTTCAGGAGTTTAACACGTTCAAGGGGCCATCTTTAGTTACACAAGCGGTAGCTCTTACTCTTATGGCGTTGTTACCATTCATTATTATGATACTGACAGCGTTCATAAAGATCGTAGTGGTTTTATCACTGTTGCGTAATGCCCTTGGTGCTCAGCAGGCACCACCGAACCAGGTCGTTAATGGCATTGCTTTTCTTTTGAGCATATATATTATGTTTCCAACGATGTTGCAGATGTACACGGCCGCCGAAGATCTTATCAACAGCGAGAATGTTCCGACTTCTATTGTCGACACCAATTCTTCGGAGTTTCTTATTACTGTCGCCAAGGCTGCCAGTGAGCCATATCGCGAGTATCTTATGAGGAACGTCATTCCCGACCATCAGCGGTCGTTTTATCGTATGACGTATAAGATCCTTCCTATTGAATATCGTGCGGAGCTTTCTATCAACGATTTTATCGTTTTGATACCGACGTATATCGCCAGTCAGCTGAAGGTTGCCTTTGAGGTTGGTGCGCTGATATACATACCGTTTTTTGTTATAGACCTTGTTACGGCGAATATTCTTTTGGCTATGGGTATGATGATGTTATCGCCGGTGACGATATCGATGCCTTTGAAGCTTTTTTTGCTGGTGATGCTCGACGGCTGGACGCTTCTTGTTCAAGGTCTTGTTGCAACGTTTAAATAGTGGGGATGAGTGAATGTTTGGATCGCAGATTGTACAGTCGGCATATCAAGGCCTTCTTCTTATTCTTATTCTTTCTGGGCCTCCGGTTCTTATAAGTATGGTATTGGGCCTTACTGTTGCGATATTTCAGACGGCGACGCAGATACAAGAGCAGACGCTTTCTATCACGGTAAAGCTTGTAGCTGTGACTCTTACGCTAATAATATTAGGAGCGTGGCTTGGATCGCAGATAATGCAATTTGCTATGACGATATTTACAAACTTCCCCACGTGGGTGGAGTGAACGCATCACGGGTGTCAGTATGAAGTTTGACTATTTATCACCGGATTATATCGACTATGTTCTTATGCACCCTTTTGTTCGGGAGTATATGACGTTTCTTCCATCGCTTTTTATTCTTACTATAGCGCGTCTTTTTCCGATAATAGCTCTTGCCCCGTTTTTAGGAGCAAAGCTTCTTCCTCACCCTGTTAAAGCAGGCCTTGGTATCGCTCTTTTTGCTGTGGCTTTTCCTTATGTTTTAGCACAGGCGACGGTGCCGTTACAGTTTAATATGATGCTTGTTTTTCTTTTTATCAAAGAGGCGTTTTTGGGTCTTGTCATAGGCTTTATTGCTTCCGTGCCCTTTGTCGTTGCTGAGACCGGTGGAATTTTTATCGATCACCAACGCGGCGCAGCGAGTTTTCAGGTTAATGACCCTATAATTCAAAATATGGGCTCGCCTATAGGGCTATTTCTCAATGTTTTTACGGTATATCTTTTCTTTTCCTTTAACGGGCCGATATTATTTATTGACACTGTAATGGAGTCGTTTCAGCTTCTTCCTGTCGATCAGTTTTTCAACAGCAAGCTTATTGCTCAAGGGTCGCCGTTTTGGGACCAGATACTTTTGCTTTATAATACTATTATCATATCGTCAGTGAGGCTTGCAATGCCGGCGTTACTTATAGTGCTTATGACTGACACATTCCTTGGTATAGCCAACCGCTTGGCGCCACAAGTTCAGATGGTGTTTTTGGGCATGCCACTTAAAGCTCTTTTTGGCGTGGGGATTCTGTGGCTGGGGTGGTTTGCGATAATACGCTATATCGGAGCATTTTCGATGTCTTGGCTCGACGAGATAACCAGGCTTATATATAAATTGGTATAATTTTTGGATTTCGTAGCCGTATTGTGCCGCTAGACTGCAGGATGCTGTTGCAATCGCGGGCTAAAAATTAAAAACCATTTTTTGTATGAAAAGCGATAATATGTTATATTTCATATGTTTTTATACATCGATAGAGAGATAAATGGTGGATTCACCCGAAGATAGCAAAAAATATAAGTATGGTTTTGTCACCGACGTCGAGAAAGACGCCATTGCCAAAGGCCTTGATGAAGATGTGATACGTCTCATCTCGGAGAAGAAGGGGGAGCCTTCTTTCCTCAGAGATTTCCGTCTTAAGGCTTTTGACATCTGGAAGAAGATGGAGGAGCCACATTGGCTCAATGGCACTTATCCTAATATTGACTATCAAGAAATATGTTACTACTCTTCTCCAAAGAAGAAACCAAAACTCAATAGCCTTGATGAGGTAGACCCTGAAGTTTTACGTACCTTCGAAAGGCTAGGGATCCCCGTAAAAGAGCAGAAGCGCCTTACCAATGTCGCCGTTGATATGGTTTTTGATTCCGTATCGATAGGGGTGACGTTTCAAGAAGAACTTAGCAAGGCGGGCGTTGTGTTGTGCTCTATATCAGAAGCAGTACAGCGCTATCCCGACCTTATTGAGAGCTATCTCGGCAGCGTCGTCTCTCCGGGAGATAATTTCTTCGCAGCGCTGAATTCTGCGGTTTTCTCCGACGGATCTTTTGTCTACATCCCCAAAGGTGTGACGTGTCCAATGGAGCTTTCGACATATTTCCGTATCAACGATGAGACGGCAGGACAATTTGAGCGCACCCTTATCATCGCCGAAGAGAGGTCTTCGGTGAGCTACCTCGAAGGGTGTACAGCGCCGATGTATGACACCAACCAGCTCCACGCCGCTATTGTCGAGCTTGTCGCTCTCGATGATGCCACAATAAAATACTCTACGGTGCAGAACTGGTATCCCGGAGACCCTATTACTGGGAAAGGCGGGGTGTATAACTTCGTGACGAAACGCGGGCTGTGCAAAGGCAAGAACTCGCGAATATCATGGTCGCAAGTTGAGGTTGGTGCTGCGATAACATGGAAATATCCGGGGTGTATCCTCGAAGGCAAAGGGTCTGTAGGAGAATTTTATTCCGTGGCGCTTACCAACGGTATGATGCAGGCCGATACAGGAACGAAGATGATACACCTCGGCGAAAATACACGGTCGACGATAGTGTCTAAAGGGATTTCTGCCGATAAATCACATAACAGCTATAGAGGCGTTGTGAAGATAGGAAAGAATGCTAAAAACGCCCGTAACTATACACAATGCGACTCCATGCTTATAAAAAATGAATGCTCGGCGAATACCTTCCCAGTGATAGAGGTGCGCAATACTTCGAGCGAAGTAGAACATGAAGCTTCGACGTCTAAAATGAACGAAGATCAGCTGTTTTATCTGCAGACAAGAGGAATATCGCGCGAAGAGGCGATAACGATGATCGTCGGGGGTTTCTGTAAAGACGTTATCAAAGAACTGCCACTGGAGTTTGCCACAGAGACGAGGCAGCTACTTACTTTAAAATTAGAAAACTCAGTAGGATAAAGAATATGTTTGAGATACGAAACCTTCACGTCGCCGTCGATGGTAAAGAGATCATTAAGGGCTTTACATTGAAGATACAAAAAGGTGAAATACACGTTATCATGGGGCCTAACGGCACAGGAAAGTCCACTCTTGCGAAGGCTATCGCCGGACACCCCGCATACGAAATTCTTGATGGAGAAGTCCTTTTTGATAGGAAGAATATCCTTGACCTCAGCATTGAAGAGCGTGTCCATTGCGGAATTTTTATGGGATTTCAGTATCCCGTCGAAGTTCCCGGTGTTACCAATGAGCTTTTCCTTCGCACCTCATATAATTCTATATGTAAAACCCAGGGGAAAAAGGTGCTTTCCCAAGAGGACTTTTCCGAGTATCTCAGCGCAACAATGAAAGCTATGGAGATAAGATCCGAGTTTAAAGAACGTAATGTCAATGAGGGGTTTTCCGGTGGTGAAAAGAAGCGTAACGAGATCTTGCAGATGGCGATACTAGACCCTAAAGTAGCGATTTTGGACGAGACAGATTCTGGTCTTGATATCGACGCCCTTCGTATAGTAGCAAGCGGAGTTAATAGGGTGATGTCTTCAGAAAAATGCCTGTTATTGATAACACACTACCAGCGTCTTCTTGATTATATCACCCCAGATTATGTTCATATTATGATGGATGGAAAAATAGTGCAGTCTGGGACAGCAGGCCTTGCCTGCGAGCTTGAGAAAAAAGGTTACGGCAAACTTTTTGAGTCCGAAGGAGAAGGGAAGTGAGTAAAAAAAATGTAAAGCAGCATTACATTGCAGAAGGAGGCCCGTTTTACAAGAGCATCGCTGAGTGTTATAGCGCCGTTTCTGGCGATGGCCTTCACAAGTTCCGCTCTGCCGCATGGAAAAGTTTTTGCTGCAAAGGCCTTCCTAGTGGAAGCACTACAGAGTTTAAAGGAGTACCTCTTCGTGACCTTTATAAGTCTTCATATAGCAACGTTTATAGTAAAGAAGCGCATGCCGAAGAAATCCTCGAAGGAATTTTTCCTGAGTGTTCTGACAGTGTTCTTCTCTTTGTTGATGGAGCATATAGTCCTCGTTTGTCAAAAATTGGTGCTTTACATGAAGGAGTTATTATTGCTCCTCTTGAAGAGGCTTTTAAAAGGTATGCTGCTTTTTTCAGAGGACATATTAAAAATTTAGACAACGAGGAAGACCCTTTTGTGTTACTTAACGGCGCGTTTGCTGGCGATGGCGTTTTTATTTATATTCCTCCCGATGTTTCTGTAGACGTTCCTTTGCATGTGTTGATGACAACGAAATCTGATGTTACGATGACTTTTCCTCGAGTACATCTTTTTGCTGGGAGAAATTCTTCTGTTACATTATATACACACACAAACAACAGCGCTTCCGACAGCTTTGCTAGTGGCGTCCATGATTTTGTTGTCGATGCTGGAGCGAGAGTTCACCATATTATGACGTCATCGAAAAATGCCTCTTGGCAGTTTGAAAGTGTCCGGGCTCGAGTAAAAAAAGACGGAATTTTTAAAAGTATTACTGTCGTCGATAGTGGTAGCTGCGTTCGTTATGACAGCGAAGTTATTCTCGAAGAAGACAACGCTGCAGCATATTGTTCTGGGGGTTGGCTATTAGAAGGCAATGACGGCGTTTATATCAATAACATCGTTGATCATCGCGCGCCTTCAACGGTCTCTCGTCAGCTTTACAAAGGCGTTTGTAACGATGCCAGCAGGTCTTCGTTTGTTGGAAAAGTTATTGTTGGCAGCGAAGCTCATGATACCGATGCGCGACAGGAGAACAAGAATATTTTGTTGGGCGACGATGCTATTGCCGATATTTTTCCTTCTATGGAGATTTTCGCCGACGATGTAAAAGCTTCTCACGGTGCCACTGTTGGAGCTCTCGACGACGAAGAGATTTTTTATTTGCGGTCACGAGGTCTATCGCTTTCCGAGGCGCGGAGTTTGTTGGTATATGGTTTCAACAAAGAGGTCCTTGACTTCATACCCCTTGATTCGTTACGAAGAGTATTAGAAGATAAAGCCCGGAGGTTTATATCATCATGAACGACGCCATTGATTTCATCGCTGTCCGCGACGGTTTTCCCATGCTTAAATCTACGATGCATGGTAAGCCCCTTGTTTATTTAGACTCTGCAGCGACGACACATAAGCCTGAGAAAGTTATTTCTGCGATGTCGGATTTCTATCGCAACGAGTATGCCACCGTACATCGTGCCATATATGAGCTTTCGCTACACGCAACGGAACGTTATAATGCTGTAAGGGGAGTCGTTAAAAATTTCATCAACGCCCCATCAGAAAACACCATAGTCTTCACAAGGGGAACGACAGAAAGCATAAACCTTGTAGCATCGTCTTTTGGAAAATCTTTCATCACTACTGGCGACGAGGTTGTTATTTCTGAGATAGAACACCATTCGAACATCGTCCCTTGGCAGCTTATGTGTGAAGAGCGCGGTGCTGTCTTGCGTGTTATTCCTGTCGATGATAATGGTGAGATTATCATTGAAGAGTATAGAAAAATGCTTGGTGCAAAGACAAAACTCGTGGCAATTTGTCATGTGGCGAATTCTATCGGGACGGTACTCCCTGTTAAAGAAATGGTTTCTATGGCACATGATGTTGGTGCCAAAACTCTCGTCGATGGCGCACAAGCAGCGCCGCATTATCCTATAGATGTCCAAGACCTCGACGCCGATTTCTATGCGTTTTCCGGACATAAAGTTTATGGCCCTACGGGTATAGGCATTCTTTATGGTAAGAAGGAGCTCCTCGAGGCTTTACCGCCATATCATGGTGGTGGCGATATGGTTGACATCGTAACGATGGCGAAAACAACGTATCAGCAGCCGCCTTTGAAATTTGAGGCGGGGACGCCTATGATAGCAGAGGTTATTGGTTTGGGTGCAGCTCTCGAATATGTTATGGATAAAGGTATCGAAACGATACATTCCTACGAGGAAAAACTTTTGGGTTATGCTTTAGATTGTTTTGATAATAGCGGTATCGACGGGCTTAAGGTTTTAGGCCCCTGTAAAGCCAGACGCTCTGGTATTGTAAGCTTTATCGTCGATGGTATTCACTCTCTTGACATCGGGACGATGCTAGATTTTAAAGGTGTAGCGATACGAACAGGGCATCATTGTGCACAGCCGACGATGGAGCGTTTTGGCGTGACATCAACAGCGCGGATGTCGCTGGGGATATATAACAACGAAAGCGATATCGATATATTTTTCGAAGGACTGAAAGAGGTCGTAGCTAAACTTCGATGACAATGGCTTCGGTAGGGCGCTGTGTCAGGCTTTCGTAGCCGTCTTTTGTTATCACTATAGTATCTTCGATGCGCACACCTCCGATATCTGGGAGATATATTCCAGGTTCTACAGTTATAACCATACCTTCTTGTAGTTTTATGTCGCACCACGGATCTTTGTGCGTTACGACGGGTGTTTCATGGACGTTGAGGCCGACGCCGTGTCCGAGTCCGTGTGAGAAATATTCACCATATCCTTCAGCGGAGATAATGTTGCGGGCGGCATTGTCTAGAGTGCCGAGATCCGTTCCTGGGCGGCATAATTCTAAAGCGGCCTTTTGCGCTCGCTGTACAATGTCATGGATCTTTGTTATCTCTGTGCTAGGGTCGCCGAAGAATGCTACACGTGTCATATCGGAGGCGTAGTTTTCTACGGTGACGCCGATATCCATAAGGATGACGCTGTTTTTCGTGAGTTTTGACGTTCCAGCACGATGATGAGGAAGTGCGCTGTTTGCTCCGAAGGAGATATTACTTTCGAAAGAAGGTGCTTCCCCGCCATTTTTTTTCCAGAAAATTTCCATCTCTGTGGCAACGGCTTTTTCCGTGATACCTTCTTTAAGAATAGAGCATGCATAGTCCCATCCTTGTGCTGCAAGGGCGGCGGAATTGCGCAAGGATTTGATTTCTTCAGCGTCTTTTATGCTACGAAGTTCTTTAAGCGGGGAGTCGGCGGCGACAAGGGTGATATCTTTAGAGGACAACTTCTTTTCGAGAGCGATAAAGGAGTTGTATGTCATAGTGGCGCCATCAACAGTCACACTTTTTATACTTTTTTTGGTTAGAGCTTCGACGAGCGCCGTTTTTGTCGTGGCGACGACGTCTATGGTGCCTAATTTCTTACATTCTTCGTAGTATCTGCTGTCGACTAAGATGGAGGCGCTAGAGGTGTCGATAAGAAGCTGTCCCATCGAGATGTCAAGCCCGGTGAGATATAAGATGTTTAAGGGTTCTTCGATAAGCAGGGCTTTATAGCCTTTTTCTTCTATGAGATTTTGTGTTTTTTTGATTCGAGCGCTGAAATTCATCTTTTTTCCTTTTTCAGTAGAACTTTTTTTGTAGCTCTTCTTCTGTTATTGTGGCGACAATAGCCTCGCCTTGTGGCGTTTGGTATGGATCGCTACATTTCATTAAAGTGTTGACGATACTTTGTGAGTCGTTGGCCGTCAACGTATTTTTTTTCGGTATCGCGGCCTTGGCGACGGCAACGGCGAGCTTTTCGCGACGTTCTTTTTTGAGTTTCCCTGGAGCCCCGAGGTTTTCGATAATGGCATCAACGAAAGAAGCGACATCACCGCTGTCGAGAGACTGCGGTATAGCATCGACTACGAAGTCGTTGCCGCCAAAATCTCTGATGCCGACACCGAAGCCATTGAGAATATCTAGATGTTCCTTGAGGAGCACGGCTTCTGCTGCAGAGAATTCTAGCGTTATAGGAATTAGAAGGTTTTGTATTCCTAAAGAAGAGATCCCGCGCTGTGAAGAGCCGTCGATAAGCTCTTCGAAGAAGATACGGAATTGTGCGCGTCGCCTGTCGACGATGGCAAGTCCTTTTTTTGTGGCGTCGAGGGACGAAGCATCGAGAAGGAGATATTCTCCGAGGACGCCGAGGACTTGTGGTAATGTTATGACGTCGAGGACGTCTTCTGTCGAAAATGCCGGCTCAGGAATGATGTTGCGAAATGTCGGTACCGAAAAAGAAGCCATATTTTTTGGGAGGGCGGAATCGCTAGGGGAGAATGTTGGTGATACTGTAGGCGCCGAAGAATCGATACCATCGTGTTTAGGATGTAAAGCCTTCATAAGGGCTTTATCGACGCCAGTGGATACGGTTTTTCTTATGGCTTTTTCGTTGTGGAAGCGTACTTCGCGTTTCTGTGGATGGACGTTTACATCGATTAAGCTTCCTGGGAGGGTAATATGTAGAAGGAAAGCTGGGAAGCGCCTCTCTGTTAGGCGCGTGCTGTATCCGTCAGCTACAGCGTATGACACCGTCGGTGATGATAGAGGTCTTTTATTTATGAAGATATGCTGTCCCGACCTGTTTGGCCTTGTATATGAAGGTATGCCGACGACGCCTTCGACGATAATGTCTCCCTCGCGATGATAAACATGTCGCGAAGATTCCAAGAATTCTTTGCCAAGGACGTCAGCGATGCGAGTTTTTAGGCTGTCGGTGAAAGAAACGTCATCCCAGGCCTTTAGGGAAAGCTGCTTTTTTTCATTGACGATGAAGTCGAAAGAAACCCCAGGGTTTGCAAGGGCAAGGGCTCCGACGACTTTATGTATCTGTCCGGTGTCTTGGGAGATGTTTTTCTGGAACTTTTTCCTTACGGGAACGTTAAAGAACAGCGAAGAGATCTCTATCGTCGTTCCTGGTGACCGCGCCGCTGGGCGGCATGACATTATTTTTCCGCCATCGACGGTGACCATGGTAGCTTCGGCGTCGCCATGAGGACATGTCAGCATAACGAACTTCGATATCGACGCTATAGAGGGGATTGCCTCGCCGCGGAAGCCCATAGTAGAGATTTCTTCGAGGTCATCAACACCGCTAATCTTCGATGTTGCATGCCTTTCGAGGCTTAGAAGGGCGTCGTCGGTAGACATCCCACATCCGTTGTCGAGGATGCGGATAAGCTGTCGGCCCCCAGCTTTTATCTCGACAGAAACTTCCGTTGCTCCGGAATCGAGGGCATTTTCAAGAAGTTCCTTCACCACAGAGGCGGGGTTTTCGATTACTTCGCCGGCAGCGATTTTGTTGATGGAATTGTCGTTAAGGACGCGTATTGTAGTAGGCATAATGAGTAGTTTTGTTTGTTTAACTGACCTTACGCGCTACTCTCACTTTATTGGCGTGCTGCAAGGAACAATCTGCTACGTATTCCTCCTCACCCAGCTCTTCAGAGCTTGGTTCGTCAGAAGTACTTGCATCTTGCCCCTTTCGCTACACCACTAAAGCAAGATTAGCGCGTAACATCAGTGTTTATGATACGATATATAGTACCATCACAACAAAAACGTTACAATACCTATAAAAAGGTCTTGTAGAAAAACGACGAACACCGTATGATTGATGGCGTATTTTATATTTTTATATGACAACCCTTTAGGAGAATTAATGGCTCGATACAGAGGACCCAAAAACAAGATAGCCCGAAGATTCCAAGCGAACGTCTTCGGCCGCGCACGTAACCCTATGCTTCACAAGCAGAACCCTCCAGGAATGCACGGCGCTCGCCGCCGCAAGAAGTCCGACTATGGTCTTCAGCTTGAAGAGAAGCAGAAGCTAAAAGCATCTTTTGGGATGATCAGCGAGAAGCAGCTTCTTCGCTATTATCGCGAAGCTGTACGTCGTGAAGGCAACACATCACACACTCTTCTTGAGATGTTGGAGTCGCGCCTTGACAATATCGTTTACAGACTAAAGCTTGCGCCGACGATATTAGCGGCACATCAGCTCGTCGCCCACGGACACATCCAAGTTAACGGCAAGAAGGTCGACATCAGATCTTTCTTAGTGAAGCCAGGTATGGAGATCTCGATAAGAGAGAAGTCGCGGAAGATAGCATGCGTACTTAACGCCCTCGAAGGTGGACGTGATGTTCCCGAGTATCTTTCTCTTAACAAAGACGCTTTTTCTGGAACGATGTTAGCAACACCGAAATACGACCTTGTGTCGTTGCCGATGCCTGTCAACGTCGCTGTTGTTTGTGAATTCTTAGCACACACGAAGTAAAAGCAATACCACTGGTATTAAAACTACCTCCTTTTCGGCGGAAGCATCATCGATGTTTTCGCCGTTTTTTTTTGTCACTGGTTAGCGCGTTTATTGACACAGAACTTTGAACTTAGTGAAGGATGTCGAGGATATCTCGGGCTTTGACGATGAAGGCGACGGCGACGAGGGTTATCGTGAACGGTACTGCTTCGGTGAGGAAGGCGAGGCATTGTATCAGCATTGTTCTTGGAAGTGGCAAGATCTCGTATGTTAGGACCATTGTCCATGGTATGTTCCATGGCAGGTGGTATGTTAGTAGTGTCGTCACTGTAGCGGCGAGGACGCCTGCTATTGCTACGGCGCCGAAAGAGGTGATGGCTTTCTTTGATATGATGTTTCCGTGATATTTTTTCAGGTTGTAGGCGAGAAGGGCGGCGTTTATCCATGCGCTGATACTCGTTGCTATTGCTATGCTTACTGCTCCCCATTTCAAGAAGAATACGAAGATCATATTCAAAAGAATGTTTATAATGACGGCGATGACGGTCGTTATTGCCGGCGTTTTGTAGTTTTTGAAGGCATAGAACGCCGAGGAAAAAAGGATTACAAGCGTTATCGGTATAAGTCCAGTAGAATATGCCAATAGGCAGCGCGTTGTCATTATGGTGTCTTCGACGCTGAAATTCCCGCGTCCGTATATGACATTTACCGCAGAGACCCCCGATACTATTATTAATAGTGTCGCTGGAAGCATCATGGCGACACATCGTCGTATTCCGAAGTCGAGAAAATGGTGGTAGCGTTCCATATCTTTAGCTTTTATCGCTCGCGATAGTGGTGGAAGCATCGCCCCCGTTATCGCTATTCCGAAGAGGGCAAGTGGAAGCTGCTGCAGGCGCAAGGAAAACCATAGAAATGCTGGGCCTTCGGCGCTGGCGGCACGGGCGAATAGGGCGTCGAGGCCGTTGTTTATCTGTGCTGCTGCTACGCCAAGGATTCCCAAAAGCAGAGCTTTTGCCATAGGACGCAGGCTTCTTGAGAAAAAGGACGTATCTTTAAGCCACTGTATTGTTATATATCGCTTGAGATGTGAAATTGTCCCAGGAACCGTAACCAGCCATTGTGCTACGAAGGCGATGACGACGATTACGGCAAGCCATGTCATAGCATCGCGGACAGGTAATGTCTTCATTGCTATTACGGCAAAGACCCATATTCCATTGAAAGCTATAGGCGCTATGCTCGGTACGAAATATTTTTTTTCGCATTGTAATAGCGCAGTGTTGATGCCGTAGAAACAGATAAAGAAAAGCCCGGGCATCATAAGCGCTGTAAGGATGATTATGTCTTTGTTGTCGGGAGAAGGCGAGAATATGGGAATGCTTGCTAGTAGGAGAATCTCGACGACGATGATGATTCCGACGAGGACTGTGGCCAGCGATCCCGAGACGTCGCGGAAAAATGACGCCGCACGATCTGGGTCTTTGTGTCTGATGCGCTCGAAATGCGGGATGAATGCAGCTTGCATAGCGCCTTCGCCGAGGAGTCTTCTTAGTAGGTTCGATAGTCTGAAGGCTATCATGAAAGCCGCCACGGCAGGGGTTGCGCCAAAGACGGCGGTCATGGCAATGTCGCGGGCCATGCCGCTGATGCGGCTAAGAAGCGTTCCTGAAAAGAAGGATCGCGCTGAGCGCCCTATTGTGTGTGTGGAGTCGTCAGACATATTTTTTTTCTTTATTTAATTTTACTATGCACGAAATGTACAATGGGAAACAATGAGAAAAAGAGGTAAAGGCAACATGACAAAACAACTTCATAGCGACGAGCTTCTCATCGGCGCCCATACGTCGACGGCACAAGGATTATACCACGCCCTTATCGAAGGTAAAGATATCGGCGCCACGACGATACAGCTTTTTACTAGAAACCAGCGGCGCTGGGACAGCAAACCTCTCGATGACGAAGAGGTAGCTCTTTGGCATGCCACACTAGAAGATACAGGGCTTCGTAATATAATGAGCCATGGAAGTTACCTTGTAAACCTCGGTGCTCCTGATCCAGAAATATTGAAAAAGAGCCGCAAGACTTTAAAAGAAGAGATCGAGCGTTGCAACGCTCTAGGGATATCGTTTCTTACCGTACACCCAGGTTCAGCACTTAAAGACGACAGAACACAATGTATAGAGCGTATCGTTGAGAGTCTTCATGGTGTCGAAGATACGATAAACGAAGGAACGACGAGGATACTTCTTGAGACGACAGCAGGACAAGGGTCTGTTATAGGGTATCGTTTCGAAGAGCTCGCCGAGATCATAGAGAAAGTAGAAAAACATATTCCCGTAGGCGTATGTTTTGATACGTGCCATTCTTTCGCCGCAGGATATGATATCCGCACCGAAGAAGGATGGAAGTCGACG
>Ga0209249_1000808_pt1 | contig 34798 bp, 21 predicted proteins | sample SaaInlV_200m_DNA_4_FD_184653 | JGI IMG/M metagenome (GOLD analysis project Ga0209249, IMG submission 184653) | Marine microbial communities from expanding oxygen minimum zones in the Saanich Inlet - SI037_S3LV_200m_DNA (SPAdes) (version 2) | ecosystem: Environmental > Aquatic > Marine >...
TTTTGTCGGTAGAGTTCATGTTTTTATTTTTTGTTTACGCCTCTAAGATAGTAACTTATTGGAAAAAAATATACATGAACTCCATTTTTATTTAAAAAATTAATGTTTTTTATCAAAGCTTGCATTTATCTGTATTACAGAATATTAACATCATTTTGCTTGTTTTTGTGAATTATGCAGGCTAATTCTTTAATCTTTCTTACAAATTTATGTGATAGCTTAAAATTTCCATTTTTAGATGTAACAGAAAAAATTCTAATTTTTAAAAGACATTAATAATTTAATCAGAAAACTTATATTTTTGTAAAGAAAAATTATAGACCTTTTTAATAAATATTTTGAATACACATTATAAAATTGGTTTGGATATTGGGTCAACTACTGCAAAAATTGCAGTAGTTGATTCTTCGCAAAAGCTGATATTTTCGGAATACAGGCGACATAACACACAGATATATTACACTTTACACAATCTATTGGAGTCTGCAAAATCCGCCTTGGGCGACTGCGAAGTTCAACCAATATTGACTGGCTCTGCTGGTCTCGGAATTTCTGAAAGAGTAGAAATTCCTTTTGTTCAAGAACTGGTTTCTACTACCGAAATCATTCGAAATAAATTTCCATCAGTAAAGACACTTATCGACATTGGAGGAGAAGACTCCAAAATGATTTTCTACAACGGAAAAAAAACACCCGATATAAGAATGAATGGAAGTTGTGCTGGTGGAACTGGTGCGTTTATTGATCAAATGGCTGCATTGTTGAATATCTCGCTTAAAGAACTCAATTCTCTTGCGAATAAGTCTTCCGCACTATATCCGATTGCCTCTCGCTGCGGAGTTTTTGCTAAGACCGATGTTCAAAATTTAGTGAGCCGAAAAATACCGATTCAAGATATTGCAGCCTCAATATTTCATGCAATTGCAATTCAGACCATCAACACACTTGCACGTGGATTTGATATAAAATCTAAAGTAATATTATCTGGCGGACCTTTTACTTTTATGCCAGAATTGCAAAACGCATTTATTAATGCTCTTAAAATCTCAAAATCTGACGTAATTCATACTAATAACACTGAGCTTTTCCCTGCTATAGGAGCTTGCTATTGCAAGGAAGAAAATCCTCCACAACTTAAAATTTCCAACTTTCAGAAAATCCTAAGTCAGGCTTCAAAAAATGGTATTACCTGCGATCGTTTGTCCCCTCTTTTCGAAAATAAGGAAATATTCAATCAGTGGAAAAACAATAATATTAGCTTTGAAATTCCGAAGCAGAGCATTAAAAACTACATCGGCAAAGAATGTTTTATAGGAATAGATTCCGGTTCTACTACTACAAAAATTGCAGTTATCGGCAAGAATAATGAGTTGTTATTTCAATATTATAAAAACAATGATGGCAAACCAATTGAAGCAGTAAAAAACGGTTTACTACAATTCAAAAAAGTATTAGAAAAAAAGAAAAAAGAAATTTTAATAGCTAAAACTGCTGTTACAGGTTACGGCGAAGATTTAATAAAAGCCTCTTTTTCAATTGATTTAAGTTTGGTCGAAACAATTGCACATTACAATGCTGCAAAGTTTTTTAACAAAAATGTTAGCTTCATACTCGATATCGGTGGACAAGACATGAAAGCTATTTTTGTAGAAAATAACCTCATAAATAGAATTGAGCTTAACGAATCTTGCTCATCAGGATGTGGTTCGTTCATCGAAACTTTCGGAAAATCTTTGGGCTACTCTGTTGAAGAATTTTCGCAAATTGCCTGTTCATCGAAAGCACCATGCGATTTAGGCACCAGATGCACCGTTTTTATGAACTCGAAAGTTAAACAAGCTTTGCGAGAAAATGCCTCAACTAACGATATTGCTGCAGGCCTGTCCATTTCAGTAATAAAAAATGCACTGCATAAAGTGCTTAAAATTAAAGACATTGCAGAACTCGGCGATAATATTGTAGTTCAAGGCGGAACATTTCGTAATCCATCGGTTCAGAAATCTTTAGAAACTTTAGTAGGGAAAAAGGTAATTTGTTCCGATTTGCCTGGATTGATGGGAGCTTTCGGGGCTTCACTTTTTGCAAAAAACAATTATTACAAGAAATCAAATAATGGTAGTTTTTCAAGCTTTAAGCTTACTGACATGGAAAATTTTGGATTCAACAAAACTCAACAACTTAGATGTAAAGCTTGTGAAAATCAATGTATTGTAACAAAGTTTTATTCCAGCAGTAAAAACATTTACTACTCTGGCAATAAATGCGAAAACATATTTTCAAACAAAGGGCAAAAAAATCAAAAAGGCATAAATTTATTTGATTATAAAAATGAATTATTGTTTCAACCTGCTGTAAAAAATGAAAATTCAGAAGGAATAAAAATAGGAATACCGAGAGCCTTAAATATATACGAAAATTTTCCTTTTTGGAATTCTCTTTTAAGTAATTGTGGGATAGATCTTGTTTTGTCCGAAGTATCAACAAATTCGATTTACGAAAAAGGACTTGGAACAATAATGTCCGATAGCATTTGCTTTCCTGCAAAACTTGTTCATGGTCATATTTTTGAACTTATAGAAAAAAAAGTTGACAGGATTTTTTATCCAATGGTTTTTTATGAAAAAAATGAATTTGAAGAGTCCAATAATCATTTCAATTGCCCGATTGTAAGTAGTTATGCAGATGTAATTAAAAGCTCTATAAATACTCTCCAGAACCATTCTGTTGAATTTGATGCACTTGAAATAAATTTCAATAACGAAAAACTTCTGAAGTCGGCATGTTTTAAATATTTGAGTAAACTGAATATTAAACGTTCTGTTTATAAAAAAGCCTTAGATATAGCCATTGAAGCACAACAAAAATTCAAGCAAAAAATAAAATCGAAGGCGATAGAGATAATTGAAAAGTCGAAAAAAAACAATCAATTGTTAATTGTTTTGGCTGGAAGACCTTATCATTCCGATTCGCTTATCAATCATAAAATTCCTGAAATACTTGTAAATCTTGGAGTTAATGTGGTTACAGAAGATTCTGTTCCGCTGAGCAAAAACAAAACCGTTGAAGATTTGCATATTATTTCTCAATGGAGTTATCCGAACCGAATTTATAATGCAGCACAATGGGTTGCAGAACAAGACGAAAATGTTCAGTTTGTGCTTTTTAATTCTTTTGGCTGTGGGCCAGATGCTATAGTAATCGACGAATGCAACGAAATCTTAAAATCGGCAGGCAAAATTCATACTTTAATCAGAATTGATGAAATTACAAGCACCGGTTCAGTAAAATTACGTCTTCGTTCCTTAATTGAGTCCTTAAAAATCAGAGGGAAATCAAATTTTGCTCAAAACCAAAGAATTTCAACTCCCACTTTTGAAGAAAAAGATAAGAGAAGAACAATTATTGGCCCTCTTTTTTCGGATATGTATTCTCCTATTCTGCCAGCTTTGTTTAAATTGGCAGGATATCAATATGTGAATTTACAAAGCCCGGACAAAACGTCTGTTGAATATGGCCTAAAATATTCTAATAACGAAATTTGTTATCCGGCAACCATAGTTGTTGGCGACATAATCAGAGCATTAAATTCAGGAAAATATAAGAGAGATGAACTTGCGGTAACACTTACTCAGACAGGAGGCCAGTGTAGGGCATCAACATATTTGTCGCTTATAAAAAAGGCAATGGTTACGGCCGGATTTGACGATATTCCGGTAATTTCTATTGGGCTAAACGGAAAAGTGATTAATCAGCAATCTGGTTTCAATATCAACTGGAAATTGCTGGTACCTATCACTTTTGTTTCGATACTTTTTTGCGATGCTATTTCGATGATGTATTATTCTATGGTTGTAAGAGAAATCGAAAAAGGAAGCTCAAAGAAGCTTAAGCTAAAATATTTAAATTTAATTAATAACTACATTGTTGAAAATGATATTAATGGTGTTTTTCAACTATTAAAAAGTGCAGTTGACGATTTTAATAATGTAGAAGTCGATGATAAGTTTTATCCAAAAATTGGAATAGTTGGCGAAATTTATGTAAAATATAATTCCTTCGGCAATCAATTTATTATAGATTGGTTAATTGAACATGGTGTAGAAGTTATGGTTCCGCCGTTGAACGATTTTCTAACACAGGAATTTGTCAACGTCAAGGTAAATAAAAAGTTAGGATTGACAGAAGCAAAATTTGGCGATTTCTATATAAACTATTTTGAATTTAAGGCGAATAAATATTTTCGAAAAATTGATAAAATTTTTAGCAATTATAAGCTATACAGTCCATTTCATAAAATTAGAGAAATGTCGAAAAAAGCAGAAAAAATTCTGAGTCTCGCCAATCAGTTTGGTGAAGGATGGCTAATTCCTGCCGAAATAGCAACATTTTCTGAGCAAGGCATTAACAACATTGTTAGTGTTCAACCATTTGGATGCATTGCAAATCAAGTGGTTTCTAAAGGAATAGAAAAGAAATTAAAAGATAACTACCCGAATTTGAATCTTCTTTTTCTCGATTTCGACGATGGAATTAGCAATGTCAATGTAATAAATCGTTTGCATTTTCTTGTTAAAAATGTTAAAACTGAAATGCAGGTTTAGATGAAAAAGTCTTTTGACAATTTTACTTACTTGCTGTTTTTTAACATTTTAGATGACATTTATAAACTTTTTCTTTTTACCTGAAGGCATCACAATTCTAATTTTCGCAAGTATATCTTAAAATAAGAAATTTTTAAATTTAAAAAATCAATATATCTTTACAAAAATAAATAGAATACTAATAAGAAAATGAATGCAAATATGGAAAATAGACAAGAAATTAACTCAAATGGCTACATAATTAAAGAAGAATGTTTAGCATCTTATGAAAAAGGCGAGTCTTTCAAAGAAATGGTTTTGGAAGTAAAACAGCCCTATCCAGGCTACTATCTTTCGGATGATTATCCTGGTTCTAAAGAGTTTATTCCTTCGTATTTATTTTTCATTATTAAACCTTTCGAGTCGTTTACAGAATTTAATATCATTAGAATTACCCAGAAGATTAAAAAGACTTTTGAATATGATTTTGATGCCTGTCCTGGTCGGGTCTCACTTTTCAATCTCAACAACTCAGGTATAAGGATAAAAGCAAATGACTATTGCAAAATCCCCGAATTGATCGAATTATACAAAAAAAATGGTGTAGAGTTTATTAAAAACAAGAAAGTTGATTTGTATTCAAGTATGATAAAAATTAATAAGTTCTTTTCATTGGTTTACCTTAAAGATGGCGTTTTCAGAGCCAAAGACGATGCATCATTCAGATACATAAAATTGCCTCACGAAATAGAATGGGATTTATTTTATAAAGTAACAAAAAACATTAAGAATAATTACGATTTTAAGCAGTACGATTACGCTTTAGCAGCAATTCTAGGCAAAGAAGGATATATTGATCTTGTTAGGATATACTCAGAAGATTATTCGAAAATTGATTTATCTTCCTTAAAAAACAAATATTTTGAAGAAATTGACAAATTAGTTTAGGATGATTTTAGCCAACTATAAATTATGAATTATCTCCTAATAGCTTTAGGGAGAACTCTGAACAATAAATATTTTTGTATGTATTAAATAGTGTCTCTAAGAAAACAGTTCAAAATCAATTCACTGAAAATCAAGCAATTCTATTTCAAAAATAAGTACTGAATTAGCCGGTATGCTACCTATGGCTTGCGTTCCGTATCCCAATTCAGATGGAATGAAAAATGTTCCTTCCCCACCCTTTTCCAATAAGGGTATCCCTATTTGCCAACCTAAAATGAGGTTTTGGAGTGGGAAAATGGCAGAATTTCCGGAAGTTTCATCGAATACAGATCCATCTGTCAAATATCCTTTATAGTTTACTTCTACAGAAGAGGATATATTCGGGCTGCCACCTGTTCCTTCTTTTGTAATTATAAAATATATTCCAGAATCGTGAGCTGTAGCATCAATTTCGTTTTCAGTAAGATAACTTTTGATTTTTTGCTCGTCAATTTCCGATTGAGTTTCTTTTTCGCAAGAAGAAAAAGCCAGAATAAATAGACCTAAATAAAATAGTTTTTTCATAATTAAATCTTTTTGTTGGCAAATATAAATATTCGCTTTAGTAATTTTGCAAAAAATATATAAGCATATAAAAATGATAGATTTTAAAAAACATACACTTGACAATGGACTAAAAGTTATACTGCACAGAGACACATCAACACCCATGCTTGCTGTGAATGTTCTGTACGATGTAGGTGCAAGAGACGAAAAGCCAGAAAAAACCGGATTTGCACATTTGTTTGAACATTTGATGTTCGGAGGATCGAAAAACATTCCAAACTACGACAAACATGTACAAGATGCAGGAGGTGAAAACAATGCATTCACAAACAATAATTTCACGAATTATTATATAAATCTGCCCAAAACTAATCTCGAAACGGCATTATGCTTAGAATCTGACAGAATGCTCGCTTTAGATTTTTCTGAAAAAAGTCTTGAAATTCAACGGAATGTAGTGATTGAAGAATTCAAACAAAGATATTTAAATCAACCATATGGCGACCTCTGGTTAATGTTACGACCTCTGGCATACAAAACTCATCCGTATCGCTGGGCAACTATTGGGAAAGAAATTTCGCATATTGAAAATGCAACTTTAGCAGATGTGAAAGAGTTTTTCTATAAATTTTATGCTCCGAATAATGCAATCTTATCGATTGTAGGAAATATTGATTTCAATGACACAAAAAAGGCAGTTCAGAAATGGTTTGGAGGCATTCCAAAAAGAAATATCCCAGAAAGAAAAATTCCGAAAGAGCCAGCCCAAACCTCGCTTCGTAAACTTGAAGTACAGCGAGATGTTCCTTTCGATGCAATTTACATGGCTTTTCATATGTGTAAGCGTACTGACGAAAAATATTATGCAAGCGATTTGTTGTCCGATATTTTATCGAACGGAAAATCGTCTCGTTTGTACCAAAAATTAGTGAAAGAACAAAAATTGTTTAGCGAAATAAACGCCTATATTACTGGCGACTTAGATGAAGGTTTGTTTATTATCACAGGAAAACTTATTAAAGGTATCGAAATTGAGAAAGGAGAAACAGCAATTTGGGTGGAACTTAAAAAACTAAAAACAGAAAGTATTTCTGATTATGAGTTTACTAAAGTGAAAAACAAAGTTGAATCTGCAATAATATTCTCAGAAATATCAATTTTAAATAGAGCCATGAGTCTTGCATATTTCGAACTACTTGGCGATGCAGCGGCCGTAAATCTTGAGACAGAAAAATACTCGCAAGTTTCTAAATCTGACATTTCAAATATTGCAGAAGAAATATTAAATGAATTTAATTGCTCGAAAATTTATTATCGGGCTAAATTATTTTGAAATTAGTGCCTTAAATAAAAAAAAGAATTGCTAAATTTGAACTTAATCTAGAAGATATTATCTAATATAATGTAATGAATTGAATTTCAGCATTTAAGACATAATATTAATTAAAATACAAAATAAAACTTCAAAAATATAGAAATGAAAAAAACTGCAATTTTAATTACGGCACTATCTCTACTACTATCTAGCTGTGCAACAATACTAAACGGCAAATATCAAAAAATAGAAATGTACACAGATTATGCAGATGAAGTCCTGATAAATGATGAAAAAGCAATAAAAAAAAATGGGAAATATTTATTTAAGCGTGATTTAAGACCAAAACAAATAACAATAAAAACTAAAGATTACAAAGACGAAAATTTTGTGATAATGCAACACAAAAAATCTCCATTACACATTATTTCATGGATACCTTTTGGGATTACTCTTGTCGTTCCCTTATACGATAGAGGGAATAGGTCTTGGAATTACGATAAAGAAATAGAATACACTTTAAAGAGACACTCAATTAAGAATAAAAAATCAGATTCAAAAGAAATTAAAATAAATAAAATCAGTGTTGATCTTGAAAAGCAAAACATTAAATATCGAAATTTCAATACTTATAAAGGCTATATTCTAAAAAGAAAAAATAAAGTTGCGAAATCTAGTGATTCAGAAGAAGAAATAAAAATAGAAAATACTATTTTTTCTATTGTCTTAAACAATCTTTTAAAGGATAAAGGCTATATTGATACAACAAGAATGGTATTTAAAGACAGTTACCTGAACAACTTACTTGTCAATGCGAAAATTACTGAATATACAATTCACCATATTTACAGTCGATTCATGAATCCCAGATTTGGAGGTATGGTTTATTTAGACTTATCAATAGATTGGGAAGTCTTGGATTATTATGAAAAACCTATTTATTCTATGACAACCAATTCAAGGTCTGGAGAATTCGCAATTCTTGAATACTACTACAAAGATGATGTTGTACAAAATGCTATAAAAGATGTTATGGAGATTAGTTTAATTGAATTCATGAACACTGAAAAAGTCAATTTTCTTATGCACGATAGGGAGGAAATTGTAGTAGAAGAATCTTTTGAAGAAATAAATATCCCAAAATCAGACTTGCACGTGTCTAACTTATCTCAAGCCATAAAATCATCCTTAACAGTAAAGTCTAAAAATGGTTTTGGAAGTGGTTTTATAATCAGTAGCGATGGATATATAATTACCAACTATCACGTAGTTTCTGGTTCAACAGACCTGAAAGTTATTTTGAATGACAAGTCAGAACATGAAGTAGAAGTAATAAGGGTGAGTAAAATATATGACTTAGCACTGTTAAAAATTGAACCAAATCAATTGATTCCATTCAAAATTAACAAATCTAAAGATATTGAAATAGCATTAGAAGTTTATGCTATTGGGACACCAACCGCCGAAGATTTGTCACAAACTCTTTCAAGAGGAATAATTTCTGGAATTAGGGAACCTGAAAATGGTTCAAAGCTAATACAAACAGATGCAAGTATTAATAGTGGCAATAGTGGCGGACCATTAGTTAATAAAGATGGATTGGTATTAGGAGTAGTCTCTTCTAAAATTAAAGGATTTAGTATCGAAGGTGTTGCTTTTGGAATTCCTGCTTATGAAATACTAGATAAACTAAACATAAATATTAAGTAATCTGTAGGTATAAATAGAACCATGAATAGTTTGCAAAACCGAGCGAGTTGATGTATAACTTATTCCACAATCGGAATTTCAGGCAATTGTAGCTTACAAATTCCAATTAATAGGTTCTAGTCCGTTCTGTTGTAAAATTTGATTAGTTTGCGAAAAATGTTTGCAACCAAAAAATCCTGCTTTATATGCCGACAATGGCGAAGGATGCCCGGTTTTCAAAATATAATGTTTGTTTGTATCAATCAAGCTTTCTTTAGATTGAGCATACCTTCCCCAAAGAATAAATACCAAAGTGTTTCTATTCAACGATAGTTTTTGAATTACTGCATCGGTGAAAGTTTCCCAACCTTGCTTTTGGTGCGAACCGGCCTGATTTGCCCGAACTGTGAGAGTGGCATTAAGCAACAAAACTCCCTGTTTTGCCCACGATTCAAGATTCCCATGCGATGGAATTTCAATTCCCAAATCCGATTTTATTTCTTTAAAAATATTGACAAGAGAAGGAGGTGGAGAAACTCCATGAGGCACCGAAAAACATAATCCATGAGCCTGCCCTGCACCATGATATGGATCCTGACCTAACAAAACTACTTTTACTTTTTCGAAAGGCAAAAAATTGAAGGCAGCAAAGATTTTTTCGCCTGGAGGATATACCTTATGTTTTGATTTCTCAGAAACAAGAAACTTCTTTAGCTCAGCGAAATAGCCTTTATTGAACTCTTCTGAAAGGATATTTTTCCAGCTTTCTTCGATTGTTGGATCAATTTGATTCATTGCTATTTTGTTTTGAAAAGTTCAAACTTTGCCAATCCAATTCGTTGAAAAAAGTACATAAAAGAGGTTTTAATAACTCCAAGTCCATAAGTTATACTTCTGCTCAGGTTTATTGAAGAAGCATCGTCGAAATATTTTGTTGGACAAGTAATTTCAGCAATATCGAATCCGGCATAAAATATTTGTGTAAGCATTTGATTATCAAAAACAAAATCGTCTGAGTTGTTTTCAAAATTAATTTTCTCCAAAACCTCTCGCGAGAAAGCCCGATAACCGGTATGATATTCCGATAGTTTTTGTCCAATCAAATAGTTTTGTGAAAGTGTGAGCAATCGGTTGAAAATGTATTTGTAGCGAGGCATACCTCCCTTTATTGCACCGCGCCCAAGAATTCTCGATCCAAGAACAACTTTAAACACATCGTTGGCTATCAGGTAGCACATTGAGTGCAAAAGTTTAGGTGTATATTGATAATCAGGGTGAACCATCACCACTATATCTGCATCAATTTCCAGAGCTTTTTTGTAGCAAGATTTTTGATTGCCCCCATAACCCTGATTTTTTTTGTGCGAAACTATATGTTTAATTCCTAATTGCTTAGCTTTTTCAATAGTGTTATCGCTGCTCAAATCGTCCACTAAAATAACATCATCAACAATATCTCTCGGAATTTCATTATAAGTGATTTCAAGAGTATTTGCAGCATTATATGCCGGCATTACCACTACAATTTTTTTATTGAATATCATATTATTAAATATTTACAATTAACAATTAAAAGACAGTCCTTATTGTCGATATTTTGGATCTAACTGTCCGGCTTTTGTAAAACATTCCTGAGCCTTTTCAGTTTGACCTATTTGACGGTAGTTTATTCCAAGATTAATATACAATTGAGCATCGTTCGGATCAACTCGTATAGCTTTTTCAAGATATTCGATTGATTTTTGAAAGTTTCCGGCAAAACCGTAAGCCACTCCAAGATCTTTGTTAGCTTCGCTACTATTTGGTCTTATTTTCACGGCTGCTTCAAGATATTTTATCGAATTCGGAATATCATTTTTCTTTTTTCCGTAAAGGGAACCCAAATTATAGTTTATTTCGAATAGTTTTGAATTTATTTCCAAAATAGATTTATACGCACCAATACAATAGTCTGTGTCATCGTTTTTCGACAGGATGTTTATTGCATTTTTGTAAGCAAGGTCGTAATTTGGATTAATTCTCAAAATTTCTTCATAATAAAAAAGAGCCGAGTCGTAATTTTTGTTCAACTCATAGTGAGCATTCCCGAGAAGAAGAATTGCATTAACATAAGTTGGGTGAATATCAATTGCTTGATTTAAATATTTTATTGCCGGCTCTAACATCTCTTTACGAGTTTGCTCATATTCAACTTTCAGTTTGGGATTCATATCTTTTGTAATCGGATATTTTTGGGCTTCTTCAGTAAGCTTTCCGCCGGCAGAAGTTGTGCTTTTTGCACTGCGATACGAAACTTCTACATCGGTAGTAAAAAGAGTTAAATCGTCTTTCCAGGCGCGATTTCGAGTAATAGATTTTATTGAATATAAAAGAAAAACAAGCGATAAAAATGCAATCATACTTGTTTTATAAACATTTGGACTTTTAATGATATTCGGAAGTTTTTCGACAAGTAAATAAGCTACAATAATAATAAATCCAATTGAAGAGCTATAAACAAATCGTTCATTCATAAACACACCAATAGGAAATAAAATATTTGAAGCAATAGAAAGAGTTGCTATATAATACCAAATTCCAAACGAAACAACCTTTTTAGTTTTTAATCCTGAAATGGCAAGATAGCCTAATGCAGCATAAACTAATAGCGAAACAATTGCCCGAAAATCTGTCCAATTCAATAGTTTCTGTCCATTTTCAATATAATCGAAAAAGGGTAAATGAAACGGATAATAATCGAAAGTTAGAGGATGTGGAAATATTAAAAGTTTTAGATATAGCCCAAGTGTATAAATTATTGTTGCATACTTTTCTGCGAAAGTCGAACCCATAAAAGGATTATTCATAAGTTCGGTAACCTCCATATTTGTAGCACTACTAAGAATCGATTGCCTAATTGAAAAGAAAATAATAGTAGCAATTAGCATGGGAGCTATTGTAATTAAATTCTTCTTTAGTGGAGTTTCAGTAAAAAAATGTATAGCAAATGGAATTATTGCAAAAAATGTAATAGTATTTTCCTTCGAAAGCAATGCCAGGAGAAACACAATAAAGCTATAAATCAAAAACTTAAATTTCTTAGTTTCCAAATAACGAAAGGAAATTAACAATGTTAAAAGAGACAACAACAATGACAAAATCTCATCTCTACCTTTTATGTTTGCAATAACCTCAGTATGAATTGGATGTGCAATAAAAAGTATTGTTGCAATAAATGGTATTGATTTAAACCAGTTTTTTTTGTCCAGTGTCGTATTTTGTTTTCCAACAAAAAATAAAAGCAGGATAGTATAAAGTACAGCACCAGTTATTGCGTACAATAGGACATTCACAAAATGACTTACAAAAACCAATGTATTGCGGCTAGTTCGCATTTCTTCAAGATTTTGAGAAATGGCTTTTATTTCCCGCGAATTTAGTTTTTTCGATTTTTCGAGATAAACTTTTTGATATTTGAGACGGGTTTCATCGTCTTCAATATTTAGTGTGCCAAAAAGATCTTTTTGCAGAGTTCTGGAGGTGGTTATTAGCTTCTTTTTTGTTCCGTCAAGCTTTCGTTTAATTTTTTCTTCATCAAGATTTTTAAATGGGCTTCCCAAAATTAACTCGCATTCTATTGCAAAAGTTACCAACGAAAGAGGCCGGTATCTACCGCCTGCAACCAAATCTTTTTGTCTGCCAAAAAAACCATGAAACAGTTCGGTTTTCATAATTGCAGGAATTCCATCTATGCCATCTAATGTAAAATCGTTTTGCGTAACAACAATTGCATCGTCAAGAACATAATCGTGTGTCAGAGTATTTCCATACAATAAAAAAGTGAAAATCAGGATAATGATATAAACAGGCAAATTTTTAGAAAACTTTGTATTATCTACCGTTTCTTTATTTTTAAGGATATGCTTTTTGGGCTTATGCTTCTTTTTCATTCTGTAAAATTTAAAAAGCCAAAAATAATAAAATCAAGCTATTTACGAAAGCTAATATTCGGAAATATTAAAGCCTGCAAGCAATATTTTGCAATGACTAATTTTCTGCAATTCTTTTGTAGTTTTGTTAAAAATTTAAATGAAAATAAATGGGGAATTTAAGTCATACAGATGAGCAAGGCAAAGCTAATATGGTTGATGTTGGAAACAAAATAGATCAAAACAGAACAGCAAGAGCCGAAGGTTTTATAAGATTAAACAAAGAATGCATTCAGTTGATTAAGGAAAATGAGCTTAAAAAAGGCGATGTATTAACAATTTCGGAAATTGCCGGCATTCAAGGAGCAAAACAAACAAGTAGCCTTATTCCATTGTGCCACCCGCTACAAATAACAAAAATTGATGTCAAATCTATTTTGAAAGAAAATGGAGTTTTGGTAAAAAGTTTTGCAAAATGTATTGGCAAAACAGGAATTGAAATGGAAGCACTGACTGCTGTTAATATTGCTTTACTCACGGTTTACGATATGTGTAAAGCTGTAGATAAAAATATGGTAATTGAAAAAATATCCTTAAAAGAAAAAATCAAAATTTGATAGCAACTGTTTGAATGTCAATTTTCAAAAATAAATTATGAGTCATAAAAATATTAAGCAAATTCCCAACTTAGAAATTCTTGTCGTAACTTTATCTGACAGAGCTTATAGCGGCGAGTATGATGACAGGAGTGGGCCAATAATACAAAAAACTGTTGAAGAATATTTTGCTGAAAAGAATTGGAAATTTCAAGTTAAAACAAAACTTATTCCTGATTCTGCTGAAAATTTAGAGCTTATAATTACTGATGCGAAAAACAAATACAATATAATTTTCACAACCGGAGGAACAGGCATTGGACCACGCGACATAACAGTTGACACAATAAAACCTATGCTGAAAATGGAGATTCCTGGAATTATGGAACTTATCCGTGTAAAATATGGGCAAAATATTCCTAATGCTATACTTAGCCGAAGTATTGCAGGAATTGTTGGCAAATCATTGATTTACACTCTTCCGGGAAGTGTAAAAGCGGTAAAAGAATATATGTATGAAATTAACAAAACCCTTGAACATCTGCTATTTATGCAGTATGGAGTTGATGTTCATTAATTGTTATAATTCTCTGTGGTTTAGGGAAATACTGGATAGACCTATAATTGGAGGATATCACAATTTTTTAATGTCCTCAATAAATTCAGGAAAACTATTAAGAGTTATATCCATATTTTCTATATCGAAACTTTCGGCAAAAAGAGCCAGACTTGCTCCATATTCTTCAAGTAGATTTATTGAGTTTATAGTCCCCATATCTTGGATTTTTTTTGCAAAATCTAAAATTTCATGAATAAAATGATCTTTTTTAATCTCTTCCCATTCCTCAAGAATTTCATTTTCTAATTGACTAATGATTTCTTGCGAAACTCCGCCCGAACTCCGACTTTCCTGAACTTCCCTGGCTGTTGTTTCTTCTGCTTTCTTTTTGGTAAACTTAATAAATTTGCTTGCCTCCTCTAAAATATCATTCATTTGAGCCGGTTTCATAACAAAACCATCAAAACCAATTTTCTTTATTTTTGTTAGATCGCCCTCCATAACAGATGCACTTAAGGCTACAACCGGAATGTTTTTAATTTTATCATCGGATTTGATTCTTTTTGTAGCCTCAAAACCATCAAGTACAGGCATTTTCAAATCCATAAAAATCAAATCGGGATTTTGTTTTTTGGCAATTTCTATACCGTCAATTGCATTTTCTGCTTGAAAAATCCTCACATTTGTATTTTTGAAAAACTCATCAATCAATGTTCGATTGACATCATTTTCGTCCACCACAAGTATTTTTCCTTTTGAAAAACTAACTATATCGAAATTGATTTTTTCTTTTACTCCTTTTCCGATTTCCTTGCTGGCTATTAAAACATCCTTCAGAACAACTTCAAATTTACTTCCTTTTTTAAGTTCACTTTCAACAGAAATTTCACCATCCATTATGTCCAACAATCGTTTGGTTATGGTAAGTCCCAATCCTGTTCCTCCAAATTGTTTTACACTCTGCCCGCTTTGTTGGGTAAACGATTTAAAAATATCTTTAAGCTGATCTTTACGAATTCCAATTCCCGAATCTTGAATTGTAATAATTAGGTCTAATGTTGATTTGTTTTTCTCGCTAAGAATTTTGTTTACTTTAAATTTCACGAAGCCCATTTCGGTAAATTTCACCGCATTACCTATCAAGTTGAATAAAACCTGACGCAAACGAGTTTCGTCTAACAAAAGTTTGTTGGGAATATCGGGGGCAAGATCAACTACAAATTCAAGATTCTTATCCAACATTTTTAAAGCAAACATTTGTTTTATTTCGTTGAAAAGCGAAAAAGGATTCACTGCCTGATATTCTACCGTCATTTTTCCAGCCTCGATTTTTGAAAGGTCTAAAATGTCGTTTATCAGGGTTACAAGCCCGTTCCCTGCCGATTTTATTGAATCTAAATATGAGAGTTGTTTTTTATTGGTGATTTGAGTATTCAACAAATCAGTGAAACCAATAATTGCATTCATAGGGGTTCTAATTTCGTGGCTCATGTTGGCCAAAAATTGACTTTTAGCATGATTGGCTTTTATGGCTTCTTCTTTAGCTTTTTCTATTTCCAAATTCTTGAGTTTCAAGCCTTTGTTGGCTTTTCGTTTAGAAATATATCTGCTGAAAACTAATACGATTAACAATAAAAGTAAAATTGAGGATAAGATTAATAAATAACCAAAATTTCTCTGAATTTCGTTTTCCTCTGAAAGAAATTCTATTTCTTCCTTATTTTTTTTCGCTTCATATTTAGTTTGCATTTCGCTGATTTGTTTTACCTGCTCTACTTTATAAATTGAATCATTCAGCTCTATAAACTTTTTTTGATATTGGTAGGCTTTTCTATAGTCCTTCATTTTATAACAGATTTCAGCAAAATTTTCAATAGCAACTTTTTCTTCTGCCAATAAGCTTCCCCTTTCTGCTGATTCTAAGGATAGTTTTTGATATTTAAGGGCGTTTTCGTATTGCTTAATATTTAGATATACTTTTGAAATATTATGATAAACCGTTGATAAAAACTTATAATTTTTCGATTTTTTTTGGCTTTTCAAAAATTTGAAGAAATATGTTAGTGCTTTTTGATAATCTTTTACAATTGAATAATGATTGCCAATATCGTGAATTATGAAATTTTCTGATTGTCTGTTTTTAGTTTTTTTTGCTATTTCTAATGCTTCTTTTCTCAATTTTAGCGACTTACTATATTCTTTTTTGAATAAAGCCATATTTGCAGATTCGTTAAGGGAGCTAATCAAAATCGCATTCTCGTTATTAGCTTTTGCTATTCCGACAGATTGCGTAAAATATTTCAAGGCTTGCTTGTGATTTTTCAAAAATCGAAAACAAAAGCCTAAGTTATTGTAGGCAATTGCTATAATTTTCTGATTGTCAATTTCCTCACCAATTTTTAATTGATTAATGAAAATGGACAATGATTGCTCGTAGTCGGCAAAATACCTCATATTAATATTGCCCTTCAAATTTAATATTTCAGCCATTTGCAACTTTGATTTATTGGCATCATCGTTTTTTGCTTTTTCAGTACGATTTAGTGCATGGCTTAAATAAAATAAGGCAGAATCATAAATTTCTTCTGTATAATAAAACAATCCTAATTTTAGGTTTTCTTCTCCAATTTTTAAATCATTCCCCATATTTTCAGATAGATCTATTGCATTTTTATGATATGAAACTACCAATTTGTTGTTAGAATTTCTGTAGGCAGCATCTGCTAATTTATTTAGGATTTCGATTTTTTCGGTTTCGGAAGCCATTCTCAGTTCAGTTTTCAAGCTATCAACATTTCGACTTTTTTTTGCAAAAACAGTTGTCTGCTGAAAAACAAAAATTGAAAGGCAAATGATACTATAAAAAATTGCTCGCATTTTTTCTATTTTAAAATATTTTCATGCAAAATTATTACATTTCTTAATTTTATTTATCTAAAAATTGAAAAAAGAATTCTCGCATGTCTGTTCTATTTCTATGATTTCCACCAACGGCTACCTGAAGAACATTAATTTCGTTATCGATGAAAGAATTTTCCGAAATTCCAATTGCTGTCAGATATGCTCCATAAACAGCACCTGTATCAATATTTATCGAAATCAAATCTTCGAGGGTAGAATTTACTTTGTATCTAAAATACTTACCCTTTTCAATTTTTACCTCATTTTCTGCAAATTGCAATTGAGGATATCCAAACTTTTGATAGGGATTCTTTTCTTGTAAATATTTGTCGTTCAGTATGGTTGGAGAATGTCCATTGACTACAATGTATTCACCAATTTTTTTTTCTGCCAATTCTCTTGTCCAAATCATCGAATTTGCAAGTTCAGTTTTACTTTCTTGCAAAAACTTTTGAAAGTCGGAATAATTCTTAATTTTTAATTGTTGCTCAACATCAAACTTTCTGTTCAGTCCTGCATGAACAAATGCAAATTTCAAAAAGTTGTTTCTGTAAATTATCTCTTCGGTGTGCGAATATGACAGCTTGTTCAAAAAATCGAAGTAAATATCTGGGAGACTGAAATCATCGGGTTTGAAATTGTCCGATTTCGAAAATCTAAACATTTTTGGATAGTATAATTTCTTATGAATTGCATCTGGTGGGTTGAACGAGGCAATTGTTTCACGCATTCCGTTTTTATTGAACAAGTCTTTTAGATACTTATCGAAAAGTTCTGTTTTATTATAGAATTGAAGAAACATATCTTCGTGATTTCCAGCCAAAAATACTTTTTCATGTTCTATATTTAATAAATAATCTATTACTTGTTTTGAATTTGGGCCGTGATCGATATAGTCGCCAAGAAAAATAAATTTACTAATTTTTTTCCCAAAGGTTGACTCCTTCATTTTTATTGCTGAAACGAGCCTCACAAGAGGATCAAGCATTCCATGAATATCTCCTATTATCCAAATCATATCAAACTGATGGTATTCTAATTAATATTTTCATTTTCGGATAATTGTTTTTGTATTTAAAACAATGAATCTAAGTAATTTACAATAATATTTTACCTTTCAAAAACACAATAATTAATGATTGCTAATTAATCCATTAGCACATCTTCTTGAGTTTTTTAATAATATTTGGAAATTCGTGCAATGTTTTATCCAGATTTTCAATGTCGAAACTTTCTGAGTATAAAATTAGTTCGTCTCCATATCTTTCAATTAATTGCATTTTATATTTGCTACCCAAATCTATTATCTCTTTGGCGAATTCAATAATGTCGTGAATAAAGTGGTTTTGAACTATCGGTTCCCAGCGTGGCAACAATTCGTCTTCTAATTGTTTTATCAATTCAGGCAATTGAGCCTTTATCTCATTAGAAATTGTCTCTATTTGCACATTGTTCTTGCTGTAATTGCTATTCTCAGATTTTTTTTCCTTAGTAGAATACTTCAAGTACTTTACTAATTTGCCATAAATAGATGAAATTTTTATTGGCTTAAACAATACATCGTCGAAACCTACTTCTGACAATTTTGATATTTCGTTTTTCAAAATAGATGCAGTGAGTGCAATAATCGGAATTGATGCAGTTTTTGGATTTGACTTAATTTTTTCTGTTGCCTTGTATCCGTCCATTACTGGCATTCTGATATCCATTAAAATTAAATCCGGTTTGTAAACAGAAATAAAGTCGATCGCCTGCTGTCCATCTTCGGCTTCAACAATTTTCACATTAGTATTTTCAAAAATTCCTTTTACTAAATTTCTATTATGTGCAATGTCATCTACTATAAGCATTTTGGCATTGTGAAAATCAATCAATTCATAATCAAAGTAGTCTTCATTTTCATTAATATCAATATTCGATTCAATTGAAATATTATAAAAAGTGATAACAAATTTACTTCCCTTGTTTACTTTGCTTTCCATCTGAATGGAGCCGTCCATCATCTCAATTAGATTTTTAGTAATAGAAAGTCCTAAGCCAGAGCCTCCAAATTTTTTCGTATTTTGTCCTTCCTGCTGTTTGAACGATTCGTAAATAATGTCTTTTTGACTTTCTGAAATTCCAATTCCGGTGTCTTCGATTGAGAAAATGAGATCTATAGTATTTTTACTTCTTACTAAGCTTCGCATAGACATTATAATTTTTCCATCGTTGGTAAATTTTATTGCATTTCCAACTATGTTATATAAAATTTGTCTGAGTCTTACATCGTCAATAATAATTGCCTTTGGAATATTTTTTTCAATATCTAAAATAAAATCAAGTTTCTTTTCTTCTATTTTTATTGAGAAAGTTTGCTTGATGTCGTTGCAAATATCTATAATATCAACTATTGAAAATTGCAGTTCGAGTTTTCCGGCTTCAATTTTAGACAAATCAAGAATGTCGTTTATTAGCCTTAAAAGATTTTTACTACTTGAGATGATAGATTCGATATATAACCTATGTTTTTTATCGGTGATTAATGTACTAAGCAGGTCGGTGAAGCCGATAATGGCATTCATCGGCGTTCGGATTTCGTGACTCATGTTTGCCAGAAATTCACTTTTTGCTTTTGTAGCAGCTTCGGCTTGTTCTTTTGCCACTATTAGGTCTTTGTTTATTTTGTTTAGTTTTGAAGTCCTCTCCTTCACCCTACTTTCCAGTTCTTCGTTCATGCGTTTCAAAGATTCTGAGGCTTCTTTTCGTTGCAGTGCATTAACTATCAATTCGCTAATAAGCTTCAAAAATACTATGTTTTCGTCTGTCCATTCTCTTTGTATTTTTAGGTTTTCAACACCGAGAAAACCAATAATTTTTTCTTTCAATTTGATAGGTACATTCAACAGAGCCTTTACATTGAAGTCTCTTAAAGTTTCTTTATCGAAGTTTGCAGCATTTGGCAGCATTTCAATGTCGTTGATAAGAAAAATATGTCCTGACAAAATAATATTGTTTATCCATGCAAATTCTTCAACCGCTACATTCGACAATCTTTCTTTCTGCGATTCAACTCCTTTTGAACACCATTCGTGAGTATTTTTCATTTTTTTGGCATCCTTAGAATATAAAAAGATGTGAGTTCTATCAACTTTAAGAAATCGCCCTATCATTCTTATTGCAAAATTTATTGCAACATCAATTTCTTCGAAAGGCGAGTTGATGAAGCTTGTTGAGATTCGGGATATTATCTTCTCAAATTTTGCTTGATTCTTTAATTTATATTCAGCCTTTTTGTATTCTGTTACATCTTCAGAAATTCCTAATATGAATTTTGGAACACCCTTATCATCAAATAATGGGATTTTTTTTGTGTGTAATATTCTTTTTCCTTTATTTTTTGTTGTTACTTTTTCAAAGGGTATATCTTTCAAAGTTCGGCGAGCAATAACCAATTTGTCGTTTCGGAAGAAAAAATCGGCTTCGCTTTTTGGGAAAAAATCGTAGTCGTTTCTGCCAAGCAGTTCTTCTTTCGAATACCCAAGAAGGTCTTCTCCAGCCTTATTTATGCTTACAAAACGCAAATCTCTGGCATCTTTTATAAAAAGCATATTTGGTAAGTTCTTTATGATTGTATTTAAGAACTTTTCGCTTTGTCTTAATTCTTCTTCTGCCTTCTTCCTTTCGTTAATATCAATAATTGTATAAGCAAAAAATGCAGGCTCCGTGTCTTTTCCTTTTACTATACTGCTGTTGAGAAGTACCGGAATTTCCTTTCCTGTAATGTTTTTATATGAAATTTCTCTAATTGGTTGAGTTTCCAGATTTATTAAATTATCATTTACTTCTTCAAGTGTAATCAACTGTTCTTTAGACATATATGAAGCAAAATAATTGTTAATGATTTCTTCTATATCAAATCCTAAAACATCGGCAAAAAATTGATTTATATAAACTATTTTCCCGTTCATATTGGTTATTGCTACCCCATATGTTGCCTTATCTGAAATAGATTTATGGCTGCTGATTTCACTGAATTTATTCTCAAATTCAATGGCTAATTTATCAACCAGTTCTGATAAGCTTCTAAGTTCGTTTTGTTTTTTCACATTAACTCTTGCCGAATAATCGCCTTTTATAAGGCTTTGAACAGCTTTTGCAATGGAGTGTAAAGACAAGAAATTCCATTTTAAAACAAAATTATTGATAATTACAAAAAGCAAAAGACAAGAAGCAAAAATAATAATCAACAAATTGCGTGCTTTAAAAATGGTTTCGGAAAATTCCACTACTGATAGAAACAAATATAGTTTTGCATGATTGTCAGGAATATGAACAATTCTATTGTCGAAATTTGTATTGGTTTCTGGGAGTCGAAGATTTAGCTCTATTTCGTCAGAAAAAAGCAAATACTGCTGATTATTATACACTACTAATTCGCCTTCTGAAGAATTGTTTTCTTTAAAAAAAGAAAGTTGATTTTTCAAATTTTCATCAATTGTGTTAAAATATAAAGTATAATTAGCTGAGAATAAAACAGCCCCAGATATGTATTTGTTAACAATATTTTGAATTGAATCTGTATTAAATTTAGAATTTATAAATCTGGAAATTTCATTAATTGTGAGGTTTTCGTTATTTGAACAATAAAAACTTTCAATCTCGTATGATATTTTAGATTTAAACATTTCAAAAATTGTTTCACCTGAATTTTGATATGACTTTTGAATCGATTTTTGAAAAATCCCAAAAACTAAATAAAACGAAATCAAAAGAAATATCAATAGTATTAAGCCGGAAGTATTATTTATTCTATATCGAAATCTTTTGAATGAAACTTTTTGCTGTATATCTTTACTCATTGTATATATTATACTTTGATATTTGTTCTATTTTTTTTGCAAATATTTAGTGCACATGAGAATATGAATTGAATAGAAATTAAATCCTAAATATTTAAATAATTACTATTTCATCTATTTTCCTTTTTTTTCGATATCAATATTTGCCTTTTTAACTTCTTCAATTTTCAACTTCCAAGAGAAATTATCGCTTTGTAATTGCTCATTCGTTAGCTCCGAGACCAAACCAATACCAATCATATTAAAAATAAATAACTTAACTGGTTTTAAATCAATATGATTTACATAATTTTCTTGCACGCATACACCGTCGATATAATACAAAATACTTATTTTAGCATCTACATTATATTCGTTTGTATTTTTCATTTTAACATCTAAAATTAGTGGAGAGTTTTTGTTGCAAAATTTAGAATGTTTCCATTTATAATAAACTGTAATACCATCTTTCTCAGAATGTTTTTCATAACCAAATTGAGCATTTGCCTGAAATGCAAACATTAAAATTAGAATTATGGTAGGAATGAAATATTTCTTTATGATCAAATTCATTTTTTTAGGTTTAATAAATTATCAATTCGCAAGATAAGTAAAAACAACCGAATTTAAAGTTTTTATTTGATAGCCTTCACCAGGAATCATATTGACAATATTATTTATGCCAAATGAAGGCCAATAAATAAGTCCATTGCCGTTTTTCACAATCACAATTTCGTTCACTATTGGTGCTAACATAGATTCTATTAATGCCTGAGATTGCCGCAAATATCCAATAAAACTCCAATTTTGCAGGATTGTAATTGGGCTGAGTTCTGGAACCGAAGCATTTCCATAAACAACAAGCGTTTGTGGAGAGTTCATTTTTATTTGGTAGCCTTCACCTAACACTAAATCTCCAATATTGTTCAATCCGAAAAGTGGCCAATAAACCATTCCGTTTGTATTTTTTACAAGAATAATTTCAGGAAATAAATAATTCATCACACTATCAATGTTCGATTGAAATGGGTTCATATAAGTTGAAATAATACTCCAACCGGTTTGCATATTTATTACTTGGTTTTCTGTCAAATAAATTATTATTGAATCACTTGCAGAACAATTATTACTATCTGTAACCATTACTGAAAAATAGTTTGCTCCTGAATTTATCAAAGAACTATCTACCAAAATTGTTTGGTTTGTCTGGCCGTTGCTCCATAAATATGAAATAAATCCTGCACCGGCATCAATCGTATAAATTTGTGAAAACCCAATAGTTGTATCGTTTCCAAGATATGTTACGGGATTTTGAACTAATGAAACATTTATGCTATCTCCCTCAGTATCTTCGCATTCATTTGTAACTGCTACATAATATAATCCTAAATTTGAAATTGTTATTTGCTGGGAAGTTTCTCCTGTTGACCAGAAAAAATCGTTTCCGGGATTTCCAGCATTTAGTTCAAAGGTGTTGCCTTCGCATAAAACAGTATCATTTCCAAGATTAACCAGAGGAACTGGAAATATATCAATCTCAAAAGTATCAGAATCAATACATCCGGAGTATGCAACATCTACAAAAATGGTCATTGCAAAATCCGGCATAATAGTAACAGCTTGATTTGTAGCACCATCAGACCAAAGAAAAATTGCGCCCGGATTACCGGCATCAAGAAAAATACTGTCTTTTTCACAAACTGTAGTGTCTTCGCCAAGAAAAACTGAAGGAGACGGAAGGGGAGTAATTAGTATAGAATCTGAATCTGAACATCCAAAATTATCAACTAAAACGCTGAAAATAGTTGGTGTACCGGGCGATGCAAATATTGTTTGATTAGTATCGCCGTTCGACCATAAAATACTTAATCCAGTGTTTTGCGCATCAAGAAAAACAGAATCTCCTTCGCATATTGTAGTATCGTTTCCGAGATTTACAATTGGTTGTGGAACTGCATTAATATTCACAATTTCGGTAGCAAAACCACATTCATTATTTACAACAATGCTGTACAATCCACTTGTGGTCACTGTAATACTTTGAGTAGTTTCACCGGTTGACCAAAAATAGTTTGAGCCTGGATTTCCGGCATCAAGAATTGCTGAACCACCATTACAAAAACTAATATTATTGTTAAAATTTACCGAAGGAGCAGGTGTAACTTGAACATATACAGAATCAATAATAAATCCGCAACCATCAGAGATTGTAACATAATACATACCTGAATTTGTAACCAAAATTGAATCAACATATTGGTCGGTTGACCAATAATAGTTTGTCCCCGTCCCTCCTACAATCAAAATCAAAGAGTCGCCATAACAAATTGTAGTATCTCCAAATAAATTCGAAATGGGCAAATTGGCTATTTCTACTAAAATTGTATCATAAGATTCGCAGGCTGAAGTGTCTGTTATTGTAATATAATATTCAGTAGTAAATAAGGGACTTACAGAAATTGTTTGAGTAGTCTCGCCTGTTGACCACAAATAGCTTGCAGCGAAATTTCCCGCATCTAAAAGCAAAGTATCGGTTTGGCAAATTAAAGTGTCGTTGCCAAGATTTATGGGTTGTGCTGCACAAGCATTATAATACACAACCAACTTTGGGTGCTTCGTACTATCCGAGTGATCGCTTGATGCAAAAACTAATCTACGATAGTAACTTGCAGTTTGCATTTGCAATTTGAAACCAAAACCTGTTGTAGGATTATCTATAATATCCTGTATCAAATTCGAAACATCTAAGTTTTCATAATCTTGAGTTAAACTTGTAGATTGAGGCATTATGACCTGATTTTGGGTAGTAGTAGCCGGCGCTGTATTCCATGTTACTGTTTGCTCGTTCCACGGTTGAATTACTCTTTGAATTAAGGTAGCGTTTGATCCGCTCGGACTCCAATGGTCGGGTTCGGAAGGAGTTGGAGAAAAATATAATGAAAAGAAAGCACTATCAATAGTCGCTCCAAAAGGAATTGAGCTTAAATCAAACTCAATTAATTGATGCAAGTGCCCAGATCCACTATTGCCGCTATTCCAAGTCCATTCTGAAATTTGAAAATCTGAACAATTTCCAAAATTGCTTGTATTAGAAGGCCCAAAAGTTCCGGTTTGAGAAGAAAGATACCAAAGTTTAGCATCTTTTCCATTAGCAGAACTAGGTTGAAGAACCAAAGGAGATTGCGCTATTGATAGATTTACTATTAAAATATTTGAAATAAAAAAAACAAGTAAACATAATTGACTTATTTTCAGATACCGCACAATATTCAAAAATGCCTCAGTTCTATTTTTCATAATTTGCTGTATTTATTTCTACAAATTTATGAAATATAAAACTCTTTATACCATTTTAACTAAATAAATCTCCAAAAAACAAATATATGTAAGATTAAAACAAACTTTCTAATTAGCGGGATAAGTTAAAATAACATTATTCACTAATTTTATTTGATAACCTTCGCCTGGCACCATATTTACAATTGCATTTAAATTATACAGAGGCCAATAAACAAATCCGTTTCCGTTTTTAACTAATACAATTTCATTCTCTATTGGAGCTAACATAGTTTCTATAGAAGCCTGTGTTTGCCTTAAATATCCGATGAAACTCCAACCTTGCGGGAATGTAATTGGAGAAAGTTCTGGTAGCACTGCATTTCCATAAACAATAAGTGTTTGTGGCGAATTTACTTTAACTTGATAGCCTTCGCCGATTACCATATCTCCAATGCTATTCAAAGCATAAAGAGGCCAATAAGTCATTCCGTAAGAGTTTTTAACCAAGATAATTTCTGAAGCCAAATAGTTCATTACGCTGTCGATGTTTGGCTGAAAAGGAACCATATAAGTCGAAATAATATTCCAACCACTTTGCATATTAATAGCCTGTTTATCAATCATATAAATAAATATTGAATCGGTACTATAACAATAATTTGTATCGGCAACTAAAACTGAAAAATAATTTGCTCCATAATTTAACAATGAGCTATCTAAGGAAATAGTTTGGTTTGTTTCGCCATTGCTCCATAAATATGAAATGTATCCTGTTCCGGCATCTACGGTATAAACTTGCGAAAAACAAATAGTTGTATCGTTTCCAAGATTAACTTCAGATTGTTGAGCAAAATTTACAATTATAGTATCGCCGGCAACATCTTCGCACTGATTAGTTGAGTTAACTGTATAAAATCCTGAATTTGTGATAATTATTTGCTCGGTGGTTTCGCCTGTTGACCATAAATATTCATTACCTGAATTCCCTGCATCTAATTCAAATACATTCCCATCACATAAAACTGTATCGTTTCCCAAATTTATTTGAGATATTGGGAAAATATTTATTTCAAAAGTATCTGTTTCTGTGCAGCCAAAGCTTGAAACATTTACAAAAACAGTCATAGAAAAATCAGGCATAAAGGTAGCGGTCTGATTTGTCGAACTATCAGACAAAAAAAAAGTTGATTCTGGATTTCCAGCATCAAGAAAAATACTGTCTTTTTCACAAACTGTTGTGTCTTCGCCAAGAAAAACTGTTGGTGAAGGTTGTGGCGCAATAAGAATAGAGTCAGTTGCTAAACAACCAAAATTATCGATAAGAACACTATAAATAGTAGGTAGATTTGGAATTGCCAGTATAGATTGCGTAGAATCTCCATTTGACCAGAAAAAATTCATCCCCTGATTTTGTGCATTTAGTAAAACGCTTTCCCCTGCACAGATTATAGTATCATTTCCAAGATTTACATAGGGTGTCGCAATAGATAAAACAGAAACACTATCAACAACAATTCCACATTCGTTACTAACAACTAAACTATATACTCCTGAAGAATTAACCTCAATATTTTCAGTTGTTTCACCTGTTGACCATAAATATTCTGAACCAGGATTGCCAGCCTCAAGGATTACTGAATCGCCAAAACAAATGTTTATTTCATTTGTTAAATATAAGTTTGGTGTTATAATTACATCAACATTTACAGAATCAGTAATAAAACCACAACCATTTGAAATTGAAACATAATAAATTCCTGAATTAGAAACAGCTATAGAGTCAACATATTCATCAGTGGACCAATAGTAGGAAGCATTTGCATCTCCCACAATTAATATTACAGAATCTCCTGAGCAAATCGTTGTGTCTTCAATCAAATTTGAAACCGGAGAACTATTTACCTCTACCATTATCGAATCGTAGCTTGAGCAAGCATTATCTACCACAGTAACAAAATATTCTGTTGTAAACATAGGATTTACAGTAATTGCCTGAGTTGTTTCACCTGTTGACCACAAAAAACTACTTGCTCCAGAATTTCCTGCATCCAATTGCAAAGTGTCTATTCCACAAATTAAGGTATCATCGCCAATATTAACTGTTGGTGCAAGACAATTGGAATAATAAACCACAAGTTTTGGGTGCACCGATGCGTCTAAATTATCACTTGAAGCAAAAACTAACTTCCTATAAGCACTTGCAATTTGCATACTTATTCTAAAGCCAAATCCTTCTGTCGGATTATCAAGCATATCCTGAACCAAAGATGTAACTACAATATTTTCATAGTTTTGAGTAGGGCTTGTTGATTGTAGTAAAACCACCTGATTTTGCACACTATAATTTGGAGCATTATCCCAGGTAACCACTAATTCATTCCAAGGTTGAATTATCCTTTGAACTAAACCAGCATTAGAACCTGACAAGTTAAAATGAGTTCCTTGTATTGAGTTTACATCATGATACAGGAATAAAAATGCACTATCGATTGTCGTGCCCAAGGGAATTGAGGATAGGTTAAATTGAACCAAGCTAGCTATACTTCCTGGGAATCTTCTCCAATTCCATGCAGCTGCGACAAAATCAGTACTATTCCCGTAGTTTGTAGTATTGGTAGGTCCGAAATTTGCTAAGTTTTGATTACTTAAATACCAAATCGTAGCATCTTTTCCAGCAATAGCATTTGGTTGTAGAGTTAAAACCGTTTGAGAATTTGCATTCTTACCTATTCCAAAGATGGATAAAACGAAAAAAACTATAATCCAAATTCTCTTTGCTTTCATAATAAACTTATTATTTATACTTCCTTAAATCACTTTTAAAATATAACTATACAATGTTGCATATTAAACTCTGTAATAATTACATTTTTGTAATCTAAGCAAATATATAATAATTATAATCAAATACAAATATTTTATGAAACATTTAACTTTTGTACCATTAAATTACTAATTTTAACTTTCAAAAAAAGACACTATATAAAAGCAAACAGCAAAACTTCATTATGAAACCTCATTTTAAAAAAGATTTACATTTTTTCAGTCATAAAATAATATTTTATAAATAAATACAATTCTAACATATACTTTTGTACAGAATTAATAAAAATACTATGATTTGTTTCCCAAATGCAAAAATAAATATTGGATTAAATATAATTCATAAAAGAAACGATGGATTCCATAACATTGAATCTGTATTTCTTCCAATTCAGCTTTGTGATATTTTAGATTTTGTTGAGATTCAAAAAGATACTAAAAAAAATACCTACCTTGAAATTTCTGGAATTCAAATTGATGGAGAAAACCAAGACAATCTGATCATGAGAGCTTATAGACTGTTGGCTAATGAATTCAATTTACCCGAATTAGAAATTCATTTACACAAAAAAATTCCTATGCAAGCTGGTTTGGGCGGGGGATCAGCAGATGCTGCATTTTTGCTAAATTGTTTGAATAGAAAGTATAACTTAGGTTTAAGTTTGGCAAACTTAAAACGTTATGCTTCACAAATAGGTGCTGATTGTTCTTTTTTCGTAGAAAATAAAGCGGCTTTTGTTTCCGGAAAAGGTGAGATTCTTGAATCAATTGATATTGATTTGTCAAAAAATAATATCGTAATAGTTAAAACGAATATAAACGTTTCTACTGCTGAGGCATATGCTGGAGTTATTCCCAACAAGCCAAAATATCCTTTGAAGGAATTGATAAAATCGCCTATATCAGAATGGAAGAATAAAATTCATAACGATTTTGAAGATGGCATTTTTTCAAGCAACAGTAAATTGAAAGAGATAAAACAAAAACTCTATGATTTAGGTGCCGAATATGCTTCAATGTCGGGAAGTGGTTCAGCAATTTATGGCATTTTCGATAAGGAAATTTGCATCCAAAAACAATTTAAAGATTGTTTCGTTTGGCGAGGTAAAGTAATTTCGAATTACTAATTCATACTTAGAAATTAACAATCAGACAATTTTGGACAAAAATATGTTTTGAGAACTAAAAGCAATTATTCAAACTCAATAAGAAGTTCGTTTTTAGGAACTGCTTGCCCTTCAGCAACATGAATCTTTTTTATTTTCCCGTTAAATGGAGCCAATAGTTTGTTCTGCATTTTCATAGCTTCAATGATAAGAAGTTTGCTGCCTTTCTTGACCTTTTGATCATTCTTAACAAATAATTTCAAAATGGTTCCTGGAATAAATGCAGCTAATTTTTTCTCATCAGGCTTTTCCCAATTTTTGCGATTCTCGAATTTCTTTGAAAATTGAGTAATATATTTACCCCCATCAATAATAATCGATTTATTTTTTGGCTTTATTTCAGTTTCTTTTTCCATGATTATTTCTGTTCATTATTAAATAATCTTTTCATTACATAAATACAAAATATTGGCAATCTTCGTTCCGAAGTTTTTTAGAATGGTGGGATTCCATGTTTTTTGTTTGGAATTGGAACTGCTTTATTTACAGAAACTTCTATTGCATGAAGCAAGAATTTTCTGGTTTCAACAGGCTCAATAACAGTATCGACATATCCTTTCGCAGCAGCAACATATGGATTTGCAAATTTCTCTTTATATTCTTTAACCTTAAGTTTTCGCATTTCTTCAGGATTTTCTGCCTCTGAAATTTCTTTTCTGAAAATGATATTTGCTGCTCCTTCAGGTCCCATAACTGCAATTTCAGCAGCCGGCCATGCAAAAACAAAATCGGCTCGCAAATGTCTCGAATTCATTGCAATATATCCTCCACCATAAGCTTTTCTGAGAATAACTGAAATCTTTGGAACAGAGGCTTCACAATAAGCATAAAGTATCTTTGCTCCGTGCCTAATAACTCCTGCATGTTCTTGATCAACGCCCGGCAGATAACCTGGCAAATCGACCAAAGTAACAATTGGAATACTAAATGCATTGCAAAATCTGATGAAACGGGCTGCTTTATCAGAAGAATCAACATCAAGAACTCCGGCTAATACCAATGGTTGGTTCGCTACAAAGCCAATTGTTTCGCCATCTAATCGGCCAAAACCTATTACTATGTTTTGTGCCCAATCTTTTTGTATTTCGAAAAAATCGGAATCGTCAACCAGAGATTTTATTACATCTAATATATCGTATGGTTGCTTTGGATCTGATGGAACAATATTTTCGATTTTGTATTCCCGCAAAGGTTTTTTCGATGGAAATGGTCTGGCTTTTTGCTTATTATTCCATGGAATAAATTTGATAAGTCTTTTTATTTGATCGAAACATTCACTTTCTGTTTTAGCAAAAAAATGAGCATTTCCTGTAATTTGGCTATGTACTTTTGCTCCTCCAAGTTCTTCCATCGAAATTTCTTCACCGAGTACAGTCTTAATTACTTCAGGACCTGTAATGAACATTTTCGATATATTTTCAACCACAAAAACAAAATCTGTGAGAGCAGGAGAATATACTGCACCTCCTGCACAAGGACCTAAAATTACTGAAATTTGAGGTATTACACCGGAAGCCAGAGTATTCCTGAAAAATATCTCACCATAGCCGGCCAAAGAATTTACTCCTTCCTGAACTCTTGCCCCACCCGAATCATTAATTCCAATTAAAGGAACACGCATTTTCATAGCATGATCCATAATTTTTGTAATTTTACGGGCGTGCATCAAGCCTAATGAACCTCCTGCTACTGTAAAATCTTGTGCATAAATACAAACAGGCGCTCCATAAATTTTTCCGGTACCAATAATTACTCCGTCGCCATGCAGAGTTTTTTTATCCATATTAAAATCTCTGGCTTCGTGAGCTACAAAAAGGTCGTATTCGTGAAACGATTCTTTATCGAGAAGTGTTAAAATTCTTGTTCTCGCTGTAAGCTTTCCTAATGCTGCTTGTTTAGCAATAGCTTTTTCTCCGCCCCCTTGAAATACTTCTTCTTTCCTTTTCTGAAGTTCCCGAATTTTACGTTTAAGTCCCATTTTATATATTCTTAGTTATACACAAATATTTATATTTTTTCTACATTTTCTGAAAAAGAAAAAGCTTCAAAAGTATTATTTTTTTTTAAACCAAATTATTTCTTTTTATCATGAAAAAATTAGTCTATTAAATCCTAATATTTTCATTTTTCAGCACAAACTGTGATGCTTAGAATTTTTGCATCACTATTAAGGTAAATCTCATACTCTTCTAGCGAAAGGTACTGTTTTACAAGTCCTTCGGGTAATATGTAAAGTTTCTCATCAAGAATTTTTACATTTTTAAATCCCGATTTTTCAATAATATTTAAATAGTCCTGTTTGTTGATTGCACCTGCGACACAACCGACATATAATGAAGCCGATTTTCTTAACTTATCGGGCAAATTTCCCGAGACTACAATATCAGAGATGCTAAATTTCCCATGCTCTTTCAAAATCCTGTGAACCTCTGAAAAGGCTTTGTTCTTGTCAGGGACAAGATTCATAACACAATTACTAATCACAATATCAGCAGACTTGTTTTCCACAGGAAGTTTTTCAATGTCTCCATAACGAAATTCGACATTTTTATATCCAAGCTTTTTGTTATTCTCATTGGCTTTAACTATCATAGCCTCAGTAAAATCAACACCAATAACTTTGCCTGTTTCACCAACAAATCTCCTTGCAACAAAAGCATCGTTTCCGGCACCAGAGCCCAAATCAACAACTGTGTCGCCTTTTTTTATGCTGACAAATCCGGTTGGAATTCCGCAACCAAGACCATAATCAGCATCTTTTTCGTAACCAGAAATTTCTGAATAATCCTTACTAAAATCAGTACTTCCATCAGGGAAAATATTATCGGTACCACATCCGCAACAACAGGATTTTTCTGATTGTACTATTTCTGCATATTTTTCTTTTACTGTATCTTTAATTTCTTTCGGCATAATATTTTTTTGTTAATCACTTTATTTTGATTATAACTTCAAGCAATAAAAATACAAAGATACTCAAAACAATTCGTTGGAAAAGTTCCAATAATTGAGTCCACTCCGAAAAATAAAAAAAACGGAATTAAGTCATCAGATGAATTTGTCAATTAACAAATTAACAGATAGCAAAATACCAGGACTTTGCAAAAATATTCATCTGATGACTTTTCGGAGTAGTTCCAATAATTTGTATTTATGAAACATCCCGAAAGTTTCGAAACTTTCGGGATGATTTTTTAATTAGTAATTCGTCATTAGTAATTAATTCGCCGGATATAGTAAAGTATCCGCTGCCGTCATTTTTATTTGGTAGCCTTCGCCGGGATTCATGTTTCCTATGTTGTTGATGCCATACAAGGGCCAATAAACCAGGCCATTGCCATTTTTTACAACATATACATTTGAAGAAATATTGGCAAGCATAGTACCAATGTCTCCGGGGTTTTGGCGGAGGTAGCCATTTATATTCCAGCCTGACTGTAAGTTCAATGGTGTTGTTTCGGGCACAACAGCTATGCCGTTTACTTCAAGGATATTAAAATTGTACATTTTTATAATATAACCTTCTCCAATTTGTAAATTACCAATTGTGTTTACATTATATATTGGCCAAAAAGTTTCTCCAATTTCATTTTTCATAAGAACCATATCGGCGGCTACATCGTCAAAAACTGAATCGCAATCGGGCACATAAGGATCAACATAGCTCGAAATTATTGACCAACCCAGATTTAGATTTACAAAATGTTTGGTGTGGTCGGGGACGTATTGTGTGGCTTTTAGAAGGAAAACATCAAGATCGCCATTGTAATAAAAATAGCCGGGTGAGGTCAGGCTGTCAAATTGAACAGACATTCCTATAAATTTGCCTGCAACAAATATCTCAAAATCATTATTAACAGAAATATTTGTGGGATAAACAGTATGTGATGTGCTGAAAGGAGTTATCCATTGTTTAACACCATCCATACTAAACTTGCAAATAAATGGAGCTAAATCAGGATTATCAACAAATGGGTATATTGTATCTGAAGCAAAGTATATAGTATTAAAACTATTTGGTATGTGAAACGAAAAATAAACATTGTCATCTTTATCACAACTAACAACCGGATATCTATAAGCATCAAGCCAACCAACATTATTTGTGTATTTCGACCAAAACAAGCTGCCACTTGAGTTAAATTTTGCCAAAAATGAATTATCATTATTAAATCCTGTACCTGAAATAGTTGACCATATTGTATCATTATTTATTAAAAATGTTGTACTATTTGATCTTCCACAAAGCAGGATATTGTTTGAACTATCGACCTCTAAATCAAACAAATTGTTCGCATCATCTCCCCCAAAAGGAACATTCCAAAGCAGATTTCCATTTGCGTTAAATTTTAATAGATAGGCGGTATAATTACCGCTTGAAGGTAAAATGCTACCACCAACATTAAAAGGCACTACACTTCCCCTTTCTATATAGTAGATATTTCCATATTCATCTACCACAAGATCAGTGGGCTCATTATCAACAGAACTGTATATTCTCTTTATCCAAAGCTCATTGCCAAGCGAATCGTATTTTGCTATAAAAGCATCTTCGGTTCCTGAATTGCCGATTGTTGTGCCTGCGAAGGTTAGTGAGGGGCTATCGTAATAGCCAGCAATTATAATACTACCATCCATATCTATTGCTAATTTAGTAGGATAATCGTCACCATATCCTCCAAAATAATACATTCCAATGGGATTGCCGGTAGTATCTTGCTTTGCTATAAAAATATCATTTGTTCCAGTAAATGGATTTAAAGTAGTAGATCCATACGAAATAGGCCAATTTGTGTATATATTTAATGTGGAATAAATGAAATTCTTATGTATTTTGCAATCATATATATTGTTATACAATACATTAGCTATTTCGAAAGCAGAATTATTAGTTCCTGCATTATTATAATTAAATAAGTAATTACTGCTTCCAATTAAAATAGTATCCATCGTATGTATAGTGTCTGACAAAGCTGCACCTGGAGAGTTTGTTACTAATTTGCATGAGTTATTGTCTAAGGTTAATAAAATGGGTTTATCATCATTTTCATTTCCCATTGTTCTAAGCCAGTCATAAGAAGTAATTTGTGAAAAACCAAAAAAATAATAAAAAATAAGGGAGAATATTAGTATATGTTTTTTCATACTTTTAATATTAAATTTAAAATAACAAAAATAATAAAATACATATAAGTCAAGGTTTGAAAAGGAAAGAATCAAACCTTGACTTAAGAAATGGGTCTAATACTTGAAAACTTTCCAAAAGTTTTTGAACTTTTGGAAAGATGCTGCTAAAATCTAATTCGCCGGATAAAGCAAAGTATCAGCCGCCAGCATTTTTATTTGGTAGCCTTCGCCCGGGTTCATATTTCCAATATTGTTGATGCCATATATTGGCCAATAGAGTTGACCATTGCCATTTTTTACAATATATACATTAGATGATATTGTTGTAAGCATACTATCAATTGTCCCGCTGTTTTGTCGAAGGTAGCCAATTATATTCCAATCTTGCTGCAGAGCAATAGGCGACCACTCAGGAACATCATAGGATTTAAGGCTCAGTTGAGCCAAAAAAAAATGCGAAAAAGTTGATATTTTTTTCGCATTTTTTTTGAAGCTATAATGTATGGATACTTCCGCTCAATTGAGTTTTAAATCATGTTGG
>Ga0209249_1000812_pt1 | contig 34575 bp, 18 predicted proteins | sample SaaInlV_200m_DNA_4_FD_184653 | JGI IMG/M metagenome (GOLD analysis project Ga0209249, IMG submission 184653) | Marine microbial communities from expanding oxygen minimum zones in the Saanich Inlet - SI037_S3LV_200m_DNA (SPAdes) (version 2) | ecosystem: Environmental > Aquatic > Marine >...
CCCAAACGCATCTCCCATCATTTTCAACGCCTCTTCCAAAATACTACGCGGGCAACCGATATTAATTCTCAGCCAACCATCTCCGCCACTTCCAAAACGGCCGCCATTGTTTAATCCAACTTTTGCTTTTTCAGTAGTAAATTTCCACAGTTCCTTGTCATTCATTTCGTAAGCAGTAAAGTCGAGCCAAACAAGAAAAGTGGCTTCAGGTTTCATTACCTTTATTTTAGGTAGGTTGGTTTTGAAAAAATCTTCCAAAAAAAGATAGTTTTTCCAAACGTAATCAAGCATTTGATTTAACCATTCATCGCCGTTCGAAAAAGAAGCCTGGAGTGCTACTGAGCCAAATATATTTCCCATTCCAAGATGCCCGATTCCAATTGCTTTTTCATAACGTGCAAATGTGCATTTGTTGGGAATTATTACCATTGAAGATGCCAGCCCTGCAACATTAAAAGTTTTACTTGGTGCCATGCAAACCATACAATTCTGTGCAACTTCATCAGAAATTGAAGCAATTGGAATATGTTTGTGCCCATTAAAAACTAAATCAGAGTGAATTTCATCGGAAACTATCATGATTTTATTTTCGTGGCAAATATTTGCAAGTTCTTCCAATTCTGTTCTGGTCCAAACCGTTCCTCCCGGATTTTGTGGATTACAAAGAAGTAATATTTTTGTGTTCTCATCAATTTTCTGTTTCAGATCCTCAAAATCGAAAGTATATCTGCCGTTTTCAATTTTTAAAGGATTTTCAACCATTTTGCGTTTGGTCCCTTTTACACAATCGAAAAACGGGAAATATACAGGCGGTTGCACAACCACTCCGTCGCCCGGTTTCGAAAAAGTTTGAATTGCAAAAGTTAATGCAGATACCACGCCCGGGCTAAACGAAATCCATTCTTTTTGAATCTCCCAATCATGCTGACTTTTCATCCATCCAATTATTGATTGAAAATATGAATCGGGACGAAATGTGTATCCAAAAATTTCATGCTCTGCTCTCTTTTTTATCGCTTCAACAATAAAGTCGGGAGTTTTAAAATCCATGTCGGCTACCCACAACGGTAAAACATCGTTGGTTTTAAAATACCACTCGCGGGCATCGTATTTAATGCAGTTTGTTCCTTCGCGTGGAACTATTTCATTGAAGTTGTATTTTTTCATCTGTTGCAATTATTCTGGACAGTCATTCTGCACCTGATTCAATATCTATATTAATTAGAGATTCCGAATCAAGTTCGGAATGACGAGTTTCTTTATATATCAATTCGTCGAAGATAATTTAAATCGTCTTCCCTTTCAACCTTTAAAACAAAATCGAAACGATTAAGGTCGAGGCAAAGGTCAAAATCTTTTTGCGGCGACCATTCCTGTTTTTCCTTATCAAAAAATCGAGCTCCCGATCCGGATCGCATAATTTTAACCATTTTCCCAAAATCATTTGGTTTTGCTTCCAATTCATTTTTAATGTATTCGGCACAAAACGTGTCTTCATCAGTAGGATATTCACAAGCATAACCCATACAAACCAGCGAAACAGTTTCAGGTTGTTTCAATTGAATGTATCGTACAATTGCACCGGCATTAACAAAACTTCCCGTTATTATTTCATCAGCTTTTGTTGCATTTGTAATTCCTTGTGTCCCGGAACTTGTAGTGTGAACAATTGTTTTGTCTGATAAATCCCTTCGAATTAATTGTGAGGGAGAATTCCCAAAATCAAATCCGGGAGGTTTTTGTTCGTTACGTTCGCCAATTAAAATATACTGCGGATTTTGTTCTTTTAATTTATAAGCAAGACTAATATCGCCGATTGGAAAAATTTTGGTTGCACCAATTTCAAAAGTATAACATGCGGTAGAAAATGCTCTGAAAACATCAATAATTACGGTTAATCCACGCGCATTTTTTGCACCCTCAAGTAACTGTGAAATTTGAATATCCATTTTTAAAATTTGTCGAAAATATATAAAAAATTCAAAAAATATTTCTTGGGCTAAGAAAATTTTATTGAGACTATTTGGATGAATAAATGGCATCGACGTTTCAACTACTTCATTTTCAAAAGACAGGACGATTTTCATGTAATTAGTGTTGTTTGTCTCTGGCTAAATGTTGTTGGTCGATTAACTCAGGATTTGATGTAACTACTTCAAAAGTTTAATGTCATAATAGTGAAAACAAATTAAAGAAAACAGTCATGAAAACAAAAATCTGGGTTATTACAACCCTGGCAATTTTTATTGTAGCAATAGGATTTGCCACCGAAACTCCAAAAATGAACATTGTTCCTGTAAAAGCAGAAAAAGCTTTGGTAACATTTAATTCAGAAATTCCTGTCACATTTGAAATTACCATTACAAAAAATGATGGGGAAATAGTTTATTATAAAAAATCAAAAAATCCGGTTGATGTGTATCAAAAAGTTTTTGATTTTTCTGAAATAGGAAACGGTAATTATAATGTAAGCTTAAATTATGGCAACTGCAGTATGAACCGGGATTTGCATGTTTCAAAAAAGGATATCAAAGTAGGGCCGGTTGTTCAGTTGCAAGAACCCTATTTCTGTTATAAAAATGGAATGTTGAATGTTTCGTTTTTAAATCTAGCACAAAACAGTGTCTATTTGAACGTGTACAAAAATGGGGATCATGTTGACGGAGTAAGCCTTGGAAAAGAGTTGTCGATTCAGAAATGTTTCGATTTATCAAAACTTAAAAATGGCAACTATAAAATAGTTGTTACCGATAAGTTTAACGATCATCAATTTATGGTACATAAATCAAGTATTTGAGTTAGAATTAAAATAAATAGTAAAAATTTTAATCGACAAGTTTGTAATTTTGTGCTTCATTTTAAAAATTGCCAACTTTATTGACATGCACTAAACGGGTTAGTTTGTGTTGAGAATAGAAAAAGGCTTCATAACTGAAGCCTTTTTTATTTAATATTAACATTAAGAAACAAAATCCGGGTTGTTTGTTCTTTAATATTTATACAAATCATAATAATCAAACTTATATTTTAAACTATTTTTGCCTCCTAAAGTCCAAGCTCAGTGTTTAACAATTTTATTGAAATTTAAACTATGCATATAAAGATTGAAAATCTGAATAAAGTTTATCCAAACGGAAACTACGCGATCAAGAATTTAAATCTTGAAATTCCAAACGGGATGTTCGGTTTACTCGGGCCAAATGGGGCTGGAAAATCAACATTGATGCGCATTTTGGTAACATTAATGAAACCAAGTAGTGGTAAAGTAACTGTAAACGATCTCGATCTGGCAAAAAACAGAAGGGAAATTCGTTCGATGTTGGGATATTTACCACAGGATTTTAGTTTTTTTTCGAAATTAAAAACTTACGAATTTTTAGACTATGCTGCCCGGCTGGCAGGAATGACAAATGGGGCAGCACGCCGTAGTGCAGTTGATCAAATGCTTGAAGAAGTGGGTTTGTTTGAAGCACGCGACCGAAATGCAAACAAACTTTCGGGAGGTATGAAACGAAGGTTGGGAATTGCCCAGGCTTTGATTAATGATCCTAAAATTATTATAGTTGATGAACCAACCACCGGCCTCGATCCTGAAGAACGAATCCGTTTTAGGAATTTACTTTCTACAATTAGCCAACGCGATGTAATCATAATCCTTTCAACACACATTGTTGGCGATATTTCAAGTACATGTTATAATATGGCATTGTTAAACCAGGGAAAACTGGCTTTTTCGGGCTCGCCGGAGCAACTTACTAAAGAAGCCGAAGGAAGTGTTTGGTTGATAAAAGCTACCGAAACTGAGTACCTTGAAATTAACGAAAAATTTCCGGTAATATCTACAATTCCAACTGATGGCGGTTGGGAAGTGCAGGTAGTAGCCAACGAAATTAACGGGTATCTGGGCAAACGAATCGAACCCAATCTCGAACATGCCTATGTTCATTTTATGGAGAATAAATTAAATCAATGGTCTAAATCGTAACATAAAACATTATGAAAATTATTTCACTACATAATATATTATCGATAGCTAAATACGAAAGAAAAACTTTGTTAAGAAGCTGGTTTTTTAGAATTTTTGGCGTATTGTCCTTGTTAGTTCTTTTTGGGATGAATTTCGGAATGGTAATAGAAGGCGGCGGAGGCGATGGTTGGGCAATTAGAAGTATTCCAAGTGCAATTCCATATTTTAATCTGTTAATTTTAAATGTGGCACAAGCAATTATTGCCGTTTTTTTGGCATCTGATTTTTTAAAACGCGATAAAAAACTAGATACTACGGAAGTAATTTACATGCGTTCGATGACCAACGGCGAATATGTAATCGGTAAAACCTGGGGAAACCTTCAGGTATTTATCGTGCTAAATATTATAGTTGTGTTTATGGCGTTAATTTTTAATGCACTTGCCCAGGGCACAGCAATAAATTGGGTTTCGTACGGAATTTACCTTGTTTTAATTAGTATCCCTACCCTTGTTTTTATAATGGGGCTTTCGTTTTTGCTGATGAGCTTAATTCGTAACCAGGCAATTACTTTTGTAATAATTCTGGGTTACATCGGAATCACTTTATTCCTTTTACAGGCTAAGTATTATTTCATTTTCGATTACATGGCTTTTAACATCCCCATGTTAAGTTCCGACATTGTTGGCTTTGGAAATATGGATATTATCCTGGCTCATCGCGGAATCTATTTGTCGCTTGGACTGAGTTTTATCTTTTTTACGATATTCTTATTGAAAAGACTTCCACAATCCGATACAATGACTATTTTTTCACTCATTTTTGGTGTTGCGTTTTTTGCCGGAGGAGGTTATTTGGCTTACGACCACATTAATAATTTCAAGAAAACTGAAAAATTTAGAACTGAAGTAGTAGAATTAAATAACAAATACGTTGGCGAAAATTTACCCAGTACATTAAATCATTCAATTTCGGTTGAACACAAAGCCGAAACTATTGAGGCAACTTCAAAAATTACTTTGAAAAATAATTTGGAAACAAACATCGACAAATTGGTTTTAAGTTTAAATAGTGGGTTGAATGTGAGCAGTTTAAAAGTGAATGGAAGTGAGACTCAGTTTTTGCGAGAACAACATTTAATTATAATTTCAGATAAAATAAATTTAAATCCGGAAGAGGAAGCAACAGTTGAAATTGCTTATGATGGAATTATTAACGAAGCCCTTTGTTTCCTGGATATCGATGAGGAAACCCTTCAGGAAAAATATGGCAAGTTTGTTATAAATGTCGATAAACGGTTTGCATTTATTACTCCCGATTATCTGCTACTTACGCCGGAATCAAACTGGTATCCTAAAACTGGTGTCACATTTAGTTCGGAAGATGTTAGCTGGAATCAACCACAGTTTATCAAATTCGACCTTAAAGTAAAAACCAGCGACGGGTTAAAAGCAATTTCGCAGGGTAAAATAAGCGAGATTTCAGAAGGGCAGTTTACTTTCGAAAATGGACAGCCATTAACACAAATTTCATTGGCAATAGGAAATTATAAACATAAAAATTTAGAAACGGATAGTCTTGAATTTGGTGTTTGGTACATCGACGGGCACGATTTTTTCTCAGACGCCTTGCCTGAAATTAATGACACTGTTGCAAGTGTAATCCAGGAGAGATTTGATGATTTTCAAAGAACATTTAACCTGGAATATAATTTTGACAGGATTTCAATAGTTGAAGTCCCGGCCCAATTTAAATCGTTTGAACGTACCTGGACTTCAAATCAGGAGTTGGTTCAACCAGAGCAAATATTAATTCCTGAAAAAGGATTTATGATGAGGGAAGCAGATTTTGCCGGTTCAAAGAAAAATATGGAAAGATGGGGTCGCCGCGGTGACAGTGAAATGACACCCAAAGACATGCAGTTGAGGGTGTTGGGGAGTTTTCTTGGGGTTTTTACCCGTGAGATGCAAAGAGACATGCGTGGTGGTCGCGAAGGATTGACAGTGTCTGAATCACAAAGTCCATATTTTATTTTTCCGATGTTGTATAATTTTCAAAACAATATTCAGTCGGATAATTGGCCAATAACCAACCGTATTTTCGAAGCTTATTTAAAAAACAAGATAACCGATATGCGTTCGGCAATGATGAGGAATATGACCGGTGTTAGTGAAGACGAGCTGGCAAATATTGCACTTCAGGATAGTACTTTCGAAGAAATCCTGGCCGATGTAAACCAGAAAAAAATAATCGATAATGTAATTAAATTAAAAGGTGATGTCTTATTTTCTATGATTCAATGGAAGGCCGGACAAGAGGAATTTGAAGATTTTTTGCATAATATTTTAAACGAATATAAATTTAAAAATATTTCTTTTGAAGAATTTGACCAACGGATTAATGCTGAATTCGATATCGAATTAATTCCGATAATGGACGATTGGTTCAAAGCAAAAACACTTCCGGGTTATCTGTTTTCTCCTGTTGAAGCCGTAAAAGTTAAATCGGGCGACATGATGAGAACCATGGTTACATTAAAAGCAACCAACTTTTCCGATACCGAGGGACTGGTTAAACTTTCATTTAGGCTGGGAAGTTTCGGCGGTGGCGGCGGCGGTCGAATGGGCGGTAGCCATGGCGGCGGCGGTGGCGGTGGGGGAAGCGCCGATATGATTGATAAATTAATACATTTGGAACCACACCAAACAAAAGAAATTAGCTATCTGTTGGATGCAAACCCGCGCATGATGATTATTAATACAATGACTTCAAAAAATATCCCACAAACAATGACTAAAATGTTCCGGGAAATTGAAGAAGATCTGAAAGTTACACCCATTGAGCAAGAAAAAATATCGGAAATTGCAGTACAAATTGCATTGCCAAACGAAACAATTGTTGACAATGAAGATCCTCAATTTGAGGTTACTGTTGATGAAAATGAAAGTATCCTTGAAAAATGGATAGTAAAAGAAAAAGAGGGGGGCAGTAAATATTCAGGAATGAATTATTGGAGGCCTCCAACCAAATGGACAGCAATTACCAACACCGATTTTTATGGTGAATATGTCCGTTCGGGTTATTATATTAAAGCCGGAGACGGTTCTCTTGTTGCAAAATGGCATGTTCCGGTACAAAAAGCAGGATATTACGATGTGTATTACCATTTATATAAATCACGAAGATTTGGCCGCGGAAGAGATGGCGGTGGGGAAGAAGAAAAAGGGGAATATAATTTTGTTGTACACTGCGACGACGGAGCCGAAGAACAGGCATTGGAAATTCAAAGTGCCGACGCGGGCTGGAATCACCTGGGCTCGTTTTATTTTTCTTCCGATACTGCATTAATCGAGCTATCAAACAGATCTGATTTAAAAATGGTTTTTGCCGATGCTGTGAAATTAGTTGAGCAATAAAAATTAAAATATATGAAGCGTTTTAAAATTAAACAAATGCATAAAATAGCAATTCTGGGGCTGATAATTCTATTTGGGTTTTCAGAACTAAGGGCGCAGGAGGCATTAACTCTTGGCAAAGCACTGCAATTTGCAGAAACCGGAAGTCCCGATTTAAAACAATCGCTGTTAAACCTCGAACGGTTCCAGAAAAACCTGGAAGCACAGAGTGCCGCATTAAAATCTCGTTTGTCGTTAGATGTTAATCCGGTAGGTTATAGCAGAAACAGGCGTTTCGATAGTAGGGTTTCCGAGTGGTTTACAAACGAGAGCCTGGAATCGAGTGCAATGTTCCGAGTTGTTCAACCAATTTTACCAACCGATGGTACAATTTCGCTGACAAACGAATTTGGCTGGCAAAGTAGTAACTCCAGTTCAACCGATATCGAAAGTCAGGTTTTTTACAATAATTTGTATTTAAACTTAAATCAACCTCTGTTTACTTATAACCGGCTAAAGCTGGAAATGAAGGAGTTGGAATTGAGTTACGAAAATGCAAATATTGGTTATGCCATCCAGCGTTTAAATCTTGAGCGGAATGTTACGCAGTTTTTTTACAATGTTTACATGGCTCAAATGAATTTGACCATTGCAAAAGAAGAATTGGAAAACACTCAAAAAAGTTACGATATTATTGTTAATAAAGTTGATGCCGGCCTGGCTGCAAAAGAAGAATTATACCAGGCTGAGTTGAACCTTGCAACTTCAAAATCGTCGTTACAAAATAGCGAGGTTACTTTTGAAAATGCAAAGGACCAGTTAAAATTGTATTTGGGAATGGATCTTTTTGAAGATGTTTTAATTCTTGCTGATGTTTCGGCAAACCCGGTTCCGGTTGATATGGACAAAGCTATCGAAAATGGCTTGAACTCGCGAATGGAATTACGCCAGCGCGAAATAGATATTGAAACCAGCCAGTTTGCAATGATTCAAACCAAATCGATGAATGAATTCAGGGGCGATGTTAATTTGCGCCTTGGAATTACAGGTGATAACGAAAGTCTGGGACAGGTTTTTGATGCACCAACAAATAGCCCGTCGGTTGCACTTAGTTTCAATATTCCGCTTTTCGACTGGGGTGAAAAGAAAGCCCGTATTGCGGCCCAGGAAGCTGCAATTCAGTCTCAAAAATTAAATTACTCAGAAGAAAAAAATCAAATAATTATAGGTATCAGACAAGTATTCAGGAATATCCAGAACCAGTTAAATCAAATTGATATTGCAAAACAAAACGAAATAAATGCTCAGTTAACCTACGAAATAAATCTGGAAAGATATGAGAATGGCGACTTGACCGGGATGGATTTAAACCTGTATCAAACCCAGCTTTCAGAAAAAAAGATTTCTTATGCACAAGCATTAATCAATTATAAAATTGAATTGCTGAATTTAAAAATCCAGGCTCTTTACGATTTTGAAAAAGATGAGGCCGTTTTGCCTTCCGAATTATATTTGAATGAAAAAAATTAAACCTTGAAAAAACAATCAGAAATGAAAAATATTAGATTACTCTTACTTTTTGGAATTGTTGCAGCGGTGGTTTCGTGCAACAATCAAACTCAAACCGAGGAAGCCGAATTGGCAATTCCTGTTTCAATCGAAAATATTAAATTGCAAAGTATTCAGCAATTCATTAATACCACAGGAACTGCAAAAGCAATCAATGAAACGTTACTAAATTCGGAGATGGCGGGTGATTATTTTTTGATGAAAAACCCGGCAACAGGAAAACTCTTTAAGTTGGGCGACAAAGTTAAAAAGGGGCAGGTAATTGTTCGTTTCGAAGATGAGGAATATGTAAACGGCATTGCAATCGAAGCCAAAAAACTGAACCTCGAGATTTCGGAACAGGAATTTGAAAAACAACAGTCGTTGTACGAAAAAGGGGGCGTTACTTTACGGGAACTTCGAAATTCGGAAGTTTCGAGTATCAATGCAAAATACGATTTCGAAAGTGCCGAAATACGTTTGGCAAAAATGAATGTTGTTGCACCGTTTTCGGGTGTTATTGTTGAATTGCCGTATTATACCGTAGGGACAAGGATTTCTGCCAACCAACAAATGGTAAGTTTGATGAGCTATGAAAAAATTTACATGGAAATTAACCTTCCCGAAAAAAATATATCAGAAGTAAAACTTGGACAGGAAGTAATTATAACAAATTACACAATTATCGATGATACTTTGAAAGGTGTAGTAAGTGAGCTTTCACCTGTTATCAGTACAGAAACCCGAACCTTTAACGGAAAACTTCAGATAAACAATTCGGATTTAAAATTACGTCCGGGGATGTTTGTAAAAGCCGATATAATTACTTCACAAAAGGATAGTACGATTGTAATCCCAAAAGATATTATTTTAAGTGGTAATCGTGGTAAATACGTATTTGTGGTTGGCAGGAACGCCTCTGCCGATGACCGTCAGATTACCACCGGAATAGAAAATCAGGAATTTGTAGAAGTTGTGTCTGGACTTAATAGCAACGACCGCCTGATTGTAAAAGGATTTGAAACTTTGCGCGATAATTCGAAGGTGAAAGTTATACTTTAAGAATTACCGGTAACATAAAGAAAATTTATAGCATGAAGAAATTAACCCAATTTTCTGTCAATTACCCGGTAACTATCCTGATGGTGGTCCTTGGAGTAATCCTCCTGGGTTACATTTCGTACGATAAACTGGGAGTTGACTTGTTTCCCGACTTGAATTCTCCCCGTATTTTTGTCGAAATAAAATCGGGAGAACGACCTCCTGAAGAGATGGAAAAACAGTTCGTGGAAAATATCGAGGCGTTGGCAATCCGCCAGTCAGATGTTATCCAGGTTACTTCCGTTTCAAAGGTTGGCTCAGCTCAAATTACAGTAGAGTACGCGTGGAATAAAGATATGGACGAAGCATTTCTCGATTTGCAGAAAGCTTTAAATACATTAACTCAAAATTCAGAAATCGACGATCTGAAAATTACACAACACGATCCTAATACTTCGCCGGTAATGATAATTGGCTTAACTCATACCGAAATTAACGATATGAATGAGATCCGCAAAGTCGCGGAAAATTATATTCGTAACGAATTGGTCAGGTTAGAAGGTGTGGCAGAAGTTGAATTGTCGGGACAGGAAGAAAGCGAGGTAATTATTCAAACCGATCAATATCGGATGGATGCACAAAACCTTTCGATGGATGACATAAGTTCCAGGATTCAGAATTTCAACCGAAATGTTTCGGGTGGCAGGATTAGTGAAATGGGACTGCAATATATTGTGAAAGGAGTAAGTCTGCTTGATGATACCGAAGATTTTGAAAACCTGATTGTTGGTTATAAAGCAGTTCAGGTGGAAACCGAAGGGCAAAACACATTTGAAAGGGCACCTATTTATTTAAAAGATGTGGCAACCATTTCATTTGGAAATAAGGATCCCGAAAATATTGTTCATATAAACGGTCAGCGATGTATTGGTCTTTCTATTTATAAAGAAACGAAATTTAATACTGTTAAATCTGTTGAACAAATTAACGAATCGCTAGCACAAATTGAAAAAGCCCTGCCGGGATACGAACTAACAAATGTTACTAATCAGGGTAAATTTATTAGTACTGCAATTAAAGAAGTAAAAGACACAGCACTACTTGGTATTTTACTGGCAATAGTTGTTTTGTTCCTTTTCCTTCGCCGGTTTGGGACTACATTAATTGTAAGTGTGGCCATTCCGGTTTCTATTATTGCCACTTTTAACCTCATGTATTTTAACGAGCTCACCATAAATATCATGACTTTGGGTGGGCTCGCGCTTGGGGCAGGAATGTTGGTGGACAATGCAATTGTGGTAATGGAAAATATTTTCCGAAACCACGAAAACGGAATGAGCGTAAAAGAAGCGGCAATTGTCGGTACATCGCAGGTTGGGGGTGCAATAACGGCTTCAACATTAACTACTATAATTGTTTTCCTTCCGATTGTTTATTTGCACGGAGCTTCGGGCGAATTGTTTAAAGATCAGGCCTGGACAGTTGCTTTCTCATTGGTTTCGTCGTTGTTTGTTGCTATTTTTCTAATTCCGATGATGTATCACCGGATTTATAAAAATAAAAAAGCACCTGTAAAACACAAATCGGTAAAGGTTGGAGGTTACGGACGTTTTCTTGAAAAGGTCTTAAAAATAAAATGGGTAGTTATTTTTCTCGGAGTTATTTTGGTTGCCGGTTCATTTTTATTGGTTCCTTATATCGGAACTGAATTTATGCCGAAAACCGAAACCAGGGAATTTACAATTGAAATGAAATTGCAGGAAGGTACTGAACTGGAGCGTACCGAAGCAACTGTTAAAAATATTGAAACAATTTTATCTGATTATTTAGGTGAAAATCTGGATATAATTTATTCGCAAGCCGGTCCGTCTTCAGGAATTGAAGGTGACGCAAGTTCAGTTTTTGAGGGTGAAAATACAGCCGAAATAAAAGTTATTTTGAAAGAAGAAACAACTATTTCGTCGGCTACTGTTATTGCTTCCATCGATAAATTGATGGCAGATATTCCGAGCCTCGAAGTAAGTTTTTCACAGGAAGAGAGTGCATTAAATTCAATCCTAGGAACCGATGAAGCTCCGGTAGTTGTTGAAGTTCGTGGCGAAGATTTGGATGAAATTGAATCGATAGTAAACCAGGTTAAAGACAAAATGCTTGGAATTGGTGGCTTGTTTAATATACAAACATCAATTGAAGACGGCGCTCCCGAAGTTGAAGTTACAGTGGATCGCGTGCGGGCCGGAATGTACAACGTTGACATAAATACAGTGATTACTCAAATTCAGGATCAACTGGAGGGTAAAAACGCAGGCCAGCTTGAAAAAGATGGTGAGATGCGCGATATTACTATAAAAGTTCCCGAAAAAGGATTAAACGAAATTAGCGATTTGATAATAACATCGGGAACCCAGGTATTTCGATTAAGCGAAATCGCGGACATTTCATACGGTGTTTCGCCAAAAGAGATTTTTAGGAGAAACCAAAATCGCATTGGTAAAGTTACTGCTCAAATGGAAAAAGGTGTTGCACTCGACAAGGTAGCCAACACAATTCGCAACGAAACAGCTAACATCGACATGCAGCCCGACTATCGGATTTTAGTTACCGGCGAAGAAGAAAAAAGGCAGGAATCAATGACTAATCTTGGATTTGCATTGTTGCTTTCAATCGTTTTGGTTTATATGGTTTTGGCCTCTCAATTCGAATCTCTGATTCACCCATTCACCATATTATTAACTATTCCATTGGCCGTGGTCGGTAGTATTTTAATCTTTTTCATAATGGGAATAACGTTAAATATAATGGCAATTATTGGCATAATTATGTTGGTTGGAATTGCGGTTAACGATTCCATTATTTTGGTTGACCGGATAAACCAATTAATTCGTGATGGGGTTGACAGGACTCAGGCAATTTTACAGGCCGGGCAACAACGTATCCGCCCAATAATAATGACCAGTTTAACCACAATTTTAGCATTACTTCCATTAACTATTGGTTTTGGTGAAAGTGCTTCACTACGTTCCCCAATGGCACTTGCGGTAATTGGTGGTCTGGTAACTTCAACACTTTTAACATTAGTTGTAATTCCTTGTGCTTACGATATTTTCGACCGGGTGAGAGGAATACTTGTTGGAAATAGAAAAGAGATAGAATACAAATAACACAGATCGAAAATAAAGCATAAATATCATTAAATCTGTGTCATAAGTGTTCCAAAATAAAAGAGTAAAATGAAACAAACTTTAGAATATTGTTACACACTAAAACATAATTATTGGTTGGTTTCATTTGTTACCGTTTAAAGCAAACAATTATAAGTACATGAAATTCATCATAAATAGAAAAATACTCATCAGCATGGTGTTTCTCGGGCTGACCTTATTAGGGTACATCTCGTATAAACGGTTGCCGGTAGAATTAATGCCAAATGCTGAACTTCCAATGTTGTTTGTCCAGATTAATTCGCGCATCGAAGTAGATCCGAATTATATGGAGAACCAGGCAGTAATTCCTATAGAAGGTGCAATAAGTACTCTGGAAGGAATTGAAAGTTTAGAGTCGTTTTTAAATAACCGGAATGCTTCTATTCAGGTTAATTTTAAGCAGAACGTAAATTTCAAATACACTTTTTTAAAGCTTCAGGAAAAAATAGATCAGGTTACCGACAATCTCGATGAAAATTTTACTGTTACTGTAAATAAAGTCGATATCCAGCAGCTTACAAACCAGTTTATGGAGTTGCAAATCCGTGGAAGTGGCGGGACCGACAGGCTTAGAAATATTGTCGATCAGGAAATCACTGCCGAAATGGAAAATATCGACGGGGTGGCTTCGGTAACTGTTTTCGGTGGAAAAGAGCGTTCAATAGAAGTTACTTACGACGGTGCAGCTTGTGAAGCCTACGATATCACTCCATCACAAATACGGAATGCAATAAATCAAAATTCAAGAAACCGCACTTTTACCGGTTATCTGCACGATTCGCAAAAGCAATATTTTGTACATGTTACAGCCGAGTATGACCAGGTTTCAGACATTGAGAATATTATTGTAGCCGAAGGCCCGGTTTATTTAAAAGATGTGGCCGATGTTTATTTTGGGGTAAAAGAGGAAGAAACTATTAGCCGGATAAATGGATTGGATGCAATTTCTATGCTTCTGGTCAGCGATTCGCAGGCCAATTTGATTGATCTTTCGCATAAAGTTGAAGACAGGATTTTGGAGCTAAACAAAAAACTGGCTCCAAAAGAAATTGAAATTGTTGTGCAGACTAACCTGGCGGAGACCATGGAAAAAAACATCGATCAGATTATTAATCTGGCTTTGGTGGGCGGTTTGTTGGCTATTTTCGTTTTGTGGATGTTCCTGAAAAACTTGAAGATTGTATCGTTTATTGCGCTTGCAATTCCAATTTCAGTTTTTACCGCATTCAACCTTTTTTATGCTTTTAATATTTCCTTAAACAGTTTAACGCTGGTTGGATTGGTGCTTGCCATTGGGATGTTACTTGACAACAGTGTTGTTGTTCTCGAAAATATCTACCGGCTTTCGGGCAAAGGATTTAGCGCCGATCGTGCTGTGACTCAGGGGACACAAGAAGTTTGGAGATCGATTGTAGCTGCAACCTTAACCACGGTTACCGTTTTTCTGCCGTTTGTGTTTTCGTCAGATTACATGGTAAAACTTTTGGGAAACCATGTTGGGGTTTCTATTATTTCAACCTTAATGGTTTCTCTGTTTGTCGCATTGTTATTAATTCCAATGGCGGCTCATGTTTTGTTAAAAGGAAAATCGTCGCACAATATTTTTTATGAAAAGGTAACTACCAATAATCGGATTATTCAAATCTATATTTTATTGTTAAAAGCCAGTATGCGGGTTCCGGCACGCACAGTTATCGGAGCGATTGTATTGTTTTTTATCACCATTTTTATTGTGCTGGCAATTAGTGTTAATTCGCTTGAAGAAGTTGAAGAAACACAGTTCTCGGTTTATATAACAATGCCAACCGGTTCAACTCTGGAATCTACCGATTTGGTGGCTGCCGAAGTTGAAAAACGCTTGAGTGAAATAGCAGAAAAACAAGATATTATTTCGAAGGTTCAGGAAGAAGAAGCCATTTTGACCGTTATTTTACAAGAAGATTACAAGGATATTGATGATCGTACAGTGGCTGAAATCAAATCGGAAGTAGAAGATTTGGTTGAAAGGGTTTCACAGGCTGAAATAAGTTTAACTGCTCCTACTTCAAGTGCAAGTTTCCGTGGCGGAGGCGGCGGTGGAGGCGGCGGATCAGGAACAGAAAACTTCAGCAACTTTATGGGGATTGGAACCAATCAGGAACGAATTGTAATTAAAGGTGAAGATTTTGAATTAATGAAAGGTGTTGCCGACGATTTACAATATTACATTGAAGATCTTGAATCGATACGAAGTGCAAGTGTAAGTGTGGCAAGTAACCGCCCCGAAGTTCACCTGTATTTCAATCAACTTCTTTTAACAGAATACGGACTTACTTTAAGTAATATTTCTAATGAACTTTCATCTTTCTCACGTGAATTTACCTCAGGCGTTAATTTCAATCAGGGAAATGAAGAGTACGAAATTATTATAAAAGAAGATCTTACTGAAGAGGAGGAAGAGAAAGACACCGAAAAGGGGATTGAAGATTTAAGGCGTTTGCAGATTAGCGGTTCGCAAGGTGCAACTTACGATTTGCAGGATATTTCAGACTTGGTTTATGCCGATGGAATGTCGAGTATAACCCGCGTGAATCAGGAAAAACAAATTGAATTAACTTATCGTTTTGTAGATGAAGCACAACAATCGAAAGATTTGCTTGAAGCTTATCGAATGGAAATTGAGGAAATTGTGGGTGTTTATAAAGTTCCGTCTGGTGTTGCAATCGAACTGATTCAGGAAGAAGATCAATTTTCTGAATTCTATTTTCTTATTGCCGCTGCTTTCATTTTAATAATTATGATCCTGGCATCGGTTTTTGAATCGGTATCAACTCCGTTTGTATTAATGTTTTCTGTTCCTCTCGCTGCAATTGGCTCCTTTCTTGCACTTATTTTTACCGGCAACAGTTTATTTAATGCCAACACTCTAACTGGTTTTTTGATTTTGCTGGGTGTGGTTGTAAACAATGGAATCATTTTAATCGATTTTACCAATATTCTCAGAAAAAGAGGTTATAGAAAATCCAGGGCTTTAATGACTGCCGGACTTTCGCGTGTTCGTCCAATTTTAATTACAGCTATCACAACGATTGTCGCCATGTTCCCACTTGCAATGGGCCAGGCTGAATATGTTGGTGCAATCGGGGCTCCTTTTGCAATTACAGTAATTGGTGGTTTGGCACTGAGTACAATTTTAACATTGATTTTTATTCCAACATTGTATGCCGGGCTGGAAAGTGCACTCGATTGGATGAAGTCGTTGCATTGGATGCTAAAAACAGGGCAAATGATTGTCTTCATTGTTGGGGCATTTTATATTTATTACGAAGTAGATACATTTATTTGGCAAATGCTCGATTTTATGATACTGGTAATTTTAGTGCCAGGTGTAACGGCATTTGTGATGACCAGTTTGAGGCAGGCAAGTTCAAAAGTAATCGACGAAAATGAAGCCATTAGAATTGATGTCCGTAAACTGGTAAAAATTTACGATCGCGATAATCGTTTTGTCCGCGAGTGGAAATCAGGATTAAAAATCAGGGAGCGTGCCGGTTTATTGAAAGATTTTAAACATGCCCGCGATTTTTACGATTTGATTTGGCAACTTCCACTTTTTGGGTTCCTGGTCTATTTCACATTCTTTTATATCGAAAGTAATTTTTGGATGTGGACACTTTCTCATTTCGTATTTTTCTTCATTTTCCTTTTGAGGGTTCCTCTAAATCAGGTACTAATAAATAAAAACGAAGCAACATCAAAGCCAATTTACCTCAAAATAAATAACATTGTTAAGAACCTGATTTACTGGCTTGTTCCATTAATCTTTCTTTTCGTTTTTTACAAGAATTGGGATAATTTGGGAATGGTAATTTTTGTGGGAATTATTTGGTATGTTTTATTGATTATTTATAGTTCGGCAGAATACATTCACAACAAAAATGTAAATATTGCCCGCATCGCCGGAAGGTTCGCAACTTTGCGCCGTGGTTATTTTACAATGGTCCGTCAGATTCCGGTTATTGGAAAACGCAACAAACCATTTAGGGCACTGAATGGGGTTTCTCTTAAAATCAGAACAGGAATGTTTGGATTACTTGGGCCAAATGGTGCAGGAAAATCAACAATGATGCGGATTATTTGTGGTATCCTGGAACAGAGTTACGGAAAAATCTGGATAAACGGTCTCGATACACAAAAGCATCGCGAAGAACTTCAGGGTTTAATTGGTTATCTTCCACAGGCATTTGGAACCTACGAAAATATGTCGGCATGGGAATTTTTAGAGTACCAGGCAATTCTGAAGGGAATTAAAGATTCGAAGGTTAGAAGCGAGCGCTTGGAATATGTTTTGAAAAACGTGCACATGTTTGATCGTCGCGACGATAAAATTGGTTCTTTTTCAGGTGGAATGAAACAGCGAATCGGGATTGCACAAATCCTGATAAACCTTCCCCGTATTTTGGTGGTTGACGAACCAACCGCCGGGCTGGATCCACGTGAAAGGATTAGATTCAGAAATTTATTGGTTGAATTAAGCCGCGAGCGGATTGTAATATTCTCAACACATATTATTGAAGATATTTCAAGCTCGTGTAATCAGGTAGCAGTTATAAACAAGGGCGACCTGAAATATTTCGGAACACCTGAAGAAATGGCAACAATGGGCGAAAAATTTGTTTGGCAATTTTCTATTCCCGCAAATAAATTCGACGATTTTGCTAACAAACAATTGATTGTCCACCACATGCGCGACGGCGAAAATATTAAGCTGCGTTGCCTGGCCAAAGAAAAACCAGCCGAAGATGCGGTAAATGTGGCGCCCCATCTCGAAGATGCGTATTTATGTCTGCTTAAAGATTTTGTTTAAAAAAGAGTAAATGAGTAACAATTTTGATATTAAAAACCGGTTTACCATTTTTCGTAAAATGGTAGGGTACAATCTGAAAATAATATTTGCCAATAAATTTATTTGGTTTTTGTTGGCGGCCTTTGCATTCTTTGTGTTTTTTGCTGTTCAAACAATTTTAAATGGCGGTAATATTAGTGAAGGAACTTTATACAATTTATTAATTTTCCCAGGTATTTTGCTGATTTTTTATCCCTCAGTTTTTGGCATTCAAAACGACGATGATTCGAGGATGTTGGAAATATTATTCGGAATACCCAATTATCGGTACAAAGTATGGCTGGTTCGTTTAATTATGATTTACGTTCTTATTTTTATCATAATTATTGTATTTGCAGCGGTAGCGTCCGTGCTTTTATATAAGATAAATATTCTGGAAATGTCGTACCAATTAATGTATCCGATTGTTTTTTTAGGGTCGATGGCATTTATGTTTTCTACCCTCATTAAAAACGGGAACGGAACTGCTGTGGTTATGATATTAATTGGAGTTGCCCTTTTAATACTAAAGGAAGATGTATTTGAAAGGACACAATGGGATATATTTTTGAATCCTTTTCAAATTCCGAATAATTTGAATGAGGTAATTTGGCTGGGATTGATTTCAAAAAACAGGATTTTCCTTGGGATAGGAATCCTTGTATTTATTTTATACGGACTGTTTAATTTGCAAAAACGGGAAAAATTTATTTAACTTTTCGCTGAATAAAAAAATAAATCCTTCCATAAAATGGAGGGATTTATTGCTTTTGTGAATTGCAAAAAAGTTGTAAGAAATATTAATTTCACATTTCAAAACTAAACCAATTGAAAAAGAAGGTCTTATTTTATTTGTTACTGTCCTTTCTGATTTTCTTAGCAGGAAAAGCATTTTCGCAGGAAAAATTAAAAATTCAGCGTTTAACAAATGCAATTCAGTTTGATGGAATACCGGATGAAGCTGCCTGGCAAATAATAGATACACTTTCAATGACTATGCACACCCCGGTTTTTCAGGGTGAAGCAAAACAAAGATCAATTATTCGTATTACTTACGATGACCAATTTTTATGGATTGGTGCAAAATTGTTGGTAAACGATCCTTCACATATTAAAGCATCTTCAAAAAAGCGTGATGAGCTAAGTGCAAACAGCGATTTTTTCGGCGTAATTTTAGATACTTATAACGACAACGAAAATGCGATGTCATTTTTTACCACTCCAACAGGTTTGCGTTTAGACGCCTTAGTTTCCGACGATGCCTCAAGCCGGATGCCCTTAAATCCTGACTGGAATACTTTTTGGGATGTTAAAACTTCGCGTGATCAAAATGGGTGGTATTGCGAAATGCGAATCCCATTTTCGAGTCTGCGTTTTCAAACTGTAAACGGCATTTCAGAAATGGGCCTTATTTCGTGGCGTTGGTCGGCTCACGATACCGAAAATGTTACCTTTCCTTCCATCGATCCAAAATACGGGATGTGGGCAACCTGGAAACCATCGGTGGCTAAAAAAGTGTTATTCGAGAATATTAAACCAAGCAAACCAGTGTATTTTTCTCCCTATGTTTTGGGTGGATTCTCAAACGATAATTCTTTAAACACCGAAGAAACTGCTTACATCACCGAAGAGAAATTTACCAAAGAAATAGGGGGCGATTTAAAATACAGTATAAGTAGCAACCTTACACTCGATTTAACTGTAAATACCGATTTTGCACAGGTTGAAGCCGACGATCAACAAGTAAACCTAACAAGGTTTTCACTTTTTTTTCCCGAGAAAAGAATGTTTTTTCAGGAAAGGGCAAGTATTTTCAATTTTAATTTTGGAGGCCCAAACAATTTGTTTTATAGCCGCCGGATTGGTTTAGATGAAGATGGCAACCCGGTAAGGATTTTGGCAGGGACACGCCTTTACGGGCGAGTTGGTAAATGGGAAATGGGTTTGCTAAATATGCAAACGGCAAAAAACGATGCTGTACCTTCAGAAAACTTTGGTGTTTTGCGAATGCGCCGACAAGTAATTAATCAAAACTCTTATTTGGGAGGCATGTTAACTACCCGAATTGGAACTGATGGGAATTATAATACTGCCTATGGATTTGATGGAATAATCAGAATGTTTGGAGACGATTATCTTGAGTTTAAATGGGCGCAATCGTTCGAAAATAATGTAGAGAGCCAAATTGTTTCGCTTTCCCCGGCACGGATACGGTTAGGTTGGGAACGGCGTTCTCAAAAAGGTTTGGGCTACGATTTTTCTTTCTCTCATTCAGGAGAGGATTTTAATCCAGGGGTGGGTTTCGAAAGTAGGGTTAATTATCGCTCAATACGTGCCCAGATACAATGGGGCTGGCTTCCCGGTGAAAAATCAAAGTTTATCAGTTATAACGCAAACATGCATCTTTATCATTACTTCGATGCGATTACCGGACTAACAGAATCCAGTTCTTTCGGGCCTGGCTGGCAATTTCAAACGAAACATTTCCTTATGGGAACAATCCAATTAAAAAGGATGGTTGAAAATATCGAGGAAGAATTTTCATTTTCTGATGATGCCGATGTTCCAATTGGGAATTATGAATTTTATGGTTTTGAGGGGATGCTGGTAACACCAATGACTAAAAAAGTTTATGCTGAAATGATGCTTGAGGGAGGGCAGTTTTTCGATGGGAATCGTTTTTCTTATACTGTTACTCCGTTTTTAAATTTGTCATCGAGTTTTCTTGTCTCCGGAACATATCAGTTTGATGCAGTAAATTTTAGCGAAAGAAACCAGGATTTTATTAATCACATTGCACGTATAAAATTTGAATATATGCACAGTACTAAATTGTCAGCCAGTTCTTATGTGCAATACAATACTTTAAATGCTGGTTTTGTAGGGAATTTTAGATTACGGTATAACCCGCGCGAAGGAAATGATTTTTACATTGTGTTTAACGAAATTAGAAATCTTAATCCCGACCTTGAAATCCCTTTGCTTCCAAAATTGGCCAACCGAACATTGTTGTTAAAATATACTCACACTTTTAGTCTTTAGGCTTTTATACCAATTGTTCTTCAAAATGCTGCATAGCAAATTTTGAAGTTGCAATAGCCCGAATCTATTTCGGGAGTTAATGCCGATAATACAACAAAGAAGCAGACTGAACAAAGTGAAGGTTTTCGACATTTTGTTGACAAATCGGTATTATTTCTAATATTCGTGGTTTTTTTGGCAAAAAATTACAAACCTTTCTGGCAATTGACTGATGAATCACAAAAATTACTAAATGGCTTATTTCAAAATTAAAATGGTATTATTACAAAAAGCAAACGGGTTAAATTTTGTTAAATCATTTTTATTCTGAAACAATAGATTAATCGATGCGTAACTTCTAATTGACTTTGTATGAATAATATTAAAAGTGGACTAATGGGATTGATTGGTTAATGGTTGATACAAAGTTAGTTAAGGGAATTAGTTGTTTGTCTTGCAAAAATGAAGCGGTGGCTGGTTACCACCGCTTTGTTTTTATATTTATCATCGGGTTACTTTAAAAAACTTCGATTCAAAAGGTTCTATTTCAACGGTTCCATTTTCAATAATTTCACCCAAAACATTTACTTCTTTTACGATTAAATTATTACCAGTAATTCCATTTCCCAATTCAATTTTTGCATTTTCACCAGCAATTTCGCGAACATGAAAAATTGAAAAACTGCCGTCTTCCGATGGGAAAGAACTTATCAGTAAAATATTTTCGGGCCAGCCAGTTATAAACGATGCACTCCAGTTTTTATCTCCCTTTCCACCTCCGGGCGAAACCCGGGTTAAAAACGGGACCCGGTTTCCCCAGCCAAATTTCGTAGCATTTAATTGCGAATTATTTTCAGAACTCGAAAGGGTAAAAGTCCAGTTGTGCCCACCCCGTTGTTCTGCGTTAAAATTAGTTACCCAATAATTATTCATGGGCCAGCCATAAATATGTATGGTTTCCGGTATTGCCCCAGCTTTGTAGCGTCCGGTGTTAATCCCGCCAAATTGCATCAAAGGAATCTCTTGTGAACTCAATAAAATTTGTGCATTTTCATTTTTAACGCGGGCATAATTCTGAACCGTATTCCAGTCGTTTGCCGAACCCGGAATTTGGTCAACTCCTGCCCTGATTTCGCCTCCCTGAACATCGAATGCCAACTCTCCATTTTCCAACAAAAAAGGAAATGCAATGTAAATTCCTTCCGGATCAACTACCGATTTTTTATTTATTGAATAGGCCAAATCTATTCTTTTGGAAGTATTAAAAAGCCGAATTTCAAAATTATACGTTCCATCGCGATTTGCTGCTTTTGTGTCTCCTTTAAAACGAATTGTATTCCAAACCGGGCCTTTTTCAAATCTTTCAAACCAAACTTTTTCAAGCGGCTCCCTTTTGTAATTATCCAATTTAAACGCCTCCATTTGTGCCCGGTTGTCCAGTGTTTCATAAATAAACTCACCTAATTTGTATTCTGAATTTGGGTCAACTAATTCTTTATCCAAATCCTTATCGAACAAACTTGCAATTGCACCTTTTTCTGTGTCAATTGAAATTCTATACCATTGATTTTCCAATTCAGTTTTTCCCTCAGTTTGTGTTTTATTGTTTTGAAAAGGTTTATTTTTTTCAACTTGAATTACATACTTTTTGAATCCAAATGCCGGAATATCATTCGCCCAAATTATCCAATATGTTCCGTCTGAATGATGTTCAATTGATTGAGCAATTGCTTCTTTCCCATTTTCATCTACAATTTTAAATTTTTGATATCGTGGAATAATTTGATGATCGACGTAAATTGTAAATAACCCGCTTCGTTTCCAGTTCAGCGTATTATAAACCAGCAAAGTTGGCGACGCTTCGCGTTCAACATGACTTTGCAACAAACCCATCGTTTCTTCACCAATCATTTTTGCACGCCGGCTGGCTTCCCAAGCATAAGACTCTTTTAAAGCGCGCTGTTCCATTGTATTTTTCGAAAATGGTTCGCGCACACTTCCATGATAACCAACTGTGTGTTCAGTATAAAAAAGCAAGGCATTATTTGTTATTTCAATCCTGTCGTTTATTTTTTCAGGAAGTTTTGAGCCTTGCAAAGCAGCCATTGTTAATCCGGCAGAATTTGCAATTAAATCGGTTTCGGCTGTTCGAATTGTTGCAACCTCGCGGGCCGAAGCTCCAAAACCATCAGTCCACCAGTCGGGCCACGCACCCTTAATTACTTGAAAATCGTTGCTAAACTTTTCCTCCATTTCTTCAAAAAACTCGGAGGCTGTGGCAGTTTTAAGTTTTGGCCAGATATATTTTTCATTCCACTGTTTTATCATTTCAGAGGCTAATGTTGAAGGAGGCGCATTATCAGTTAAAAAACCTGAATGTTGAATGGAAATCAAATCGTATTCATATCCTTTTTCTTCCAGTTCCATTAAATACGAAAGTAACTCGTCTTCAAAAATGTTGAAATCCCCGGCATGAATTTTAAAAACTGTATTTCCAGTCATGTAATGTTCGGCGCGGTAAGCCAACATTCTTTTTCCCGATGGCGATTCCCACCAAAACAAGGTTGGTTTATCGAAGGCAATTAGTGCCCGGTGACCGTGCGTTCCCATGTTAAGGTATTTTATTCCGATATCGTGGTAATAATCATTCAGGCACCAGCCAATTCCATTTACATCGTTTTGCATGGCCACTTTAACATCCAAACCATTTTCGCGAAATCGTTTTATTGGTTGTAACGAAGCTGCCAAAATCTGTTCGTCTGGCAGTTCATTAAAGTTGAAATACATTCCGGTCAGTTCAATTCGTCCTTCCGCCACCCGCTTTTTTAACCGTTCAATCTGTTCTGCCGGGCGGCTTTTTAAATATTCATCAACAGGCCAGGTTGCCTCACAAGTCCAGCGAAATTTTGAATCTTCTGGATAATTGTCGGTATTATCGCAATAATCTAAAGCATAATCAATGTATCGTAAATGTTCGGCCAGTATTTCGGTTTGCGACCGGGTGTAACCAATGTCGGTATGTGTGTGTTGAACAAAATTCACCCGCCACTTTTTTACCGGATTTATCGTTACTTTTCCTTCTTCAACAAAATCATTAATTTCTAATTTATACTCTGCAATTCTACTTTCTTCAACTTTTGGCAAATCTATTTTTACGTAGTTGTATCCAAATTTTACCTCGGTTTCTTTTATTAGTTTTTCATCAATAAAAATTTTAGCATTTGATGGTTGTCCAAAATGTAAAATCCCGGCAACTCCCAACTGCTTTAATTGGCCATTCTTTTCTAAAATTGCAGGAAAGGCTTTAAAAGTTAATCCACTTTTTACTTGAAATTTAAATGTCATGTACCACGATGTTTTGTCAAATTTTCCACCTGTGATTTTTAGTTGCAAAGGTTCTCCTTTTACAATTTTATCTGCCGGTATTTTTAAATACATAAAACCAAACCGATCACCGTGCTGGTCAATCATATCTTTTTGAAAAGAAAGAGTTGAACCGTCTTCATTTTCCAATTTCCATTTGTTTAATCCGTCTGCCCAAAACGAAAATTTTTGCTCACCATTAATTTGCAAATCAAAACTGGCCCTGCCAGGAGAAGAACCAATTCCTGCCAACCAAACAAAAGTTACAAATTCACTTTTTATTTCTGAAGGAACCGGATCTGTTTCCCATTCCAATGTTGAATTTCCATCGGTTGCACGAATCAGCAAACACGCTTTTGCAAGCGGAATAGATGAGTGATAACTAAAATCGTTGCCAGTAATTTTTTCTGCGTAACCATTTACAATTTGTGAGTTCGCGAATTGAGGTGTTTGGGCAAAAATGCCAACACTGAAAACAGATAGGATGAGAAATGCTATTTTTGATTTCATATTAAATGTTTTACGTCACACTGAGCAGAACCTACAAAGCAATCTATTCAAATTGTCCCGACAAATCATTCCACTCAGGATTAATACTATTTATTAATTCAACTTTCTTTTTTCTTGACCCGGCTTTAATTTGTTTTTCCCGGGCAATTGCTTCCTCTATTAAAGAAAAAACTTCAAAATAAACCAATTTCGAAACATTGTACTTATTTGTAAAACTTGAAGTATAAACTTTATTCTTATGCTCATACAATCGTTTTCTTAAATTGGAAGTAACTCCAGTATAAAGAACAGTATTATTTCTATTAGTAAGAATATATATTGCTCCGCCTCTTTCCATGATTTCTCTTTTTAGTAGCAGATTGCTTCGTCGTGCCTCCTCGCAAAGACGTTAAATTTAATTCGTCATTGCGAGTATGAGGCACGAAGACGAAGCAATCTGAACTATTTTACAAAAGCCTTAATTACCCAAACTTCATCATCAGATTCATTTATAATTTTGTAAGAACTTGCAGCGGCTGGAATAACAAACGTTTCGGCATAATTAAAGCGTTGTTTTATTCCATTTTTTGTTTCAATCAAAATGCTGGTTCCTTCAACTAAACTAAGTACATGGCATTTATTTTCTGTTTGAATTTCAATCTCAGTATTTAAATGAATTCGTTGCACATCGTACAAATGTTTTTCGTGGGTTGGAAGATGAAACAATTTCCAGTTATTTCCTTGTTCAATTAACACAGGTTTCGAAATTAATTTCTCTTTCACGTAATCACCCTTTCTTTCGAAATTCAGGTTTTCCATGCCTCTTGCAATATTTATGGGGCGGGGTTTACCATCAAAATCGAGGCGCAGCCAGTCGTACATTTTAAAAGTGAAAATATAAGGTGTTGAACTGATTTCTAGCACCAGATTATTTTTCCCCGATCCATGAATAGTTCCCGGCGGAACGAGAAAAAAATCGTGTTTCGATGCTGTGTGTTTTTGCACAAACTTTGTAATATCAACTTCCTTTTTTTGCTGAAAACTCTCCGTTAAAACTTTCTCAAATTCCTTTGGTCGGATGTCATCCTGAAAACCCAAATAAATAGCTGCATTATCTTTTGTATCGAGAATATAATAGCATTCTTCCTGCGTAAAATCTTCGTTAAAATGATTCTTCGTATAATCTTTTTGCGGATGACATTGAATGGAAAGATTGCCGCCATCGAAGGTATCTAAAAAATCGAAGCGAATTGGGAATTCATAACCAAACGCTGCAAAAGATTCTCCCAAAACAGACTCTCCTTCCTGAAACATCAGACAGTCGAACGACACTTCCAAAATATTGCCCGAACTTTCAAAAAGTAAGCCATTTTCAGGTACAATTAGTTCAAACGACCAGGCATAATTTGGAACATCTTTATTTAGTCCGTTAATTTTATCCAGACTCCATTTTCCTCCCCACGCACCCGGCTCAAACCACGGACGAACACGAAATAAATTTTGGCTGATTTCCTTCAAACCTTGCCTCAAATCATTGCCTTTCATCCAGGTAATTTCATTGGGGCGTTGCTCATCAACAACAATATCTATTTCTGGTAAAATGGCTTGTTTGTGTTTGTTCAGCACTATCCAATCGACAAAATAAAACCGTTTGTACATGGATTTTATTTCATCCGGTTTTGAAGCTCCCAGATTAGTTATTGATTTAGCCCGGGCACGAAATTGTAATTCATTTTTTGGAAGATCAAAATAAATCAATGTCCCTTTAAAATTGGTTAAAATTGCACCGATTCCGTAAATTATATTTATGTCGGAATCTGTATTCAATCTTAAACTTTCTAATTCTCCAACTTGAAAAAAATCAATTAAATCTAAAGTTGTTCGTGTTCCAAAAATCGGGTCGCCTCCGCCTAAAAACGAAGCAACCAATTTATCAATTTCCGGCTCTGGTATTAATGCTTCCGAAATATCAATCCAATTTATTTTTAAACCTCGTTTTTCAAAATTATTTTGAAGTTGTTCTTTTATGTTTTTATAAAAAACACCCAAAAATCCGTCAATAATAATTGTTTTATGATTTTGAATTTCGGAGGCTAAACTTTCAAAACCAGCAAATATTTTATCCTCTCCCACTGAATGAGTTGGAAATAATCCGTACTTACCAATATTCTCTCCCTGCTTTTTTGCCGGCATCAAATACTGACTGGTTTTTCTGAATTCGTTGCTATTCATTTTCCAATTCCTCGAACATTAAAATAGCTTTGTACAATACTCCCGCCGAACCCCGAAAAGTTCCTGAACCTTTGGGTTTGTTTTCAACAGTGTACCATTCGAAAAAACCATCGTTTTCTTTTACTCGCTTTACCATGGGTTGCATTTGTTCGAAAGCTTCTTCAACAAAACCATACTTAATAAGTTGTTGAATCATCCGTCCACCAAACCAGGTCCAGTCGCCACCATTTTGGTAACCGTAGGGATACATACTTTTATTTTTGTAAAATCCTTCTAGGTAAGTCGGATATAAAGTTAATCCAATAGAACCGGCACCCGATGCTTTTACATTGGCAACCATTTTTCCCAGGGAAATTTTTATTTCCTTTTTTGAAAGCAAACCTGCTTCAATGGCAACGGCAGTTCCTCCATGATAGTAGATTTCGTTTTCATTAAAATCATCGGGAAATGGTGAACCATTTAAATAGATGTGTGGAATAAATTTCTGATTTGTTTCGTCCCATAAATGTTTGCGTGTATTTTCTGCAATTTGATTTCGGATTGGGAGCCACTTTTCTTTTGTTTCCGGAAGCAATTCCATTAAATTATCGAGAGCAATTAAAAACATTGCATTGTCGTAAATATCGATGGCGTAATGTGTGTCTTCGGTAAAATAAACGCCCCAGTCATGTTCGGGCTGAACATCGCCCCAATCGGCGGTAGTAGCTCCCCAGAGCAAACCATATTTTTCGTTGTAACGGTGGTTCATTAAAAAATCCATGGCCCACTCCAAACGATCGGCAACAGTTTTATCACCCACTTTATCATCTAAAATTGTTTTATCGTTTGTAACCTGAACGTATTTATAAACTGTCTGAACCAGCGATGATTCCTGATCGGTTTCAACTGTATTTTTATGCCCAGCATAACGCGGTTCCAAATCGGAGTATTTGTAATCGTAACCATGTCCCGTAATTTTTTCTTTTGGAATAAAACCATCAATAATATTTCCATCGTTGCCCTGCATTTTGAAAAACACTAGCAGATTTTCCTTCAAAACATTAGCCTCAAAAACTTCAGCCGAAAGTTCGATAAAAGTGTTATAATCGCGAATCCAGACTTCGCCGTAACCTTCGCCAGCATTAAATCCGGTTTTTACAATTTCGAGAGCCTTTTGTTTTGTAAAAGCAAAATACTCGTTGGTTTGAATTTGCTTAATTAACTCCGGGTTTTGAATGTTTTTTGAATTGCAGCTCACTATTCCTGTTAAAATGATGATAAAAAATAAAGTTTTCATTTATGTTGTTTTTAAGCGATAGGGCAAGGAATCCACAAATAACATTATTTTTTATTATTAATAACCATTTTGCCTATTTCATCGCATGTAGCCAATGGAAGATTGTTAGATTTTTAAATGTTGATTTTTTACTATTGTTCTTCGAAGATATAAAAAATGGATTTCATTTTAAGTATGTTGCCCGTTCCATTATTTAAAATTTTGGTAAAATTTTTACCAATTCCCTATCTTCTTTTAAAAAATTGAAACGACTTTTTATTGCGAAGCGTTTTTCTTGATTTTACCCTGCGGCTTTTTGTTTTGTTGCTTTTATTATACCTTTTGTCAGGAATTGCCGAATAAACCAATCCAATACTTGCTTGTGGAACCAAAGCCATATTATTCGCACGATTAAAATTTCCCAATGCTTCATTTTCAAGATAGTCGAAATTAGGTCTGCCATCAATGATATCAGAATTAATTATCGATGCTGAAATTCCAACATTAAAAGCGAATCTGCTTAAAAACTGGTATTCTATTCCAATCCCGGTGCCATAATTAAATGCCATCTCCTTTGGTTTTTCGCTGTTTAAAGTTCCTCGGGCGAATAAAACTCCTACCCCATAATCGACGCTATAAAATGGATCTTTGAATGTATAATCGGTACCAATAAACGAAATTCCAGCAAAAATTTTTAAATATGGATTAAATTTATTTTTAGGTGCCATGAAAAACCTCCAGTTCCCTAAAATACTGATTACTGTGGTTTCGTAAATTAGTGCTTCGGTAATAGCCGGACCAATTGGGTTAAAATGAGTATTATAATTGAAGTTATACATTGGCGGCAAATTGTTGTAACCTGAAAAGTTTGCATATGCAAATTCAATGCCTGCTTCAATACTTAAAGTTACGGGCACCATTATTTCGAATTCGGCACCTAAATTATTGTCAGATGTGAAGTCGGTACTATTTGGATTAGATTCCAGTCCTACAAGTGGGTGGTTAAGTTCTTCGCTGCCAATTTCACTGAGAAACATTCCTGAATTAGCGCTTAACCTGAACCTTAGCGTTTGCCCAAACACATTTCCAAACAGGAGAATAATGATTATTGTTAAAAGGAATTTATGGTTCATGGTCAATTTTTTTGTAAAACGATTAAACTTACAAAAAATTTATAATCCCTTAATCAAACCACAAAATTATTTTACTTTCTCTGTTTTACTTCACTGGCATCAACCATTTTAAAAAGCTTATCGGCACGCCGGGTTTTTGTATCGATTTGAACTGAAATAGAATCTCCCTTTTTCCCTTCATCAACCGATTTCAGATCAACCCGGATTTCTTCGACCGAGGTTTGAACAAGCCCTGTAGTTGGTCCGGTTACAATAATTTCGTCGCCGATTTTTAAACTATTTGTTTCGAGTTTGAATTCGGCGACTTTAATTTTTGAAAAGTAATTGGTACATTTCCCAATGTACAATTTTCGTTTTGTAGCCAGCGAACCGTAATTTTTGCTCCACTCGCCCAGCCTCTGACCAAGGTAATAACCATCCCAGAATCCACGATTAAAAACTGAAGCAAGACGCCTGTTCCAATTTTCAACTTTTTCATCGGAAAAATCATCCGCAAAATAAGCATCAACAGCTTCTTTATAACATTGTACAGTGGTTTTTACATATTCAGGAGAACGTGCCCGCCCTTCAATTTTTAAAACAGAAACGCCGGCATCCAACATTTTATTCAGAAAATGAATCGTTTTTAAATCTTTTGGCGACATAATGTACTCATTTTCAATGTCTAGCTCGGTACCTGTTTCTTTATCGGTAACCGTGTATGCACGACGGCATGTTTGCAGGCAGGAACCACGATTCGCAGATGAGTTCATTTCGTGCAAACTGAGATAACATTTCCCACTGGTAGCCATACAAAGTGCCCCGTGGACAAACATTTCCAAACGTATTAAATTACCAGAAGGGCCTTTAATATTTTCATCTTTGATTTGATTATTTATTTCGTGAACCCTACCCAAATTCATTTCGCGGGCAAGCACAACAACATCGGCAAAATTGGAATAAAACTTAACGGCTTCAATATTAGTTATGTTTACCTGCGTTGAAATATGCACTTCGAAACCAATGGAACGGGCATACTGAATTACAGAGACATCGGCTGCAATTACCGCAGAAACACCAGCTTGTTTTGCTGTATCCAATACTTCGTGCATCAATTGTATTTCAGTATCGAAAACCTCAACATTTAAAGTGAGGTAGGTTTTTACCCCATTTTTTGATGCAGTTTCAGCAATTTTTTTTAAGTCGTTAATAGAAAAATTATTCGACGAGCGCGATCTCATATTCAGGTGTTCAACTCCAAAATACACCGAACCCGCCCCTCCCTGAATGGCTGCCATTAACGATTCATACGAACCTACAGGAGCCATTATTTCAACATTTCGTTTTTCCATCTGTTTATAATTATACAACTTGTTGTTTTTGAGTTGTTTGTGTTTTTTCGATCTCGACTTTTTATAATAAAATTCAGAGAAAGGATTCACTGGTCCCCATTGTTATCGCCGCTGATTACAACAGGGATTCCATCTCTGAAAAAAGATGGAATCCTTTGCGGATACCTTTGTGCTGTTTTATAATCATGCCCAGTGTCCGTTAGCTGATAGATGCCCATATCATTCAACCTAAATATTGGCTGGTAAAGTTATACTATTTAGTAAAATTTTTATTTAAAAAAGGAGTAGAAGAATTCATTCCCTTCAAATAATATCCTAAGTGTAAAAATCCGGATTCGGAAAACTTGTTTACTGAAGTAATTAAACCGGTAGTTTAAATTTCATGGTAACTTCTCCGGTCTCTTTGTTTACTGTTATGGATTGATTTTCAATACCCATTTCTTTTCCTGTTGACAATTTAAACATTCCGGATAGAAACTGCATACCGTTATTCATAACTTCTTCAAATTCTTTAACTTTTAAAGGCTCCCCTTCGCGGGTAGTGTGTCCTTGCTCATTTTCATTTACATTGTTTTGATTATCATGCCCGTGTTCCATTTCATCAATAGAAAAGTCCAATTCCTCCTCGGGCTGTTTTTCAATTTTAGGTATTTCTTTATCGAGTTCATCAGAAGTAAATAGCGTTTCTTCGTTAAAGGTTTGACCTTCGGTTTTAGAAACAAATTCTTCTAACTGCAAAATGAATTGCGATCGGCCTTTTGTACTAAAATCAACAAAATCTTTATTTGAATTATCACCTAATACACCATCGAAAAGACTTTGTTTAACGAGCAAGCCCGATGCTATTTGTTGTTCGATTGAATTACGTGTGATAAAATTAAAGATAGTTAGTTTTTTGCTCGTTTGCCCAAGTCTGTCGATCCGTCCAATACGTTGGTTCTTTTTGGCGGGATTCCAGGGAAGTTCGAAATTAAACAAGATATCTGCCACTTGGAGGTTCAGCCCTGAGCCGCCAGCCTCTGTCGATAAAAATATTTTATAATGTTGATTCTCTTCAAATTTCCGAATTAATTCACCCCTCGATTTTACAGGTATTTTCCCATTTAATTCTACAAAACCGATATTATTGTCGCGAAGTAACTTACCTATTAACTTATGAACTTTAATCCATTCAGAGAAAATAATAATTTTACGGGCGGTATTTTTTACATCAAGTTTTTCAATCAATATGTGTTTTAGCTCCTCTAATTTAGGCGATTCGTTGGTTTCGTCATCAATAAGGTAAGTTGAATCGCATACCATCCTCATATTGGCTAATAGCAATTGCATACGTTGCAAGTCATAAGGTGTAAGAAATTTCTTCCTGATTATTTGTGCCAAGCCCTTTGCATACGAGGCATGATATTCAGCTTGCAAGGGCGATAATTCCAGGGGTATATTAATTTGCTGAAGATTTGGAAGCTGGTCAATAACTTTTCTTTTTTCCCTTCGGAGTAATATTTTATCTAACTTTTTATTGAGGCTTTTCAGGTTAAAATATCCATTTATTTTGTCATATCTTTCGGGATCGAAAAGGCAATGCTGGTACGAAAACTCCCATAAAGGCCCGAAAAAATGGGGATCAAGTATTCCCATGATTGAAAATATATCAATTAATTTATTTTCGATGGGCGTACCAGTAATTACCAATTTATGTTTTGCTTCTATTCTTTTTAACGAAGAGGCAGTTTTAGTTTCGTAGTTTTTGGCCCTTTGAGCTTCATCAAGAATCAGGAAATCTATACTTGCTTTATTTATTGCCATTTGGTCGCGCAGCACTGTCTCATAGTTTACAATAAAAAAATAATGGTCTTTGTCCTGGTACATTTTTGTCCGCTCATCAGGAAAACCTTGGACAACCATGGCAAGCTCATCAGAGAATTTTTCAATCTCTTTTTTCCATTGTTCTTTTATTGAAGCAGGACAAACTACCAGGGTTTTTTTAAAGCCGAAAACCTCTTTTTTTAATATTGCTGCACCAATGGCTTGAATTGTTTTCCCAAGGCCCATTTCATCTGCAATAATCGATACTTTCCGGAAAAGGGAAAAGGCGATACCCTCTTTTTGATAATCAAATAAACTGGCTTTAATTAAATCAAAATTGAGTTGATACGTTTCGCTAAGTTTACCAAGCATTTCATTTTCAAATGCGGCCTCAAGTTTTTCCTGAACTTCCGGGCGGATATGAATAATATTATTGTTAGCTGCTTCTTCAATAAAACCTAATAATGATGTGATTTTTTCTTCTTCAATAAAATGCGATTTTTTAAAGTACCTCGAAATCAAAAGTTGTCCTTCCAAGGGCAATTTATGAGGAAAATGCCAGGTAATTTTGTAATCATTAAGCGGGTCGCAAAATATTTCAATAAACGGGTAAGTTTTTTTTAAACGTTTATACAAAAGTTTGTTTTCTTTTAACTTATTGAAAACATACATAATATGTTTGGTTGTACCCAACTTATTGAGCTTCGAGTCCATACTATTGCTATAACCTGTTTCGGTTTCAAAATTTCTGAGAAATATTTTGTATTTAACGCCTTTTTCGTTTGTTAAAATATGGTTGCCATAAATATTATCAGCCCATTTTATACGGTATTGAGCTTTGTCGGCTTTTTGTTGGCGTTCTTTCAAAACACGCTGGATCATACCTTTTCTGGTATATTTTTTATGTTCAATGTTCTCTTTTGGGTCGAGAAGGTGTAATTCGCTTTCTACCTGTAAAAGGCATGCAAAAGAGTTTTTGTTCCATTCACAAACTTCTTTTTCAATAGCAGGAGTAATGTTTTCTTCAACGTCAATAATTAGCTCATATTCAGTAGTTAGCCCTGTAATTTCATCACTTACGATCAACTCGTACTTAACAGGTGATTGCGATAAAACCTGACATCCACCATTATTGAAAAGAATTTCACCAAACGCTAATTCATTTTTATTTAATTGCTTGTGTAATTTCTCAATTTGGGTTTCTATAATTTTGTTTGTTTTCATATCAATAATTTAAATTTAATACCAATAATCGATTGTTTGCACTCTCCCTCTTCTCACTTATTATTATTATTTATTACATAAGAGACTGAATTTAAACGAATTGCACTCACGCAGATTTGTTGTGGATTTTTGCGTAATTGCTGTGGCACAAAGTTGCTCAAAGAAGTACAAGTTACACAAAGAACCAAAGTCTCGGTTAATTCATCGGTTTAAAAATTGGTAAGAAGACCGAATACGGAAGTTGGAAGTTTGATTGTGCCAACCTGTAGTCTAATCATCCTACCGTGCATGTTATTTGACTGATGATAGTTTCATTTTTGTTATTTCCATATTTTCATCTTTGTATCAGCTAAAAATAATTTATTTCTTTTTAATTCCACAAAAAATAATTGTTTAAAAATCTGGGAAAACCAATTTATGAATTATGGAAACCTGGCAGGAAAATAAGGATTGATTTCACATTTTCTCTCTCATACAATAAAAGGACAGTGTCCTAATTCACTAACTTTAACAAACAGTTCTGAATGTATAATACCGATCCATATATAGAATGCCTTCAAAAACCAAGTGAATTAATAGGGATCAGTTTAATTATCGGGTTGGTGGGATAAAAAGTTTTCTTTTATCTTTCATCCATGGAAATGGAAATACTACTACGCCACTTACTGCCAGAAGAGTTATTTGAATATTTCGATTTGGTATCAAT
>Ga0209249_1000819_pt1 | contig 34375 bp, 28 predicted proteins | sample SaaInlV_200m_DNA_4_FD_184653 | JGI IMG/M metagenome (GOLD analysis project Ga0209249, IMG submission 184653) | Marine microbial communities from expanding oxygen minimum zones in the Saanich Inlet - SI037_S3LV_200m_DNA (SPAdes) (version 2) | ecosystem: Environmental > Aquatic > Marine >...
ACTTATCATCATTCAGAAATTCGTCACAGGGACAAACCTTCTTCAAATCACAAGGGCAATGCCCCAATTCTTTAGCCTTCCTCAAAACGTCTTTATTTAGCCTATAAGTTGTCATGGATACACGAATCAAAGGATTATTTTTAAGTATTTCTAAGTAAATCTTTATAAATCAATAAACAAGATATCAAATCAATGAAAAAGGTAATGCTGTTAATTCTAATGATCTTTATAATTCTCCCAGCAATAGCTGCCCAAGATAGTTCATGGCTTTACAATACAGAATCATTTCTGATTGAAAATTCCATTAGCTCAGAGATGACAGTCAAACCATCTTCAAGCAACTATTATCTGAAAAATGTTTTTGTAAATTTGTCTTTCATACCAAAAAATACATGGCAACAAGAAATATTATCAATAAAAGCAGATCCCCAAGGAGTAAATTTTGGAGACTCATACATATTTCAATGGAACAATCCAGATCAACAAATGAGTTACTCTCTAACTTCTGTGATTGAAGCTAAAAACAGAATAAAGAAAGTTACAAGTAAAGTTCAGTACCCATTAACAGATCTACCTGAAGATACACACAAATATCTAGAACCATCAACAAACATTGACTCAGATCATCCAGTCGTGAAGAAAACTGCTAATCAACTAATAGGAGATAAAAATGACTTATACGAAGTATTATTCACACTTGCAGAATGGGTGAACAAGAACATAAACTATAGCCTCGATACACTATCGTTAGAAGCATCAGAAAGATCCAGTGTAGTGCTCAATACAAGAAGGGGAGTGTGCGATGAACTAACAAATTTATTCATCGGACTTTGCAGAGCATCAGGCATTCCCGCAAGATTCGTTTCTGGAATATCATACACAAACTCACAACTATTTGACGATAGCTGGGGATTGCATGGCTGGTCAGAAGTGTACTTTCCAAGATATGGTTGGATTCCATTTGATGTCACTTATGCAGAATTTGGTTGGATTAATCCACTACACATAACATGCAAGATAGGAGTAGACTCTAGCGAGAGTACAACTGAATTTGAATGGCAAGGTAAAAATGTTAATCTAGAAGTAACTGAACCCGCAATACAAACCAAAATCATCGAAAGAAAAGGCGAAGTTAAGAATCCACTAGCAATCAAGACCAAAGTTCTAGAAAAAGCAGTAGGTTTTGGATCATACAACTTAGCAGTTATAGAATTAACAAACACTGAAGACTATTACTCACCTGTAACCATAAGTATTGCAAAAACCACATTGTTAGAATATTTTGATGACTTCACTAAACATATTCTACTAAAACCAAAAGAAACAAAACATATTTTCTGGAAAGTTAGAATCTCAGACACACTAGATCGAAGAAAAATATATAATTTCCCTATAACAATATATGATCAATTTAACAGAACATCGAAAGTCAGCTTTAGCGCATCATTCGACGATAGATTGTTTACAGAGAGATACGTCGAATCACACGCAACTCAAGAATCCATAGTTGAAGAAGACAGTATTGAATTTAAGTGTGAAGTTCAAGATGAATTCTATTATAATTATGAAGAAATAAAAGCAGAGTGTACAATAAATAATAAAGAAAATAAGAGATACGCATCAGTTAGTGTTTGTTTTGAAAACGAATGTACAAAAACATCAATAAACGAAAATGAAAAGAAAACAATTAAACTCAAAAACCAAATAACAACACTAGGCGTTCAAGAACTAATGTTCTCATTAAGAGGAGAATCAATCAACAAAAAAGATTACATTCAATCCTACATCGCAGACAAACCAGAGATAATAGTTAATGAAATCAAAGTACCAAAAAAAGTTGACTTTAATCAATACTACGATGTATCATTCATTGTTGAGAAACATTCAACCTCCAACCCTCAAGATGTAAACTTAATTATTCAACAAAATGGAGACTTCGAAGAATTTCACACACCTATCTTAGATGGCGATCAGAAATTCACATTAAGCTTTAGTTCAATGGGATTAAAGGATGGAGACAATGTTGGAAGAATAAGTATATCGTTTAAAGACAAGAAAGGAAACCAATACACGGAAGATCTTACATTTAACACTTGGTTGAATAAATTGAGCTTCTGGCAAAAGATAAGAAGATGGCTCTACAAATCAGATAAATTCATAGTTGCCCAATTCAAGGCGACACAAAGCTTTATAAAAAGACAAAGCTGACGTTTAAATATGGCTCAACCTGCAAAAGTGCTCTTAGATACGAACTTTCTACTCATACCGGGCCAATTTGGCGTAGATATCTATACAGAGATCAGAGAGAACTGTGGACCGAAAAGTAAGCTCAATATACTAAGGGATAGCTTAAAAGAGATAGATAAGATCTTAGAATGCGGCAAAGGAGCAGATAAAAGAGCTTCGAAGCTGGCTTTAGACATATTAAAAGCGCAACAAATAAATATCATAAGTTCAGAATCGGACTCATACGTTGATGATCAGATAGTTGAGCTTGTCGATGAAAATTGGGTTGTCTGTACACAAGACAAAGGGCTCAAAGAGCGCGTAAAAGCCAAGAAAGCTAAGGTCTTAACGCTTAGACAAAAAAAATATCTGAGGTTTGTGTGAAATGTTTTACAAAACAACTGTAAAAGACCACATCAGAGTGTCACCCGAGTTATTCGGAGTTAGCACAAAAGAAGCGGTCATAAAAATGATTAAGAAGAAGTACGATGGTTACATCTCTCCAGAGATAGGCATCGTAATTGATGTTTCAGATGTTAAAAAAATCGAAGATGGAACTGTGATACCTGGCGACGGTGCATCATTTTATAGTTCTGAATTTGAATTAGTAACATACAAACCAGAAATGCAAGAAGTTGTTCTTGGTAGAATAAAAGACATAACTGATTTTGGTGCATTCATTAACATAGGCCCGATCGAGGGAATGATTCACGTTTCACAAACAATGGATGATTTCGTAAGCTTCGGTAAAGACGGAGTACTTAACGGAAAAGAATCCAAGAGATCTCTTAAAGGCGGAGATAGATGTAGAGCAAGAATGATCGCAGTTAGCTTTAAAGATGTAAATAATCCTAAACTCGGATTAACTATGAGACAACCATGGTTAGGTAAGTTTGAATGGATGGAAGAAGATAAAAACAAACCTAAAAAAGCTAAGTAAGAGGATAAAATGAAAAAGAAAGTATGCAAATCATGCAAGATGTTTATTGAAGGCGACGAATGCCCGGTCGATAAAACATCTAATTTTTCGACTAACTGGCAAGGAAGAATCTATATAAGTGACGCAAACAAATCAGAAGTCGCACAAAAGATCGGAATTGAAGTTAAAGGCGAATATGCAATAAAGTGTAGGTAAGTTAAAATGGATATAGAGATTTTAAAAGAAAAAGATATGCAGTTACTATCGAGAAAAAGAGTCTCTGCTATGATTCAATCAGAAGGTCCAACACCATCTAGATTAGATCTTAAAAAACAATTAGCAAAGAAACTTAATAAAGATCCTGAATTAGTTATTCTAAAACACATTTATCCTAAATATGGAAAAAGCGATGTTAAAGTTATTGCTCACGTTTACGATAATAAAGAAGAACTAGAAAAATTCGAGCTTAAGAAACTGGTTGAGAAACATAAGGAACCTGAAGTGAAAAAAGAAGAAGCTCCTGCTAAAGAAAAACCAGCCGAAGAAGCACCTGCAGCAGAGGAAAAGCCTGCCGAGGAAGAGAAAAAAGAAGAAGCTCCTGCTGAAGAGAAACCAGCTGAAGAAGAAAAAAAGAAAGAAGCAGAAAAACCTGCTGAATAAATCACACTAGAAAATGGCAAAGAAAGAAGCAAAAGGAAAGAAAGAGAAGAAGACGAAGCTAACATCAAAGAAATGGCAACACTATAAAGTCTCAGGTGATAAAGCAGAAAGAGACCATAAGTTCTGTCCTAAATGCGGTGTAGGAGTTTTTCTAGGTCAGCATAAAAACAGAGTAACTTGCGGTAAATGCAATTACACTGAGTTTGTTACCAAGAAAACAGAGTAAATCTTATTCTTATTTTTTTAATTAAACTTGTATATAGAAATTCCTCTACCCGAATATGTTTTAGTTAAATCTTCAACATCTAAATCCGCAATTAACCTAACAAGATTAGAGTCACAAAGTGCTCTTGAAAAATAAGCAGAGATTTTGTTCCCTATAAATAAACAACCATCATCATTATATTCTGATTTTTCAACAACTGCAGTCGGCTTATCTGTCTGTTTGACAATAAGAGTCTTGATAGATGTTCTCTCCGCACCATTCAGAATATAGAACTCAACATTCGATCCATCTTTGTAACGATTAATCATATATCTCTTGCCATCGACATTAGATTGTAGAATCATTTCCTCGTATTCTCCTTTGTCTTGCAAAGAAGTTACCGCAATAATAGAACCACCAATGTTCTCCGTTTCAATCAAAGGAGTCATGCTTTTGATTTGAAGCAAGTCAGATTCTTGTACAAGAACGTATAGATTTTCCTGTGTGAATTGATTAATGTTATTTAGAAAGAAATCGTTTACTGTTTTAATTCTTTCTATGTGTTGCCCACCAACAGACGAGGTATAAGAATGTCTTCCAGAATACGCTTGCACCATCCCACCTTTTTCCCAAGTTGAAATAACACAACTTTTATCTTCAGAATTATCTTGTAAATAATACAATGAATTCTTAAAATCATCATCCACCCTAGGATTAAGGTGAGTAGTAACCGCATTAACAGAATAAGCAGCATTAACTAAAATCAACAAAATAGGAACAACATATAGCCACTTCTTATATTTCTTAAAACTATTAATTAATGCATAGATGAATAATGCAGAACAAAGTTGTATAGGGATAGACGCTAAAAAGACATATCGCTTGGAAACAATCATCATATAACCAAACACCACAACCAGTAAAATCGCAAAGACTCTTTTTGCAGTCATATTCTTAAATAGAAAATACAGTCCGCCAATTGCAGTTAGAATAAAAAACCAAACATGAAACCAAAGATAGCTCCAAGTTAAAGGAGTTAATTCTTGTATATTCTGCGAGAATGGATCGTCAGCTTTAATGTAACCAAAACCAGTCAGTATTTCTAGAATCATTGCAAACTTCCAAACAAAAATAATTAATCCAAATAGAGCAAACAATACAAACGGCAAATATCTTAATCTAACATCTTTTTGTCCTAGTCTACCAAATATCTCTAATACTCCAAATAGAATAAAAGCAGGTAGAATAAAATATAAAATATAAGTTACTTTATAGAAATCAGCAAAAATAGTTACAAACATATGACCTAATGCTTCAACTAGAACAAATTGTACCGCCAAAGCAACTGAGGCAGCAATTAAGTTTAATCTAACCTCCTTCTGTTTAATATACTCATAAAGAATATAGAGAATAATCGAAGTATTAACTATTGCAAGAACAAGTAAATAGCCATTCCAGAACATCGTCGCCAGCCCTGTTGCAAACCCAACACCTAATGCATAGTATAACTTAAGACGCAGTCTATCTTCTTCAAGCATCTTTACAGCAAATATCAAGCCCAAGAAGAGAAAAATAGAGATCAAGTTGTCTCCTTTGTATATCAACGCAACGCTACGCGCTAAGTGCGCATTTGTTCCCGCAATTAGGAATGATGCAATGAACGCAATTTGTGAGTTGAACAATAGTTTAAACAGAAGAAAACAGAGTAAGATCGAGATGGCAGCGTATAGCGCTGATGATATTGCTAATGCATTAAAAGGACCCATAATATAGGATAACCAATAAGGAATTAAATAAAATCCAACAGGATGTCCACCTTTAACACCCTCATAACACACATCTAGATTATTATCAGTAGACAGTTCTTTATTTTCATAAGATTGCTTTAAGATAGAATAATGATAGAAATTATCTGCTCCCAGGAAATCTCCTTTAGGTAGCGTTACTAATCTGACTCCAAATGCAAATAAGACGAGAATAATCAACAAAATAACTTCTATCTTTCTTAACTTCATAACAAAAACAAAGAAAAACCCTTATTTAATGCTTACGCTTAGATATGGAGAGATAAACATGATAAATATAGTTTCTCAACCACACTAAATAGAGTATCAAGATAAGCGCCATTATAGTGTCAAATGCACTTGCTAAGAACATCTCAAGGCCTATTAGTATTATCGAGACAATGATTAGAATAATCAATGCCAAAATCGCAGGAACAATATGATACTTTAAGTGTTTAAACCCCGTCTTTATAGCTAACTTAATTGTTTTCCACGCATTCTTTTCATCCCAAAGTATGTGTAGATATGTTGTAAAATATATGTAGAATGGAACCAATATAAACAATGAGATAAAGAAAAGTGTTTCCCTAAACATAAATTTTAGTGCTGTTATGAATAAGATAACTATGACAAACCATAGTACACTCATCAAAAGAAACTTTAAGAAATATTTAGTGCTTAATTTCCTATCGAAATAAAGATGCCAGATGAATCCTCTCGATAATACATAAACTGCAAGAATAATTATTAACACAACTATGAATCCCCCAACTATGGAGAAGATAAAGTTTTTCGCCACATCAAAAAAAGGATCAAGTGCAGTTATACTCTCAATCAACGCCTCAGGCGATATTTTAAGTGAACTCTCTAACGCTTTTGATTTAACATGCAACACACTCTGAAAAATCAAATAAGAGATTATAATAACAGCAAACAAAACAAAATCGGATAGATAGATATAAAGGTGATTCAATTTAAAAGAAAAACTTTTACCGAAATCGCTCACTAATTTCGAAAAGTAAGATGCTTTCTTCAATTTCATCACTCCGAATGACTCGCTCCAAAACTTCCTGAATTCCCGAGTGCAGCACCACCAGAAGAAGAACTAGAAGAACTAGTTGAACTACTGTCATAATCAAAATCCAGTTCACTACACGGAAAATCATCACTACCCTCGCACATCTCTTGAAGTACTTGTTCTGAAGGAACATGTCTATAACTTATTACAGGAAAAGGATATGCGAATTCTTCAGTTAGATCGTCTTCATCCCACATTTTGCCTTCAACTACGATGAAATCCACAGCTTCAGTTAAGAATGAAGTTGCAGGAATATAAGCAGTTGCAAACTTGTGAGAGTTTCCGCCGGCAGACACTTTACAGATATCCAAAATATCATCGTAATCTCCGCTGCCTCTGTCATCACCAGTCAAATAAGAACAGGCATACTTAACACCTTCAGGATTCTCAGCAAAAATAAGTTTCTCAATTTCAATCTCAGAAGATCTAATGTCCTCACTAGGTTCACCCCAACCAGAACCCCAGCCACCTTCTTCATATTCTCCATATTCTGAGAGCACAAGTTCTTCACCCATTCCGTAATCACCCTCACCAGGTTCAATCCCTATTTCATCATCATTAATGAAGTAAACTGAATAATATAAATGGTCTTCTAGATCTCCTGTAAGACCTTTACTAGTTGCAGGTATTCCTATTTTCCATTCAGCATACAAAGGCACACTCATACAAGGAGAGCAATTACGAAAATTAGCTGATGTAGGATCGGTCATCGATTCCATTTCCATCACATTACAATTAGTAAGACCCTCATCTTCCATGTAAGTACTATTAAATGGATTACCACACTTATCAAAGTTCCAGAAGGGCTTTCCAATCTCAGCATTTGCACTAACATAGAAACTGCCTCTATTTCTACCCATAATGCCGCCACCAGCAACAGCAGTACCAAAGTCCATAGTAGTTGAAGCAGCACAAATAGCTAATCCCAACCAATCCGGCGTAGTAAATGCCATTATGACGTCATAAGCATATTCATCCGGCTCATCAGTCCAAGGCATATCACCAATAAAATTATATCCTAGAATATTTCCACCCTCATACATTCTATTGTAGGATGGATGACCCATCACACCCCAACCCGAAGGCTTGTTTCCCCCGTGTTTATCCAAGAAGACAGCATTCACCAAAGAAGCAAAACTTAGCGTAAACACGAACGCCACTGTAAGTAACAATAATATCATTCCCCTCTTAACCATTTTCGCCACCTACTTCATCAATAAGTTTTGCAACAATGTCGCTTTCACAATAATCATATTCATATAACTGCATCTGATCTAAATAAGTATCAGGATCAATGAACTCTTCAGCCCAGTGAGGCATAGTCGCTATCCAAACATAAGCATCAAACCCACCACAAATAATTCCACTAAAATAATCCATGAATGTAGCATCTTCCGTATTCTGAGTCATCTTAAGAGGCCAAGTAGCTCTAGGTTGGCCTTTTTTCGCACCAGCCTGGAATCTACAATCAGGTTCTGCACTGGCCATATCATGAGGCGAGATCTCACCAGCATCATCACCACCCGTGCTCACATCAGAAGCAATAGTATTACAAGCTAACAATGTTTTTACAGCCATTATTACAAGAGTTGGCCAACTGTGAGTAAACATCGCAACAAGAGCCATTAGATTCTCAAAGACATCAGAGAAAGGAACAAGTTGCCATAAACCCGAGGTCCAAGCTAAACAAACTTCCATACTTCTAATTTCTTCACAAACTTGAATACCTTTAACATTAATTGATTGATAATACGCACACTCTAAATACTTACAGTCTATTTGCCGTAATTTATTCAAATGATACAATATTCCCGGAATACAGAAACACATAACTGCTGCATAAAAATTATCAAAAGGATCTAAAGCTTTTTTTGCAAAAAGATCACCAACAATTCCGCCACCAGCACCGCTCATACCCGATAGCCAAGAATCCGCATTTGCACCGGCATCCCAGTCATTATCTGTAGCAGAACTTGCACCTTCACGATACTCACGTGCAGCAGAGTCCTCGAAATCACCACTACCAACGCCACTCAATCCAAAATCAGTAGAATCACCACCAGCGTGCGCATCAGTACCAAAAATGCCCCCTTGTGTTCCTTCAGTCCATGTTGCACCAAGATCACCTTTTTCAGATAAAGAATTATGACTTCCAGTAGTTAACCAAGTTTCAAAAGTATCTTGAGCGTGACCTCCAATGTCATCTTCTGCAGTACATTGAGCACAAGTTACCACACCACAAATAGATCGTATAATGTTACCCCAACTCTTTTTATCATCACCATCTTCCACACCTGCCTGAGAACCCCAAATATCAGAACCAGTTTCTTCAACCCAACCAAGAGCACCATATCTAGTTCCACCAACTCTATCCGAAGTACCAGTTCCAGGACCATCACCTACTTTTCGGTCACTCCCAAGAATGGCATTTCTATCTTTCTCAAGAGACCAAACACCTAGCTTACCCTCTTTTAACTTGCAAGCTAACAAATTAATATAATCCCATATATCTTGAGTACCTTTCGCGACGCTGCCACCGGCATCCGCCTTCTCAGCAATATTATAGATAGCAATAAACAAAGGCATAGTTAGTTCTCTAAGAAGAATGACAGCTTGATAAGCCATCTTAAGAACTCCACCAAGATCACAAATTGTTCTAAGAACATTAAAAATCTTATTAATAATATACAAAACGTAGAAGCCCATGTTCAAATATTCAATTTCACCTTTCAACTTGTTTATCAAAGCTTCACTTAGATCATCAGTTACAGGATCATGAGACATATTTATATCAAACTTCAGGTCAAAAGTTTGTTTAGGAAAAAAGACTCCAATCTTCTTACTTGCAGCAAAAACATCAAAGCTGCAATTCAATATAACATGACTAATATCGGGAGGATTTTCTAATTTCTTAGTTCGAATAAATAAACTAAAATCAGAATAATTATACGCAGGATCATAAATGAGACCAAATGCACTAACATCTTCTATTACAGTGTCAAAAGTAACCGCCATGATGTCTTCTGCAGAAGTAGCATCTTCAGATTCTTCATCAGAGTCATCTTCTTCATCAGATTCGTCATCTTCACCAAAACTTGCAGCATTATTAAAGACATTGGTTCCTTCACTTTCATCTTCATCATCTGAAACATACATCAGAGAATCTTCTTCAGTAACAAATATAGGATTGCTAGGACAACCAGGAACTAAAGATATTCCCCCTCTAACAATATCAATCTCTTCACGTTCAAGATAATTTTTTTTAACATGAACATAAGCCATAAGTTTTTGAGAAAGTTGAATAGTAGTACGACGATCAATACTCTCAGGAATTAAATTAGTTACGCCAAACTCAAACATACCAGGATAATTAGATAAATTAAAGGATTTATTAAACGCAAAGACTTGAGCTTCAAATTTAAAATCTCCATAATTACCAAACTTATCAGCTACGTGAAGAACAAAAGAGGTTTCAGAAAGTTCCTGCTCAAGGTCAACCATTTTTACAGTATTTTCAACATTATAAATCATAAATCCACAAACCCACTGATTAAGAGCCTCAACATAATCACATTCCTGTTCAGGACTCATTATAGCAAAGTTAGAATCATTATATGCACTAATTAAACTTCTAGAAGGCACGGCAGGATTAGTTAGATTCAAATAAACTTGAGAATTATCCATGTAATAATCTTCTTCAAAATAAAACAAAAGCTTCAGACCATCTCCTTCCAAGATAACATTTTCCGCACCATCCATATCTTCATAATCAGTTGCATCTTGTCCTCTGATAGTCACAGCATCTACACCAACCAATTTTGGAGGCATCGCATCATAAACAAATGTTTCATCATCATTAAGTAAAGGTTGTTCAGCATCATCATAACCTTCGATAGTTTTAACATAAACATGAGATAAATAATCATGTTCAACAGGAAGAGACGCAGTAGATTCTTCCAAAGGTTCATCACCATACTCAGCTGAAATATATGCTTCAGATACATCACCTAAAAAATTATTAATCAATCCCACTTCAACATATCGAGTCTCAGCAAGACTAGAAGTCAACTCAACACCCCAATCATCAACAACAATTCCTTGCTCAACTAGAACATCAGAATTCAATGAATTTCTAAGAGAGTCTTCATCAACACAAACAGAATCCCCATCCAAACAAACAGACTCAGATAAATAATAAGTCACTCGACCATTCAAATCAACAATAGGCAACAGATCAGGCATATCTTCGTCACCAAATTGCTCTTGAGGGTGAATAACACCAACGGGAAACATACAATCCCATCTTCCAGATGATTGAATACAGTCTTCAGCTCTGTGACCATCACCAACAGAATCAAGACTATGTACCGCAGAACCATGAACCTGACTAAGATCCATGACAACATAGTGAGAATCCATTCCCGCTCCCTGCTCATCTATGATTGCAACAATAGTATTATTACCGGGTTTTAAGAAACAAGTCCCCCTCCAACATTGGTCACCAGAGTCAGTATCTGCAGTAACGAATCGAGTTTCAAGGTCTTCAACAGAAGGTTGAGATAAATCAACATTTATACTATAAAATAAAGTGTTTTCTCCAACGTTACCTTTTTGATCCACAACAGTAACGGGAATTTCCACATTAGCTTGAGAAGCTAAAGCAATAACAAGACCAGTAAATCTACACTCCCAAACATCTGTAATCTCACTCTCAGCACAAAGAATAGGATGCTTTTCAGCATATGCTTCAGATCCAGGTGCATCAAATAAATCACTAAAATCCGCAGTAACCGAATCAGTACTAGGATTAAATGTAGAATCTTTAATTTTAATCACAGCAACAATTTGATCAACAGGCATCGGCGTAACGTAGTCTACCTCAATCTGAGAGCCAGAACCATAATATTTGTACAAGATAACTTCTAAAGGATCCGGAGCTGAGAAATCAAACTCATAATCTTCACTTATAGTATTAATGGATGGGTTACCTAAATGATCAATAGCACTAGCAGAGATTGTATGCCAACCATCACCAATAACTTCAGGATTTAATATTTTTAATCGGACTTTATTGCCTGAAACAATATCCACCACAGCACCTTCCTCTGGCAAGACTTCAATCTTAGAAGGATGAGGAGTCATACAATGTTCACCAGAAGGATTCTGATTAAAATCTAGACTATAGTAGGGTGCAGGAATGTTCAAAGCAGGTTGAAGTTGAGTATTACTACCAACATAAACAATAACATCTCTCACACCAGAACAAGGAGTATTAACTAAATCACAATCATCGCAAGATTTATCTTGAATATCTAAAGTTACAAATACACCATTAATACCTTGTTCAACAGAATCAACTGCAACAAGAGGACCTCGATCATCTATACTCAATTTTCGAGACTCGGAATCTTGCAAATGATTATCTTCATCGTACACACCAATTTGAATATCTCTAGTTACACCAGAAGATGCAGGATAATCTGCTCGTTCGTATAAACAAATTGCTTTGTTACCAAAATTCTCACAAGTGTTAAACTCAAGTCCACTTTCTAGACTTCTAACTCTATTTGGAGTGATGTTATTACCATCGTCATATTCAATCATAGTTTCAATAACTGTAGAATCTTCAAGAGTTTTATACCCCTCAATACCATCTTCACCAGAAACACTCATAGTTTTTATCGAAACAGCACCATATGCATTAGACGCAGCAATGGGTATAGAGACTACAAGAAAGATCATAAAGCACGCAATCAAATAATACCTCTCAAGCCCCTTTTTTTCCATGTTATACCACGTAAATACCTTGTTTCTTATTAAATCTTTCTCACTCAACCCATATGAGGTTGAATCAAAAATGGATAACTCTCACTGAGAGTATAATAATCATTCATTATTGCTAATTCTTCAATAATTGTTGGATTAGGCGATGAAAATACAAAGAAAGTCATCTTACCATAGTCTAATGCAGTAGAACTAAAAGTATATTCTGGAAGAGATACTCCACCTACAACCAAAGTATCACCCAAGTCAGTCTCAGGAATAGTAATTGTCTTAGTTTCACCTATACATTGACCTAAAACATTAGTATACAAAAATACTGCAGCACCAAGTACAGCACCAACACTACCACCAGCAGCAATAAATCCCATAAGCATGCCAACGCCCTGCTCGGTCATCTGCTTGACTTTTTCAGAACCTTGCAAAGTAGTTCCACCACCAATACCAATACAATATTCTCGTTTATCTTCTTCAAGAACAAAATTATCAGGATTTTGCCTTATCAAATATCCCTCAATTGAATACTTACCAGGATACAAACAAACTTCAGTCTGAGAAGAAGAACCATTAAAGCCAGCAAAGGCCATATGTTCATCTTCAAAAGGAGATTTTAATCTCTCAAACATCAAAATTACTTGCTCATGTTCGGTCAGAGATGTAGTAATTGCATTCATAGATTGCGCATAAGTGAATGGATCGAACCCCATATCAAGAAGCTTGTGAATGTCACCAGTGGTTCTCTTTTTAATTGTGGCATTAATACATCTTTCACGCATCATACCAATTTTAATATATTTATTATCAGCCTCAATAATAGTTTCACCGTCTGCTTCGAAATAAGTTCTTTCAAAACCTAATACAGAAGATGGCAGCATAACTATTAAGTAAACTGCCAACACAACTAATAATTGGGTCTTTATTCTCATTTAATTACTCCATTTTAAACAATAAATATGCAGGTTCTTTGTAAGCAAAAGTATTGAAAGGGATTCTAAGAGTTAAGTAACCATATTTTGTTAGTTCTAACATTCCACCTGCAGGACATAATGGGAAATTTTCTTCAAGTATTGCTCTCTCAACAATTGCACCAGTTGCAGGATCATTAACTTCTTGAATCTCAGTTGCACCAATAACGACAGACTTGGGACCACAACCATATCTCGCCACCACAAGATCAATAGGATCATTACTTTCCGCATCAACAGTCTCTATAGTAATATTACCACTTAACCTTTGTCTGTATTCCGCAAATAGATTAGAAGGACCACGCTCTAATGCAACAATAGGTGTTGAACAATTATAACCCTGATTACCTCGGATGTTAACTTCTAAAGCAAACTGAAAGAAATATCCTCTACCATTCAACGCGTCAGGATCCTCAATAACAAAAACAGATGGATAAGATAAATAATACTTAAATCCATATTTAGTTTCCGTCAAAGTAATAAATTTAAGATTCACATCAGTTGTCACAGGAGTTATAACAATACCATTACTAGGCTTAATATCCAAATAAGGTTCTTCTCCCGTATAAAACATGTCAACATTCAAATCTGAATAATTGTAATATCCTTCAAAGAAATCATCAAGATTAAACAAATGAACCAATTCTTGGCCTTGAGTCATCTCTTGGATCAGACTATCCTGCACTCCCTCGATTTCCAAATGATCGGAGTTAGCAGTTCCAAATAGCCTAGTTTTAACCGCTTGTTGTGGCAAAACGTTTTTCATTAAATATTTATTAACATTATTCATCATCCAAATAGGATACTTAGTTGCCCAAAGGGAAGGATTAGAACTAATAGGGGGCAAACTGTCACGATCATCATCCATATACAATACCATCAAAGCCATAGCTCCATATTCTAAAAATAAAGATGAAGTTTCTGCGTCAGTAATACCCAAAGCAAGAGAGTACACCTTTCTAAGATTAACAGGGACTCTTGCATTAAAAATACTAAGTTCGGTTCTGGCGGCAGCTGAAATCATCTCCATAGGATAAACCACATTAATCGAAACATCTTCATCTGTTACAATAGTTGTAATGACGGGATCTTCTAAAGTATTAACATTGATTGCTTGAGTTCTGAAGGATCTGAAACCATCTAAACATTCGTCAATTCCTCTCTTAACATAACGATCAATCTGAGCTTCGATAGATGTATCATACGCCCCTCTTTCGGCACCATCAATATTCTGACTTTCAAGTTCTGGACGCTTGCTACCGCATTGAGGATCACTAAAATCACGGTTTCTAGATGATAAATAACTCCAATATGTGGTCTTCTGTGGACCAACACCTTTAGTTAAATCACCTTCAGCAGGGAGAGGAAGGTCTCTAAAATACTCCCCACCATTCAATTGAACATCATCAAAATCGATCCATCCACCTTGCATACCTAGTTTCTCAACCGCTTCTAAACCAAGATCATAAACACATTGTTCAACATAAGCCTTGATTGGTTTGGCTTGCAAAGGGACTTCCTCAACCACTGGTTGAAACTCCCTAACCTCAGCATCAACAACTTGAGCTCTAATATACATAACAATCGCAGTAGAAAATAGTAATATAATTCCAATTATCATAAAGATAGTAATCTGAGATCTTTTGTTCCTAAAGTTTACCACTCTTCTACCAACCTCTGACAAGTGAATTTGTAAACATCTGAACTTATTTTATCGCAAGTTCGAGCATAATTCGTATAACCTTCTCGCTTTTTCAAAGCTGCATGAATCATAAAGCATAAATCTCGAGAATCTCCCATCTTTGAATCACAATGTGATCCTATTTGCCAGAAATATTTCTGACTAATCTCATCAACAATATCGTCTGTTAATTGAGTTGTATGTTTGTAGAAATCGACACCAACAAACAGAGATGATAACAATATAACAATCCAGATAACAGATATAACTGAAATAAACCACTTGTCTTGTTTCATGAGTTCTTTTCGCTTATAATGTAAATCAAAAAAATAGTGATGTTCATGTAATAAATACCATATAACTAGTCCGTTAATCAGCAACACAGCATATGAAGATAGCGCAATTAGATTGTTCAGGGCATCTAGACTTGTTCGTTCAATGAATACTAACGATGTGATTGAATTAATAATACCCAAACACATCCAAGCAAATGCAATATAAAATGAAGCTTTCGCTCTTCTAATAAAACCATATATTATGTAACAAAGAAGAAGAAACACAATAACATTAACGAACATCGCCCATCCGCCTTGTAAAACATTAGAAAACAACAATGCAACGGGTGATGCGAATCCAAGCACCATAAAAACTAAGTAAAGTAACGCAATAACAGAAAAATAACCAACCAGAACTCTAATACCCTTTGGTATGGTGTGGCCTTCTTTTTTCGGAACTACCGATCTCTCAACTTTAACAAGCTCATCCTTCACCAGATGTTCAAATTTATTAACAACTCGTCTACGTTTAACAGCCCAAACTTCTTTTCTCGAAACTTTAGAACGTGATTTTATTTTTCTAACAACCTTACGTTTAACGGACGCTTTACGTACTGTTTTCTTCTTTGTAGAAGCTTTACGCACAGCCTTTTTCTTAGTCGACTTTTTTCGTTTAACAGTCTTTTTCTTAATAGACTTAGAAGTGCGTTTTTTAACAACAGATCTAGAAGAAGATTTCCTCTTCACCCCTTTTTTACGCCCCGCACTAGCAGTAGACGCTTTCCTACCCCTCTTTTTCATTGATGTTTAAAAACAGCTCAATTTTGTTTATAAATGTTTCGATTAAATAAGAAAATAAGTAATGGAAAAAGAAATCAAATCATAAAATAAATTTACGACTCCGTAATTAAACGAAATGAATTTCTAAATAATTAAAAACTATAGAACCAGTATGAAATAAACTCCGAATTCTAACACCAAAGTCACATTAAGTCTACAAAACAACTAATTCTCAACAAAATCTAAGGGTGATAATATGAGCAAAGATAGATACATCGCTAGACTTAAGCATCCATTTGCAGAAGTTGAGCCAATAACAAAAGAAGTAACTGAGAAACTAGAATCAAATCCAGAAACCACAATAAAAGATCTAATACATTACTTAGTTAAAGATAATGGATTTAATGACGACGAGAAAAACATAGCAAATTCAGTTAATGAAATGTTAACAAGGTGCAACGCGTTCTTAGAAAATCCACAAACAACAGGCATAGAGATTCTAGCAATAAGAGCATTAGATGAAGAAGGTAATCAAAGAGAATTTGATAACGGATATCTAGAAAGAGATGACGTCGAGCCAAAAAAATACCTTAATCCCAACGCAAGAGCATTAGATGGAAATCCATTCTTTTTTGAGGAACGTTCTATAGATTCACAGAAATACAAAGGACTCGATATAGAAGTTGCAACCCAAGGTCTAGGCGGATACAAATAAGATGTTGGACTTGGTTACAAAAGTCAAAGGTATAGCAGAGCTTCCAACGCACACAATAATACATCACCTGAAAAGTATAAAATTATGTGCACTTCTCGATAACAGATTATGGGAGCCTTGCAAAAATTTCAAAACCTCTTCTTACACAAAACTCGTAATAGGGGCTGAAGAAATTCCTTTGGAAAGGTCTTGCTCGCTAGATGATCTACACAAATATTACATAAGATCTCAAAAACATAAAATAGATGCAGCAGTCAATTTACTAAGATCTAAGCAATTAGTCAAATCACGTCAACGTGAAACAGAATACTATACTAATCTCAGTCAAGAAGTAATTCTAAATGAAATCTTTGAAAAGATACTACCTCTACACACCTCAAGAGTTCATAATCAAACAACAAAAAGATTGCTATCTTGGTCCACCAATCTAACAAAATTACTCCACACCCTCCAATCCAACCAAACAACTCAGCTCCCCACTCCGTTAACAAATAACACCATTCTTGTGTGGCAGAACAGAGTTTATTCATTAAACTCACAACACAATCCTGCGAATTTTCAGATTAAATATGGAGAACAGCATCTAGAGATCTCCACCAGCTCAGCCAACCTTAACCAATTAGAAAGAAGAGTACAATCAGAGTTAAGTTCTTCAATCAAATTACAAACCAAATATGATGATAAATTAGCGACTCAAAAAAGCAGGTTGCTTCTCGAGTTAAAAGAAAATGGATTCTGCGAAAAAGATAATTTAGGAGTATTTTCAAAAGGTGATGATTATTATATTTACTTAAGAATTCCTAATTTCTCAATTAGAACCACTCATCAATGTACTAGTGAGAAATACTATTTCAACAGTTGTCGTGTTGCTACAAAGATAAGAATAAGACACGGAACAATACAGCAATCACACCCACAAATTGTTGAACATTATTCTCATCCATTCTTATCAGAAAGAAACAAATCATTTCAAAATATATGTATGGGGACAAATAAGATTCCCGACTCAATCGCAATTCCGCATGAAAAAGCATATGCAAACTTAGTTCTAGCTGCAAATAATATCGTACATGGTTACTTAGAGGGTGCAACACCCTACAAAGATCTTTCTCCAGACAATTTTCCAAATAATTATGTGAATTAAATGAGACAAAGAACACTAACACAAGAACAAATCATCGGTTGGAATCAAGACGCACTTAAAGATATTTCAGTTACACTAATCGGAACTAATGCATTAGCACAATTTATGGTATGCACACTCACAGGAATTGAAGTTGGTGCAATAACCTTAATCGACCACACATACGCAACAAAAGAGAATGAAATTATTCTTGTACCCTCACAAGAAAGCAGAGTTTTACAACTAGAAGATCTTGTTAAAAAGATGAATCCCGAGATAGTTGTTAATGCATTTCACTCTCACCCCCACCCATACATGTGCACCGATTCAAGTGTTGTTATTGACACAACAAGTAGTAAATATACCATCAAATCTCAACAGACAATCTTCAATCATAGTTGCGAAATAGATTTCTTAGGTATACTCGCAGGCACAATCACTAATAAAATTCGGAGAAGTGCATTTAGACTACGAGATTATGAAAGAACTATAAGCGGCAGGAATACAGTCGAGAACAATCCAATTCAAAAAAAAACACAAGGAAATATTCTAATAGTTGGCGCAGGAGCACTTGGAAACTATACAAGTCTTTGTGCCGCAGCAGAAGGATTCAACATCACTATTTGTGATGATGATTTAATTGAAGAAACTAACAAGAACAGACAACCATTATTTACACTGGATGAATCCACAGGAAAATCAAAAGCAGACATCTGTGTTAGAAGACTAAGAGAAATACACCCACAGTTAAGATTCAGATCAATAAAACAAAAAGCAGCAGAAAACTATTTTGACGAAACAAAAGTTGTCGAAGCACAATATGATTTAATAATATCATGTGTCGATAATGCGGAAACGAGAAAATATCTTAATCAAATATGTAGAACAAATAGAATCGCGCTAATTGATGGAGGTACAACACCATTCGACGGACAAGTTACAACATACCAACCAGATAAAACTGCATGTATCGAGTGTCAGGCACCACTAGTAGATAATAAATTTGAAAAAAATAACACAAATAGTTGCATCTCCAATAGCCACGAGCCATCGGTAGTTTACACAAATTGCGTAATAGGATGTGCAGTAATTACAGAAGCTAAACGAATTCTTTCAAATAGTTCACCAACTAAAGGACAATTATTCTATAGTTCCCTCGACGATCATCCGCTAGGAATACGAAAAACAATACAGAGGTGCGAACACACATGATCTCGCCCAATTATAAAGTCAGAGAACTCTTGGCCACACCTGCTGAGTTCATCATGCCTGATAAAATCACAATAACTCGTTATGCATATACTAAAATGCATTTGTATGCCAAGTTAATAAAATCAATCACAGAATCACCACTAGAATGTTATGGATATCTCACAGCCGAAAGAGACAAAGATGACGGAATTGCAACGGACGCAATAATACCAGTTCAACAATATGTAACAACAAGTAGTTGTACAGTCAATCCTGATAGTGAACTAAGAACAATAGAACAAATAAGATCTGATAACCGAAAAATAATAGGATGGTGGCACAGTCATGGAGATCATCCAACATTTCATTCAACTACAGATGTAGAAAACTTTTCTAGACTATCTTCAATGCTTTATTCTCACAACCAACTCACAGTAGAAACAGAAAGAGTACAATGGAAAGAAACAGAGCACAAAGCGGAGTGGATAAACAATGATAGCAGAACTCTTAGAATAAGAGATCCTCAGAATCTAGACAGAGTAATTGAGATTGAAATTGAAGAGACTAGAATAAATCAACCAAATGTCAAAAACATAACTAGTAAACGAAAAATAAAGAAAGGATTTGCATATAGTGTAGTAGTTAACTCATTAGATGAAGAACCATACGGAGAAATAAAACAAGAGTCTTCAGAAGACACCATAGTCGAACCAAAAATAGTTATTGTTGACGATGATCGCAGAGTAAGAACAAAAGAGATCAGAGAAATATGTAATGATATAAGAGGTAAGATCAAGTCCGATATCGCGTCCAGCAATCCCCCACCAGAAAGACTTGAAGAAATACTTAATGAAATAGACACAAACCATCATCAAATCTCGGCAAGCTCCAAAAATAGAACTACAAAACTAGAACAAAGAATAAAATACAAAGATCTTAATTATACAAAAGCAATCAGAAAATTTTACATATCTGAAACAAAAAGCATTGCAAGAATTGCAAAGATTCTCTCAGGAGATTTCTATCAAGATAACAAAAGAACTTATTTCTGGAAAGATAGAATAACAGAAGTGAGAAAAGTAATGAAAGACACCAAATATAGTGTCGCAGACGTAGATATGTTATCTAGGATTATAAAGAGAAATAGATATGCATCTAGAAGATACAGAACACAAATAGAAGATATATTTCTAAAGTTAAAATGTCAGACCTAGTTACTAGAATAAAACACAGCAATCAAAATAACAAACCTCATCTAGATATTACCCACATCAATACAGATTACAGACTAATAGTTTGTTGCGATCTAACAGATTATCCTTTTGTAATTGACAAAGATCTGGCCAAGGTAATAAATGCATTTACAACACATACAGAATCAAAACATGAGAAATCAAGAGCAGTCTTTGATTGGATGCTAAGAAACATAACATACGATTATGAAAGAAAAGATGAGAAAAAAACAGGGTTCCCATATATATATCGAAATTCAATAGAAGTATTAAGAGATAAAACCGGTGTTTGCGGAGAGATGGCTTTTCTTTACATCACGATTGCACGATGTCTTGGCATTGACTCATATTACACAGAGGTTTCAAAAGATCATAAAGGAGATAGAGTTGATCATGCATGCGCAACAGTTCTAACAGAGGTTGGCGAATTTTTAGTCGATCCAGCCTATGAAAGATTTAATGTAAAGCACAGAAGGTATCAAGTTTTATCAGATTCGGTGCTTTTTGAAGAATATAGAAAAATAAGATACAGGTGGTAAGACATCGAAACCTTTAAAAGTAGTGTAGAAATTCTTGCCCTCATTGGGCCTGTAGCTCAGTCTGGTTAGAGCGCTGGTCTTATAAGACCGCATGTCTTCCAAAATCACAATCAAAGGCATGGATTTAAGTCAGCCAGAGGTCAGGGGTTCAAATCCCCCCAGGCCCATCATACATTTTATACGCCCCGATGGTGTAGTCCGGTCAATCATTACGGCCTTTCGTGCCGTGGACACGGGTTCGAATCCCGTTCGGGGCATGATATCCCTACGGTTAACGCATTATGGCGCAAGTCACTGCGTTTTCCCAGGGTTTTTTATTAATTCTATACAAATACTCATGAGAAAAAGAGACTTTCACAAGCAGCAAAGGAATTGATGTGAAGAAAGTAAAATGGGAATATTAAACTGGCTAAAAAGATTATTCAGATTAAGCAAACCCATTAGGACAAGAAGACGCACTGGTAGGCGCAGCAGAAGAACGCCAGGAATTTCTAAAAAGAACATAGCTAAAGCAAATAGAAAATACAGTATGCTGTTAAATAAATTCAAGAAAACTCACCGACGTAAACCGACCAAAGACGACTTATTTAGAGTAGTTATTGCAGCAAGCCATCATACGTTTCCGGTTAAAGGTAGAAATGTCAGGAGATGGACAAAAGGAAGACAAGGCCATATGAATCGTCAAAAAGTTAGAAAATACTTGTTAGAGAAGCACGGTATTGTCAAAAAGTATACGATGAGGTAAAATGGGACTAATATATTCAATCAAATGTTACATAAGATCAGCATTCTGTAAGCATCAAGCTAGATATGATAAAAAATGGTGTAATTGGTTTTGTAAAAAATGTGGCAAAAAACTTTATGCAAATGATTTACCAAATCATGTATGGAGGAAACTCACAAGACCAAAAAAAACGCGTACTGTTAAGAGAGTTGTAAGAACTAGAACAATACGTAAGCCAAGAAAGAGTTATAGAGCAAGGACTCGAAAAACGAGACGGAAATAACTAATATTCTTTGATTTTAGACCTTAATTAACCGTACCGGGTATGTATCCGTTCGGGGCATTCTATTCTCTAAACTAAATAAACAAAGACATATATACACTGCAGACAGAAAGCTGCCAACATAATAGACAAAATAACTATTATGATAAAATAAACCGAGGAAAAAAATGGATAATAGAAATGGTGGTTTCAGACCACAAGGAAGAGGCGGAAACGACAGACGAGGCTCAGGCCCAAGAAGGTTCAACAACGGACCAAGAGAAATGCACGATGCAGTTTGCTGTGATTGCGGCCAAGAATGTAAAGTACCGTTCCAACCTACAGAAGGTAAAGAAGTACGTTGTTCTGAATGTCACAAAAAAAGCAGAGGATTCTAATTCTATCTTTTTTTACTTATTTTTTTATTCATTACCTGCTAGTGGTTAAAATAGAAACCTTTATATAGGTCCTCAAAAGTCTATAATACTAGTAATTAGGAGGAATCTATCAAAATGTTATACCAACACGCAATTGCACAAGATGCATCAATGAACGCATCAAATTTGGAAGCGAGAGCTTCAGAATCACATCACAAAGCACCAGCACAAGAAACAAATCAATATCTCGATCAATACGCAGCACTTGTTGCAAAAGGAAACAGCAGAGCAGAATCATATTACAAAGTTAACAAAACAGAAATTGATGATGCAATTGCAGAAGTTGACAAAGAACTCGACACACTTCTAACAATAGAAGGAAGTGAAACAAGAAGACAAACAAAAAGAAAAGATGCACTTACGAAAAGATACGCATCACTTTTCGCACTAGACACTTATGAACACCTACTAAGAACTAACGAAGCAAAAGCTCAAAAGTTTTATACAAAGAACGGAAGAAGAGTTGAGAACAAACTACAAGAACTTAGCAGAAGAATTGATACACTAACAAGGGAAGGTTCAATCGACGATGCAGAACAAGCAATTGGTCTTAAAAAAAGATATTTACACATAAAGACTCAAAAAGAAAACTTAAACTTAAGCAAATCACAAATTGATGTTGACTCAATACTTGTTGATCCAGTTGCAAATGTGTATGAAACATTACTAAGAAACGGAAACCAAACTGTTGCAGATGCACTAATGGAAAAATATGAAACACATCTTAAACCAATTGTTGCAGAAATTGAAGCAAGAGTAGAAATGGTGAGAGCTCTTTCAGGTGCATATCTACACACGCTTGGCGAACCCGAGATTGAAATCCAACCAGCGGATGTAGAATCAATAGATGACAGTGCACGTATATTAAGAGAAGAAACAGAAAACAGAAGACCCGTATCCGACAGGTATGAACCTGTAGAGCATACGGTAGCACAATTACCATTCGAGGAAGTACCTGTAGACAATCCAAATGCAGGAATACCAATTATACCAGACGACGAAGCATTAGAAGATTCAAGAACAGGCGACACAATTCCGGGAATGCCCGCAGTACGAATACCAATCGCAGCTAGTGGCGAGACAGATGTTCCAGACCTACCACAGGGTCCGTTCCAAGCCACAGGCACTGTACCATATGGTGATGCAATTGAAAGATTAAAAGCTGGAGAAACAGTTGAACCAGCACCAACATCAGTTGTCGCAACTCCAGAACCAAAAAGAAAACTGAGATCATACTTACCCAGATGGTTAGGCGGAACAGGCAGGAAATAGGCATTAGAAAGAGAAACATTAATAAATACCCTGTATCGACCAGCACTTACAAATGAAAAGAAGTTCAAGACGTTGGAAAAAGAAAGGCCAAATGAGATGGAAATGGCAACGGAAGAGAATCCGGAAAGAGAAAAGAAAACGAGCTTCATAAAGATCATAAAATTCTTCCTTTGGAAAGTTATTTAAAGGGGAAGTTTTTTGAACAAATTGCCCTTGAAAGTCTAATCAACACCACGAATTCCGAGTTTGGGGGAATTCTAGGCAAATAATACTTAATGATCAAGATTAAGTATTGGTGAACACGTAATTGGTTGAATAGAGATCAATTAACCTTGTAATTAAGTCAATTCCTATTGATTTAAGTTTCTAAAAAGTCTAATTAAGCGAGCGTACGAAAATAAAATTCCCGTTGATCCTGCGGGAGATTGCTGCTATTAGAGTTCGATTAAGCCATGCATGTTATGGGAGTCTTCGGATGAACCGGCAAAATGCTCAGTAACACGTCGGTAACCTGCCCTTTGGTTTGGGATAGTCTCGGGAAACTGAGTTTAAACCCAAATGGGGAATATATTCTGGAACGATTTATTCCTTAAAAGCAATGCCAATGGATGGGCCGGCGGCGGATTAGGTTGTTGGTGGTGTAAAGGACCACCAAGCCCGAGATCCGTAGGGGCCTTGAGAGAGGGAGCCCCGAGAAGGATACTGAGATACTGATCCTAGCCCTACGGGGTGCAGCAGGCGCGAAACCTTTACAATGCACGAAAGTGTGATAAGGGAACTCTAAGTGCTCATGTTCTACATGGGCTTTTGCCAAGAGTAAAAATCTTGGCGAATAAGTGGTGGGCAAGACTGGTGCCAGCAGCCGCGGTAACACCAGCGCCACGAGTGGGAATCGTATTTATTGGGCCTAAAGCGTTCGTAGCTGGTCACGTAAATCTTTTGTGAAATCGTTGGGCTTAACTCAACGGCATGCAGAAGACACTGCGAGACTTGGGACCAGGAGGAGTTAGCAGTATGGTAGGGGGAGCGGTAAAATGCTATAATCCCTATTAGACTACCTGTGGCGAAGGCGGCTAACTAGAATGGATTCGACAGTGAGGGACGAAGGCCAGGGGAGCGAACCGGATTAGATACCCGAGTAGTCCTGGCAGTAAACTCTGCGAGCTAGGTGTTGCACATTCTACGTGAATGTGCAGTATCGGAGCGAAGGCGTTAAGCTCGCCGCCTGGGAAGTACGGTCGCAAGACTGAAACTTAAAGGAATTGGCGGGGGAGCACTACAAGGGGTGCGGCGTGCGGTTTAATCTAACTCCACACAGAGAATCTCACCAGCAGCGACGGCAGAATGAAAGTCAGATTGAAGGTTTTACTTGACGAGCCGAGAGGTGCTGCATGGCCGCCGTCAGCTCGTGCCGTAAGGTGTCCGGTTAAGTCCGGTAACGAGCGAGACCTGCGTCCACAATTGCTAACGGGCCCTTCAGGGTGACTGTGCACATTGTGGAGACTGCCTTGGAAACAAGGAGGAAGGTACAGGCTACGGTAGGTCTGTATGGCCCGAATCTGCTGGGCTACACGCGCGCAACAATGGTAGGGACAATGGGATGCCACTCCGAAAGGAGAAGCTAATCCTCTAAACCCTATCCAAGTCCAGATTGAGGGTTGTAACTCACCCTCATGACGTTGGAATCCCTAGTAATTGGATGTTATCAGCGTCCAGTGAATATGTCCCTGCTCCTTGTACACACCGCCCGTCAAACCACTCGAGCAGGGTTTAGGTGAGCTTTAGTCTTCATTGATTAAATCGAACCTAAGCTCAGTGAGATGGGTTAAGTCGTCACAAGGTAGCCGTAGGGGAACCTGCGGCTGGATCACCTCCTTATTTTTTTTATCACTTTATTCAATACGTGTTTACCAATATTTTTTTTACTTTCACACGATGGGCCTGTAGCTCAGTCTGGTAGAGCATCGCCCTTGCAAGGCGGGGGCCACGGGTTCGAAAATCGCATCATAATTTATGGTGAGGTCCGAAAGTCCCGTCGGGTCCATCCTTTTATTCATTAAATCACACTCACATCAATTATTACCCACGAAAGTGGACTCATTCCTTAACGAACGTTGGGAATGGGTGGACGAGATATGATTTGTCCTTCAAATTCATGTTGATGATACCATGCATAAATGGAGTAAATTACGCTATTAGGTGGATGACTTGGCTTGCGATGCCGAGGAAGGGAGTGACAAGCTACTATATGCTTTGGCGAGTGGCACGTACACGTTGAACCAAAGATTCCTGAATAAGACTTCTTCTTGAAACCGAAAGGTTGGGGAACGCAGGGAATTGAAACGTCTTAGTACCTGCAGGAAAAGAAATCAAATGAGATGCTGTTAGTAAGGGCGACTGAAAACAGTGAAATACAAACTGAATCCGGCACAGTAATGTGTTGGAAATGTGGTGTTGTAAGAGTGTCTTTTTTCCTAACTCGTTGATCAGAAGTTCTCTGGAATGAGATACCTCAGAGGGTGACAGTCCCGTACGAGAAAACGAGAAGGAATGTGACAATTTCTTGAGTACTATCTACTGGATACTAGGTAGGAACTTGGGGGCCAACAACCTCCAATATTAAACACATCGCAAGTCCGATAGCAAACAAGTACCGTGAGGGAAAGTTGAAAAGAACCCCTAGCGGGGAGTTAAAAGACCCTGAAACCTAATAGCTATGGAGAGACAGGGCTCTTAGGAGTTCTGTCGTCCGTTTTGAATAACGAGCCAGGGAGTGTATTTATGTGGCAAGGGTAATTCGTCAAGAAGTACCCGCAGCGAAAGCAATTGGTCCACAGTTTACGAGGGACGAGGTATGAAAGTGCCTGGAGTCACATGGATACGACCCGAAGCCGTTCGATCTAACCCTGGGTAAGGTGAAGCGGCAGTAACATGTCGTGGAGGCCTGCAGAGGTGCTACGTGCAAGTGCTCTTCTAACCTGGGGCTAGGGGTGAAAAGCCAATCGAGAACGGTGATAGCTGGTTCCTGCCGAAGTTGGCCGTAGTCAAGCCTTCCGCGAGACGATCACAATTGTAAAGCTACGGATTGGGGATTTAGGGGAAGAAATTCCTCGGTTCCTTGTCCAACTCTAAATGTTGTGTTGTTTTAGACCGGAGGAGACGGCGTTGTGGGGTAAGCCCATAATGCGAGAGGGGAACAACCCAGAGTGTGGTTAAGGTCCCTAAATATCAATTAAGTGTTAACGGGTGAAGAGTGTGCATGCTCCCAGACAGCGAGGAGGTTGGCTTAGAAGCAGCCACCCTTTAAAAAGTGCGTAACAGCTTACTTGTCAAGAGTGTGTGCCTCGAAAATGGACGGGGCTAAATTGATTACCGATACCACATTTCATCTAAAAGATGTAAGGTAGGCAGGCGTTCTTATTGGGTAGAAGCGATTCTGAAAGGAATTGTGGACCGATAAGAAATGAGAATCCTGGTGAGAGTAGGAACAGAGTAGTGTGAGAATCACTACCGCCGAAGGGGCAAGGGTTCCTTGACAATGCAGTTCAGTCAAGGGTTAGTTAGTCCTAACCGAGCTCTTAAGTTGAGTTATCGGGAAAGGGAAACAGGTTAATATTCCTGTACTTATCTTGTATGCGTGGCAACACAAGCATTATTGTTGACGCATCGGAATAGGTTGATACGAACCGTCGTTTGTATTAATCAAGATAAATCGAGGAAGTATCGTAATGATGAGAACTCGATTAAACTTGAGAATAGTACTCCCATGGAGTATTCAGCTGATTTCTGGTGTCCGTGAAAAGACAATCATGAAAAATCAAGATAATCTATACCCAGAACCGGCACAGGTGCCCCTGGGCGAGTAACCTAAGGTGTGAGGGTTTAATCTATTTGAGGGAATTCGGCAAATTAGCCCTGTGACTTCGGTTTAAGGGGTCCCTGCATTTGTATTCGTATGGATGCGATTGCAGGGTTCAATGGCAAAGGTGGTCCGACTGTTTAACAAAAACTTAGCTTTCTGCTAGCCAGTAATGGTGCGTACAGAAGGCGACATCTGCCCAGTGCCTGTATCTCAAACTCCTTTTCAAGGGAGCTAAGGACAGGTAAACGGCGGGGGTAACTATAACTCTCTTAAGGTAGCGTAATACCTTGTCGTTTGATTGACGACTTGCATGAATGGTGTAACGAGATCACCGCTGTCCCCAAATAGAAGCCCCTGAACACTCTTTTCCGGTGCAAAAGCCGGAGAATTCCAGTGGGAAGTGAAGACCCCGTGAAACTTTACTGTAGCTTGTGGTTGTGACGTGTGTTTCATTGTATAGCGTAGATGGGAGTTGTTAAAGCTTGGTCGCCAGATTAAGTGTAGACGAACATGTAACACCATCCTATGAAATATGCGCCACTAACAAAACTTTGGTTTTGGACATCTGCAGGTGGACAGTTTGGCTGGGGTGGCACGCTGTTGAAAAGATATCAATAGCGCCCTAAGATCAGCTCATCTGGGTCAGAAATCCAGAGTAGAGTGCAAGAGCAAAAGCTGGTCTGATTGGATTTACAATAAACCTAAATCCAAGGACGAAAGTCGGGTCTAGCGAACCCCCGTACCTCCTTGTTGGGGGTCGGGGCTGACTGAAAAGTTACTCCGGGGATAACAGAGTTGTCGCGCCCGAGAGCTCATATCGACGGCGCGGCTTGCTACATCGATGTCGGCTCTTCCTATCCTGGCCGTGCAGAAGCGGCCAAGGGTGGGGGTGTTCACCCATTAAAAGGGATCGTGAGCTGGGTTCAGAACGCTGTGAGGCAGTTTGTTTAATATCTACTGGAATTGTTGATGTCTGAGAGTAAGGATCTCCTAGTACGAGAGGAACGGAGACTCGATGCCACTGGTCAATGGGTTATCTGACAAGGTAGGCCCAGCAGCTACGCATTAAGGGATAAGTGCTGAATGCATCTAAGCACGAAGCCTGACTTGAAAAGAGACATCGTAGAATACGGAAAGAAGATCCGTTTGATGGGACTGGCGTGTACGCATCGAGCTTCGGCGAGATATTAAGCGCGCAGTTTCCAATAATTCTTATACTCCATTTATGTCATGGTTTTTTCATCATCTTTTTTTTCTTTTTTTAATTTACCATGAGAAGTAGTTTGAACTCTACAGAGTTTCAACTATCAAAAAAAACATTGTAGTTTATACTTTATTAGAAAAAAATTATCTGACTAAACCTAATACTCGTCCAGCTTCTAACACAGAATCAAATCCGCTAAGTTCTCCATTAGATCTTGACTTTGCTTTTATGTACGCACTTAGTCTATAAAAAAATCTACCAACAGGAACTAACAAGTGTGCATAATTAGTTCTAAGAAAATTATGATCAAAAACATCATCCATAGTAGGAGGTTTAGCAAAACCTTCTGCATTCAAAATTATCTCTTGCGCTCTGAATCTATCGACTGCATCCGCATCCTTTAAAACTCTAAGCTCTGGCGGAATAGAAGGAGCCTCACAATCCTGAGGTACATGCCAAAAATTACAATAAGCAATTGCATCTTTATCAGTACCATTAGTACCAAAATCGGTGTCCATTACCCACGCAGCAGAACGCTCACCATGTTGATAATCAAAACCTTCACCATGCCTTCGCAAATCATGAGTAACTGCAGACCATCTAACAACATCTTGATCTAATGATGCTCCCGCTAATACCTCAAGTCTACTTAACACCTCAGATAAAACAAGAACTCGAGCTTCATGAGGAATTCCATGAACACCTCGCCTTGATTCTTCACGAGAAAACCATTCACTTCTAGGTTCATATCTTCTCAACAAATCAGCTTCAGGTAAATCACCAGCTAATCTCTCAGTAACTGCACCTAAAGAAGATCTCAAAGCACCATAACCTGCTCTAGACCCCATAATCTCTGCATATAAGTCGTCCATCTATAAAATCGCAAAATCTTGATATAAAAAGGTTTCCCCTAAATTAACACTAGATAAACAAAAAGTTTAAATAACACCACCAACTAGTGACAATTATGAAATACTTACGTTATATTGGAAGAGGAGTACTAGAAGGATTACATAAAATTGCTGATGCATATGAAAGACATCTAAGCAGAGAGTTTATAAGACAACATAGTGCAGGTCTAGTGAGAATAGAATCAGCAAACGGAGACCAAAGCTACAGACCAGTTAGAGACAACGAAATTGGTGGAATAAGTGAAAGTTTAGATACACGCCTATAATCACTCAACTTCTTTTTTATATTGTTGAAAACTTAAAACAACATCTTTAGTTTGTCGAAGAGTACTATCAACATCACTCAAATCACAATCAGCACAAAGAACTACGTAATTAACACCTTTAGTATCTAGATGTTCAATCACACTAGGACCATGATTTCCACCCGAAAATAGAATCCCATTATCGCCTGATTCTAACATATAATCAATCATCTCTCTACTTCTTCCAGAAATCCACCAATCAAATTCGTCTTTAACATAATCTGCATAATTGTTAAACTCTTTGAAATATAAAACCAAGTCTCGCATAGTTGCACCATCTGGTAAAACCAGGTCACCTTTTTTCTTAGCTCGCCTATACAATCTAGTTAACTCATCAAATTGAGACTCTTTTTCTCCAGGAAAAACAGTAGTTGCGCTAGCCAATGCAGTCAGTAGTTTAGCATAACGCATTTGTTTTCTAACAGACTCTTCAGTCTCAGCACCAAAAAAAGTAATATCCTCATGATTTGTTAAAGCTAACAACAACGATGTATCCACACCCCTTCCAAATAAAGATGACCTCACAATGCCTGCACGCTTATCGGAAGAAGCATATATAACAGATCTAAAGTCTAAAGAAGGATCATGCTCAGACAAAGCAGTCAACATATGACGAAGATTCATATATGGCGCTAAACTTTCAGCATATACTTTATCAAAACCAGCACCCACTAATTGCAAACCAGCATCATACAATTTAGCTTGTAAGTTATTAGGATCTTCACTAACCCTTTTTTCGGAATCAAGAGAGTGAGATTCAAGAATCACCGCAACAGTTTTATTATTATTCGCATCATACTTTTTTGCTAAAACACTAATACTAGAATCAAAAACAATCGCATCCAAATCAATTGGAGTTGGAGGAACAATCACAGGTTTTGGTTCCGGCTCAGCAACAACTTGCGCACCAGCAGATGTAACTGCAGGAGAAACAACACTCCTAGGTTCATCATCATTAGAACATTTACAACCCGCAACACCTAACAAAGCTAACAAAGCTAATGCAGATAATGCTCGATCAAAATAATTTCCAAAAGTCATTAGATGCACAACAAATCACACATATTTAAAGCTATTTGTTTAGTCTCTGCCAGGTACTAACTACCGAAAAACTTATAATTAGCGCCCAATTCCTGCGATCTAGCATGGTGAAAATTCTAGTACATCAGTCACTAACCCTGACTGAAAAGGGCGAACCTAACCAGTTGGGACTTCAATTAGTTGAAACTCTCGCCGCCAAATATCCAATTAGCGATGAGAAACTATATTCTGATGAAGCATTCTTAGAAGATATTAGAAGTTCACTAAGAGGCAACAAGCCTGGAATCGTAAGAAAATTAGTAGAATCATGTTGCGGAGAACAGCTTAAAGGAATAAATAGATTTCCTGATAAAGAAACAATATTTCTATTATGGGGTTCAGGAGAAGCGCACTGGGTTAGTCCATACATATCACCAAGAAGAATAGAGTATGACAAAGTAGTATGGGACAGACACTTTGACGATGCAAAGATAAATGAACAATACATAATGATGGGACACATACCTTCAAGAGAAGGAGCATGGTTAACTGCAGAAAGAAGAGCAAACAAAAATCTAAAACATGCAGAAACAATAAACAGAAAAACCGGAATCTACACAAGATGTAATAAAAAAATACATGTCTCTGTAGACCTTGATATAGTCTCAGGATTTCCAGCACTCCCATGTTGGCAACACGACAAAGCACAAGATGGATACAGAGATGTGAGAGGCCTAACATTAGATCAAACAGTAGCACAAATATTATCAGCAATAGACGACAACACAATAAGAAGATTCGACATTGGCGGATTGCATTTACCAAGAGATGAAGAACTAAAAGATTATAAAAAACCAGGGATCTTCGATCCAAGAGATCCAGAAGCATTCAGATTCGCAGTAGAATGTTATGATAGAATATTAGACATAGCATATAGAAAAGCAATGAAGCAAGAAGGAGAAACTGTTAATTTTGATACTTAGATTTGTCTGCCTGGTATCCCGACTCCTCAGAACTGGAATACCCAACAGATTCTTTTGAACTAGTATATTCACTTTTTTCTTCTTCACCAATTAATTCACCAGCAGTTTTATGCCAACCACACCCACAACAAACTCGCACATTGTTACCTAATGCTTCACCAACATCACCATATTTATCACTATGTTTACTCTCAAAATCTTTTGATCTGTCAACACCTTCATCTACTTCTTTCCCCAAACCATCTTTATCTCTATTTTCTTCAACAAACATATCAAAATGCTCAGTTTTTTTATGTGCTTTAGCGTGTTCTCTAGCAGCAATCTCAAGTAACTTCTTTCTAAACTCAGGATCTACAATATCATCCACAGAATCCGACACTCTTACAAATCTCATAATAAGCCCTAATAAACAGAGATTAATAATTCTATCGCATAATTCGTCCCAAAACAGAGGTTATAAGCTCTAAACAACGCAATTAACTTTATATAGTATTTAACTAAACGATAATTAACAGTGAGTTAGGGGGATTACAATTACACAAGACGGAGCTACAGCAGCGAACGACGAAGACGGTGCACAATTATTCAGCCTACCAGGACATTCATTAGGAATCCCCATCCAAGAAGGAGAAGGTAGACTACACATTGGCGTCATTGAGATAGGAAGACAACCATATGGCAAATGTGGCCAGTTAAGAAGAGGAAGATCAAGCCTAAATGCATACTGGCACAAGGTATTTTATGAACGAAAACAAGTACCTTGGTTTCCAGACATAACCAGAACTTTAGTACATTTCAGCAGAGAAAGTAGCGTACATGAGTTTGAAGAAACAGATCACTTCACTCCAGAAACTGTAATACATTATCCAAATCTAACTGAAAGAGTAATTACAGCACTAACAGATTTACAAAAAGAAGATATAGTATCTAGAACAAAGAACGGATCCAGAAAAGAGATAGAAAGAGCAATAGCAGACACAGATTTAGCATTACTTGAACATCATTTTTACTTAAAACGTCACCCATACTGGGAAGATGTTGGAGGATACCGCTGGAAGTTATCAGAAGCAATCGCCTTAAACGATATTTCCGATCACATACCACAGGGAATGATGTTATTCGCAAACATACAACCACATCGCTTTGAATTCAGAGGACAAATGTACGATAGCAAAGAGATAGACGGATTATTATTCTACCAAAGAATGCAAGAATATGTTGCACTCATTGACGCACTAGAAACATTACCAGATACTGTTGTTGCACTGAGACCTGATTTTCAAGAACACATTAAACAACTAGAACCATCTGAACGATACGTTTCATAACTATTTCTTCTTAGAAGTTTTTTTCTTAGTTTTCTTTCGAGCAGATTTACGCTTTGGCTTTTTCACAATTTTCTTCTTGTTTGACTTCGCTCTAATGCTCTTTCTCTCGACAACATAACGTCCAGCATGAGATGAATTATCAAGAACATGATACTTCCCAACAAATGTCCTAACAACACCAATCAACTTAGCAACACGATGATGATTACGCAATAAATAACCAAGCAACGTAAGTAATGCAATCAAAGTTAATAACAATAACAATACAAACCATCCTATAGACGACTTACAAACACCACCAATCACACTAATTGCAATTAAACCATCATCATTCTTTATATCCAAAGAATCATCATACACATCAACATCACCAGGTTCTAAATCTGACGAACCAGATTGAGAAATTTCACCTTCAACTCCAGCAACCAAATCATCAGACGCTGATTTATCAAGTTTGCACACACCACAATCATTCGGACAATTCGAACAACTCTCATTCACATAATCACTACACAAACCATCTCCACACACTAACCTTCTCTGAGACTTACCACTACTACCACTACTAGTATCACTAGAAGCAGCCGGTGAAGAAGGAGCAGCTTGAGTACCTCTAACCGCACTATTCTCTAACCCTTCAATCATAATTGTAGAACCCAAATCAGTACAAGTAAGATTACCAGTAGTTAGATTAGCACCTAAACAATCTGTAAAGTCAGTTTCATTTGAACCAGCACAGCCAGAACTCATCGCACTTATTGCAGCAACCTCTTCATCCTTCACACATAAACTAATGAAACTATTATCAGTAATATAAAGAGTTTTATTTGCCTGCAACTGACCAGACATATTAATAATCACATAAGTATCAGTAACAATCAGAGTTACATCCCTCAAATCAAGAGTTGAATTT
>Ga0209249_1000821_pt1 | contig 34249 bp, 29 predicted proteins | sample SaaInlV_200m_DNA_4_FD_184653 | JGI IMG/M metagenome (GOLD analysis project Ga0209249, IMG submission 184653) | Marine microbial communities from expanding oxygen minimum zones in the Saanich Inlet - SI037_S3LV_200m_DNA (SPAdes) (version 2) | ecosystem: Environmental > Aquatic > Marine >...
AGCTCGCTGGGCGAGAGCAGATTATTTTTGCCGAACGAAAAGAAAAACTTCAGGAAGCCAGAAAAAGGAGAATTGCCGCCCATAAAAGTACATCATCCCCCGTCAGGAATAGTCTGCTCACAGCTTCAGCTGCGGGCTAGGATAGTGTCTTATTTTTTATGTCCATTTTTCCATTTTCACCTGAGGCGGAACACATCATTTAGAATGTAGCTAGTGTTTTTGTAACCTTGCACCTATGTCTGAGCTTATGGGGAGAGTGGTAAAGGGACTTACTAGCTTATTTCTGTATTATACTTTTGCTATTCTTTGGGTTAGTTCTAAGAAATGGACAATAAGTATGGATAAACCAAAACCATTTGCAATCATCATTGAAGATGAGCGGGATATTGCTGAGCTGTTTCGGCATGTTTTTGATATTGCAGGCTACCGGACAGAAGTCATCCTGCATGGTCAGGTAGCGGTCGAAGCTCTTTCTAAGAGCGAGCCAGATATTGTGATGCTGGATTTGCATCTGCCCGGCGTATCGGGAAAAGAGATTCTGGAAATAATTAGAAAAGATAAGCGTTTAAACTATACCAAGGTCATTGTGATTACAGCTCATGCGCATATAGCCGATAGTTTGTCTGTAGAGCCTGATCTGATCCTGCTGAAACCGGTTAGCATTGAACAATTGTCTTCCCTCATCGATCGGTTCCTATTATCTAAATAATCTCAAAATCTAAGCCGAGTTTTATGCTCTGGCAATAGTTTTTTCTTTATAAAGGTTTTGCTACATTGGCAAAACCTTTTTGTATTCCTGTGGTTTTCTAGAAGAAATATTGCAATGCTAACAAAACTCCCATCCCTGCGATGATCGTCCAGACGATATTTTTTGTTTTCCAGGCAACAAGCATCGCGATGAGACCAGCGAGTAGGCGAAAATTGCTGAGAGAAAGATCCAGCGTTCCCGTAGGCATGACCAATTCTGGGGCGATGATCGCAGAAAGCACTGCAACTGGGACAAAGCGCAACGAACGCTCTATAAGTGCGGGTGGCTGCCAACGATCCAGGATGACGACGAATGAGAGCCGGATGCCGAAGGTCAGTATCCCGACGATTACCATTGTGAGCCAAAAACTATTCATTTCTATTCCCCTCGCTCCATAAACCAACGATAATTCCCACAATGGCTGCAACGATCAAATTTAGTTTGTAGGGCAATCCCGCGCTCAGGATAGCGACGATCCCTGCGGAGAGGGCTGCCAATACGCTGGGGCGATCTTTTAACGCAGGAACGACCAACGCGATAAAGGTCAATGCGAGCGTGAAATCGAGTGACCAACTGGATGGAACTTGCGTGCCCAGAAAAATGCCAACTGCTGAGCTGATCTGCCAGGATGTCCACAATGCCAAGCCTGCGCCGAGAAAATACCAGTGCTTCAAGGGGCTAGCATCCCGTTTGTAGTAGCGGGTAATGGCTACAGCGTAAGCTTCATCGGTAAGCAAATAAGCGAGTATCCCTTTCCATAAGGGTGGCAACTTCCTCACATGCGGCGCAACGGATGCACTATAGAGGGCGTGGCGCAAATTGATCACAAATCCGGTCACGATCATTACCAGTGCGGGCGTGCCAATCCCGGCAAGTTGCACGAGCATGAATTGTGCCGAGCCGGCAAAGACGATCACCGACATGGCTTGCGCTTCTGCCTCGCTCAGCCCGGCTCCTAACGCCAGAATACCGTAGATCATCCCAAAGGGGATCACACCTACGAGAATAGGGAGTTCATCTTTGATACCGTGAAGGAATTCGTGTTTTGCACTTTGCATTTTTTCTCCAAACTCTGCCAATTATAGACGAAATCTCTCTTACTGAAAGCTGCGTTCTCGTATACAATTCGGTAGTGCTTTAGTATCAAGTGATGCTCTTTTTTTATATGTCACTGCGAGCGTCTTTTTGCGAAGTATTCTCCCCCAAAGTGATGGAGATTGCTGCAGTCGCTATCGCTCCCTCGCACGAGTACCCTTCAGGGTAATGACATCACTTAGATTGAGACACTACTTACAATTCAAGGTGTTAGTTTTATCTAAATAGGAGATGGATCATGAGCTTTCTTGGTAATTTAATCTGGTTGATTTTTGGTGGCTTTCTTTCGGGGTTGGGATATATCGTTGGTGGTCTGCTGACGATGCTAACGATCATTGGTATCCCTTTTGGGAAAGGGGCAATCAAATTGGGCGTGGCGACGATGGCACCCTTTGGACGTGAGATCGTTATTACAGACGAATCGCTCACGCCCTTGAATTTGATCTTCAACGCTCTCTGGGCAATTTTGTTTGGCTGGGAGATTGCTATTTCTCATCTTGTGCATGGCTTGATCTTTGCGATCACCATTGTTGGTTTGCCCTTTGCCAAGCAGCATTTCAAGCTAATCCCGCTGGCATTATTCCCCTTTGGAAAAGAATTGCGCTAATATCGTTCCCCTAGCCCTCTCTTTTAGGAGAGGGCCTTTCTTTTTAATGCTATAACTCTTGTACAGGAGATTTTATGAATAACTGGATTGCTCTCATTATCACCTTTGCGGCAGCCTTGGGCTGGTTGCGTTTGATGGATTTTTTCGCACATCGTGGATGGATCGAATCTCGTCTGAGCCGGAAAATTATCCATATTGGCACGGGGCCCATTTTTGTGCTGTGCTGGCTGCTCTTTGACGATATATCTGCTGCGCGTTGGATGGCTGCGCTTGTGCCCTTTGCGATTACTGTACAATTTGCGTTGATCGGGCTGGGGATCATGAAAGACGAAGCCTCCGTGAAGGCGATGTCGCGCACGGGTGACCCGAAAGAGATTTTGCGCGGCCCGCTTTTTTACGGGATTGTCTTCGTGGTCATGACGCTCGTCTTTTGGAAGGATTCTCCTGTTGGCATCATCGCATTGATGTTAATGTGTGGCGGTGATGGTATTGCAGATGTGGTCGGGCGGCGTGTGAAATCAGCAAAACTGCCCTGGAGCCGTGAGAAATCTGTTGTCGGGTCGTTGGCGGTATTTGCGGGGGGCTGGCTGCTGGCTGTTTTGGTGGTAGCAATTTTTGTCTCTGCGGGTGTTTTCGGTGGCTCATCCACGAGCTACTTTTTCCCGATAGCCATTATCGCCTTTGTTGGAATGTTGGTCGAGTCACTTCCCTTCCGAGAAGTGGACAATTTAACAGTGACGATCGCAGCTGTTTTTTTAGGGATGTTTTTATTCTGATTTCCAAGATGTAAGGTTGTTTTAACCTAAGAAGTGGTAAGATATTCGGACATGTAAATTTCTTTTTAAGTTCGCAGTAGGTTCTCCTAAATTATGTTAAAAGTTATCTTACAAGCGCCTAAACATGTTCACCCTTTTCGTGAACCCGCTCGAGAATTGCGTGTCCAGAATAAGCCCCTTTGGCTTTGGCAGCGTAATGTTTTGGAGCAATATACCACGCGAGAAGTAGAGCTACAGCCAGGTGACCGCATTCCGCAAGAGCGGGTAGAGATGTTGGTTTATCGCAATAATCTCTTTTTCGATCAGGGCTATATTGATGCTTTTGTTGCAACTGCAAGAGAGCATGGACGCGCTTGTCGGGCGGCTTTTCATGCAGATAACCCGGCTTTTCGAGAACACGCTTTACCACTTTCAAATTCTTATACATCGGCGGGGAATTTGTATCTCGCCGATCTTTGGTATTACCCACATGGTCCGGTTGCAGATACGCGTCCACTGATCGTTGATATGGAATCTAGTGAAGTTGGCTATTATCATGTGCCAACCTATATGGCTGATCAGAGCGGCGATCTTGTTTTTCAGGTTCCCATGCGCTCATTTCTCGCAATTGATTCGTGGGTGCATATCTTTATTGCAGATGTAGTTTTTGGTGTTTTCTCGCGCGGTCTTCAGTTTGAAAAACAGCTGGAAGAAGATCTGGGTTTCAAGGTGAAGGTTTTAGCCAAAGCACTTTATGAAGGACGCCAGGTTTTGGAATGCTCTGAGTTGGTCAAGATCGGTAAAGATTGTGTGATCGATCCCAAAGCAGTTATTCACGGACCTACGACAATTGGCGATAATGTCACCATTGGGGCGGGAGCAATTGTTGAGAATTGTATTATTGGCGATAATGTGAATATCTCGCAAGATTGCCAGTTGATGCTCTCGGTTGTTGGGGACGGTACCTTTCTCCCCTTTAAATCTGCCCTTTTTATGACCAGCATTATGGACAACAGCATGGTTGCGCAAAACACCTGTTTGCAAATGTGCGTGGTTGGGCGCAACACTTTTATTGGCGCCGGCTCTACATTTACAGACTATAACCTGATCCCTGCCCCGATCAAGGCAATGGATGGGAACGATACGCTGCGTGATTCAAACCGCCCTGTGATCGGCGGCTGTGTAGGACATAATTGCCGTATCGGTTCAGGGATGATCGTTTATCCGGCGCGCACGATCGAATCGGATGTGGTTTTAGCGGCGACAACAGAGCGCCGTGTGATCGACAAAAATATTAGCTTTGAAGATAGCGACCATCATGATCTTCGTTTGGGCCATTTACACATGACTCCCTATCACCGCAAAGACGAAAAGGACGTAGAATCCTGGTAAATGGATAGTTTTGCCTTCATCATTCATCCCATAGACCCCAAAAGAGATGTTAGCCGAAAGTTCCCGTTTTTGGGGCGCATACTCACCGCAGGGCAAATAGATTTTTTCTCAACCTTTTTTCCACCAGTTTACCTCTCCGAGATCGAAGGGATTCGCTCTGAAGCAACTGGCAAAGAAATAAAAGGCTGGTTTATTGCCTGCCCCTATACGCCGCGTCGCATGTTAAGTTTGCCTGAAAAAACGGTCTATCGTAAAATTATACAGACCGGCAAAATGGCAGAAAAACTCGGCGCAAAAATGCTTGGCTTGGGCGCATTTACATCTGTTGTTGGTGATGCCGGGGTCAGCATTGCCAAAGGTTTGGATATCCCTGTTACAACGGGAGATGCTTTTACGGTAGCGATAGCTGTTGAAGCGATCCGTGAAGCGGCAAATCTCATGGGCATAGACCTTGCAAAAGCAACGGCAGCAGTTGTGGGCGCGGGCGGCTCGATCGGTCGCGTTTGCGCAGAGTTTCTTGCAGATGATGTCCAGGAACTATACTTATTAGGACGTCGCCCTGAACCTTTAGAAAAACTAAAAGAAAAATTGGAATTATCTGCCTTTGCGAAATTGCATACAGGGACGGATCTTTCTCTTTTGCGAGATGCAGACCTAATTTTGACCGTGACAAGCGCGGTCCACGAAGAGGTGCTGCGTCCCGAACATCTACGCAGTGGAAGCGTGATCTGCGACGTGGCGCGCCCCCGTGATGTTTCTGCAATGGTCGCCGCAGAAAGAGATGATATATTAGTGATAGACGGCGGGATGGTTGATATTCCCGGAGCAGTTGATTTTCATTTTGACTTCGGCTTTCCTGAAGGCAAGGCTTATGCTTGTATGGCAGAAACAATGGCTTTGGCTTTAGAAGGCCGTTTTGAAGATTACACGTTAGGAAAAGATATTTCACGCAGCCGCGTGGAAGAAATTGCAGCGATTGCCAAAAAACATGGCTTTCGCTTGAGCGGTTTCCGCTCTTTTGAAAAAGAAGTAACGAAAGCACAGATCGAATCTGTGCGTCGCAAAGCAGCGAAGAATTTCAGTGAACGAGCTGCAAAAGCTTAGTTCTATTCGTATCAGTTCAAACCTTGGAGGTCCCGTATGGGAAAAGCCCGCCTTTTGGTTGTTGAAGACGATGCCGATATCGCCAATATGCTGAAAATTTATTTCAGCGGATTGGATTACGAAGTAGACATCGCCCCGCGCGGCAACGACGCGTTGGAGAAAACTCGACAAGTTTTGCCCCATTTGATCGTGCTAGACATCATGTTGCCCGATATAGACGGTTATGAAGTCTGCCGCACCTTGCGTACCAGCACACGCACCAGCCATATCCCGGTTATCTTTTTAACTCAAAAAGATGAGCGTAGTGATAAGTTGCAGGGGCTGGAGTTGGGCGCAGATGATTACATTACCAAACCATTCGACATTGAAGAACTTAAGCTGCGTGTGCAAGGCGCAATTCGCCGTTCAGAGCGCGAGAGTCTTACCGACCCACGTTCCGGGTTACCGGCTGGGCGCCTGATCGAAGAGCAGCTTCGCCGTATTATCCGTGAGGAGGGCTGGGCATTGATGGATTTACGCATTAGCCACTTCTCTGCATTTAACGATGTCTATGGTTTCGTGGCTGGCGATGATGTTTTGCGCTTCTCTGCAATGTTGCTTGGCGAAATTGTAGACGCACATGGTACGCCAAATGATTTCATTGGTCATGCCGGTGGCGATAACTTTATCATTATCTCTACAGATGAAATGATGCCAGCGATCAGGAAGGCAGTTACAGAGCGTTTTGACGAAGAAGTGAAGACGCACTATAACTTTATGGATCGAGAGCAAGGCTTTGTGCAAACGACAAATGCTGAGGGAGAGATGGTTCAATCACCATTGATGAATATGACGCTGGGCGTGATCTCACCTGAGCAACAGCGCTTTGCTGATATACGCGAGATCACAGAAATGGCAGCCGAAGCACGCCGTTTAGATCCCTCCTCTGAGGCTTAGGTCTAGATCAAATTATGAATTCAGGGATTGCTCCAGGGCTTCTCGTTGTAGCGCTCGGACTAGTAGTCATTGCGCTAGTTTGGTTTTTAACGCGCTGGGCTTTACGTTTACAACCATCCTGGGAAGCTGCGATCAAATCCCCTGAAACAGAAATTCCGGAACACGAAGATGCCGTGCTGCTAATCCACTCAGGTGGGCGTGTGGAATATGCCAATTCAATAGCCCGAGAGTGGTTTGGGCTGGTTGAGGGCGAAACGCCAAACCTGGAGCGTTTGGCGCGGCGTGTACGCCCAAGCGACACATTTTGGAATTTATGTATTTCAGAAGGACAAGCACGTTTTTCATTAGGGGGACGATTGGTAGAGGGTATTTCCTATCAAGTGCCTGGTGAAAAATTCTCTATGCTACTCACGTTACGTCAACCTGAGCTTACTGCTGGGCTTGCAGAAGCCGGTGATGTATCGGGATCAGTTTTAAGAATTATCACAGATTTTGGACAAGCAATTGCCGAGAATCTCAATCTGGAAGCTACCCTGAAAGCTATCATTGAGAATGTAGAAAAACTGGTGCCTTCGGATATTTTAGAAATTAAGATGTTCGACGAAGCGAGTCAATCTTTTACTTCTTATCGATTTGGGACGCTGAATGGAGAAACCTACATGGAGCGTAGCGAGAATACGCGCTTTGGAAATTATTCAGCCTATATCGCAGAACACCAAGAACCCTTATTTGTTTCCGATACCCAAACTTATAGAGAAGTTCGGTTTATAGAAGGAACAGATCAATATTCGATTCGCTCTTATCTCGGTCTGCCTCTCCATGCAGGTGGCGAGCTAGTGGGGATGTTAGAAGTTGGGCAGATCGCGGAAGATGCTTATGCTCCTGAAGATCAAGATATTCTTCTTTTGATCGCTGGGCAGGCAGCGGTTGCACTCCGCAATGCGTTACTCTATGAAAATGAACAGCGTCGTGCGGTAGAGCTTTCCAGTTTGGCGAATTTAGCACAGTCAGCAGGTTCATTACAAGATAGAGATGTTTTTTTTAACGCTTTAGTGAACAATATCCGCCCACTTTTCAATGTGAAAATTTTGGGCTTTTTACTTTATGACGAAGATCGACGTGTGCTGGAAGGACAAGTCCCCTTTTATGGAATCCCACCTCATATCGTTGAAGTTTACCGTGCCAATATCCAGATTGATAGTATCGCGGAAGAGATCCTCAGTACTCAAGATGCGCTGATTACCTTAGAAGCAACAACAGATGAGCGCTGGCAGGAGCTTCGTATCCATAATATTGCACAAGCCGCCAGCTTGCACGAGACGGCTTTGGTTCCTTTGATTTCGAGTGGGCGCTTTTTGGGGTATTTGCAATTCTCAAACCATACGCAGAATATTCAATCATTCTCTGAAAACGAAATTCATTTGATGAATGTTGTTGCTAATCAAGCGGCAACGATTATTGATAACGCCAGCCTTGTTTTGCAAACTCGCCAGCGCGCTCGTCGAGCTGAAACGATGCGACGTGTTGCAAGCCTTGTTTCCTCTTCGGCTACATTGGAAGAGACGATCCGGTTTTCGGTACGCGAGTTGGTACAACTTTTGAAGGCAGATTCAGCGGTCATCTTTTTATTAGACGAAGAGCAAGCCACGCTAAATGCACATGAAGCGTCCTTTTATGGTGTGCCTGACGAAAGTATTAAGCGATTTTCGCAACTTTTTGTTGAGGATCCTCAATTCCGTTTTACAGTAACGGGTAGCCAGAAAGCATTTATATCTGGTAATTTGCAGGCAGATCGTCGTGTTTTGGGTTTTTATCGCCCGGTAACTGAAGCCTCTGAAATGCAATCGGCATTGGTAGTGCCAATAGTTATTCGAGAGCGCGGTGTTGGCGAGATGGTCATAGGTAGTCGTTTGCCTGATTATTTTACAAGTTATGACCTTCAGGCTGCAATTGCAGTTGCTGAACAGCTTGGAATTGTTTTAGAAACATCACATGTTTCGGCACAAACTGATGAAAGTTTGCGCTTGCGCGTAGAGCAATTGACAGCTCTTTCACGCGTTAGCCGTGAGCTAAGCGGAAGCCTTAATCTTAGGCATTTATTACAGGTTGTTTATGATGAGGGCTTGAAGACAACCAAGGCTGATTGCGGAACGATTACACTTTTTAACCAGGTTTCTCTTGAAAATGGTGAAGCGCCAGAGAGTATATTGGCTTTGGGTTGCACTCAGGGGGTTGGTTTAACGGAAATCGAAGCGGAAGTAGTGCGTAGCGGCAAAGCAGTTCTCGTGGATGATGCTGTTGAAGGGGAGTATCCAGCCAGCCATGAGGGCGTTCGCTCTGCTTTGGTCGCTCCAATTGCTTATAAGGGAAAAACGGTTGGACTATTCCATCTGCATTCAATGTTTCCGCATCATTTTAATCAAGAGACTTTGGATGTGGTGCAAACTTTGGCGACGCAGGCTGCGATCGCGATGGGGAACGCGTATCGTTACGAGGAACAGGTACGGCATGGAAAATTGCTCGAACGCCGCGCCGATACACTCTCCAGTTTGCTTGATACAACGACGGTTCTTGAGTTAGAACATCCATTGGCAGACTCCCTGCTTAAAATTTCTGGCGGAATTCGTGATGCTACGCATTTTGATGTCGTTTTGGTTAGTGTTTATGATATTGAAACGGGGATGTTGCGCCGTGTAACTGGCGTAGGGCTTGACGATGAGCAATTGACAAGCCTTCAAGAACGCGAGCAGCCTTATCTTAGTGTTCAACAATTTTTGAAGCCTGAGTTTAGGCTAGGTAGCGCATATTATATTCCTGGCGATGAAGCACCCGTTGTGCCAAGTGATTTGCATATTCTGACGTTGGAAGAGAGTTTAGAAAATGGTGTTCAAGATGCCTGGCATCCTGACGATATCTTTGTTTTTGTGCTTAGAGATCAATTTGACGAACCATTGGGAATGATCAGTCTTGATCAGCCGCGTGATGGTAATGCTCCTGATGAAGCAAGCGTTGAAGCAGTTGAGATATTTGCGGCGCAGGCTGCTTTAATTATTAATAGTCAGGCACGTTTGCAGGAATATCAAGAACGAGTGGATGCCTTATCTTCTGGTTTAGAACGTCAGCAACGCTTGTTGAATATTAGCCAGAATGATTTGCCGATTTTGTTGCGCAAAGACCTTGAACAAACGATCACTGTACAAAACCTTGAACAAAGCTCTCAACGAATTCATGCCGGGATGCAGATCACCGAAGCTGTCAGTATGCAAATAGATGCCTCATCTGCATTACAGGCATTAGGGCGTGAAATTCTGACGCATATGGGCATGATGACCGCCTTTATCGCAGAGAACACTCTTGAAGGCCCTCATCTTATCAGCACGATGGGCGATCTCCCCGGCACACTCAATGCAGATGCGCTATTTGGACAGAGAAACCCTCTGCGCTCTTGTTTGCAAACAGGTGAACTTTTGCTAATTGGCAATCTCGATGAGAACGATGAATGGCGCGAAACCGCCTTGCTGACTGCCTTGAAATCAAAGAGTATGATGGCGTTGCCGATCAATGTAGAAGGTGAAACGGTTGCTGCGATTCTTGCCGTGAGCAAAGAACCGTTACCTACGCTCAATGAAGAAGATCGACAAGTTTATTATCAGATTTCACGCCAAACTTCAGTGATTTTCCAAAATATCCATTTGCTCACTTCTGCACGCCGTCGCCTTCAGGAAGTTAACCTTTTGCTTGATTTCAGCCGAACGGTTAGTGATTTAGGTCCTGCGAGCATCATGGAAGCACTTCTCAAGAATTCTCTTCAAGTTATTTCTGACGCCCATGCTGGAGTGGTTTTGCTCTGGAATGAAGTTTCAGAAAAACTTGAGCCAGCCGCTGTGCAAAACTATGTTGATGATGAAAGCATGGCAAAGATCTCTTATCGTTTTGGAGAAGCACTTCCTGGTATCGTTTTTTCGGAACGGAAATCACGTAATCTGGACGAGATCAATTTTGCGCGTGACTACATCCTCTCAGCTGCCCATTTATTGCTATATCGCCAAGCGACGGGAGGCAGGCTACCGGTATCCAGTTTGTTGATCCCGATCCAAACCGGTGACTATTGCTTGGGTGTTTTGGTCTTGGATAACTTTAATAAAGCGGGTGCTTTCCAAAAAGAAGATGAAGCATTGCTTCTCTCATTGGCACAGCAAGTTGCGCTTTCGCTCCAAAATGTCCGCTTGCTCCAGTCAACTGAAGAGCGCGCAACACAGCTCGAGTCACTCACTGATGTTACGGCAACAATTAGCGCAAGCCTGCAAAGCGATGAACTGATCCCATCTGTTCTGAGCCAATTGGAAAGAGTTATCCCATACGATTGCGCAACGCTTTGGCTTCATAATGAAGGAGAATTGAAAGCTGCGGCAGCACAGGGTTTTGATGATGATAGCGCCCATGTTGGCATTGCTGTACCTTCAATAGAAAAACTTGCCTTAGAAGAAGTTTTGCGTGGTGGAAAAGCAATTTCTGTTCCAAACCTGCGCGAAGATGACCGCTTCCGCCTTATTGGTGACCCAGATAACTTGTCGTGGCTGGGCATGCCACTGTTTTTCAAAGAGGATGTTATCGGTGTAATGGTACTGGAAAAGAAAGAAAATAGTTTCTACACCTTAGCGCATGTACAAGTTGGTACAACCTTTGCGGGTCAAGTTGCGGTGGCACTTGAGAACGCTCGCCTTTTCAAAGATAGCCAGAATCGTGCTACCGAGTTGAACCAGCTTACCGAAAATTTGGAGCAACGGGTCACGGATCGTACCGCTGAACTTGAACATGAGCAGCGTAATACAAAAACCTTGCTGGATATTCTTACCGAAGTTTCTGCAAGCCTCGATCTGGACCTGGCGCTAAAACGCACGCTGGCTCTGTTAAATGAAACAGTTGGTGCTGAGCAGGGAACGGTCATGCTTGTTAATCCTGAAGATAATTTACTTCATTATCGTGCGGGCGATGGCTACCTCTCTAAAGCGAAAGATATTGATAAAAAGACCACTCTAAAAATAGGCGAAGGTTTGGCTGGTTGGGTAGTAAAACAGCGAGAGGCAGCTTTAATTGATGATCTCGATCAAGATGATCGCTGGGTAAATGTTGAATCTGATCTGCAACGACATCGTAGTGCTGTCGCTGCTCCATTGATGGTCGGAGAAGATGTGATTGGTGTGTTGCTGGTCTTCAATCGCGAAATAGCCTTCTTTAGTCCTGAACAACTTAATTTGATTAAAGTAATTGCGGGGCAGGTTGCGGTTGCGATCAATAATGCGAATCTATATAAATTGATTCGGGAGCAAGCCGAACGTCTGGGGAATATGTTGCGAAATGAGCAAGAAGAGGCTAGTCGTTCACAGGCAATCCTCGAAGCGGTCGCGGATGGTGTGCTTGTTACCGATTCCGAAAATCGGATCAGCTTTATTAATGCGTCGGCAGAACGTATCTTGGGCATTATTTCTGGAAAAGTTATTAATCAGACCCTTAAAGAATTTAGTGGTCTTTTTGGTCGGGCTGCAAATATTTGGCACGAGATCATTCATGGATGGTATGAAGCCCCTTCTGAATATAGAGAAGGCGATACCTATGCCGAACAATTGGAATTGGAAGATGGGCGTGTAGTTTTGGTCCATTTAGCGCCTGTATTGCTGCGTAATAATGACTTTTTAGGTACGGTTTCTATTTTCCGTGATATTACGCATGAAGTAGAAGTAGATCGCCTGAAATCGGAATTTGTAGCCACCGTTAGCCACGAGTTGCGCACCCCGATGACGTCGATACGCGGGTATGTGGATATATTGCTTATGGGTGCAGCGGGCACGCTGACTGAGAATCAAACCCATTTCCTGGATATTATTCGCAATAATACTGAGCGTTTGAATATCTTGGTGACAGACTTGCTTGATATTTCTCGCCTTGAATCTGGTCGAGTTACACTCACCCCTCAAGAGATCAAGTTACAAGATATTGCGAATGATGTGATTGATACTGTTAAGAAGCGTTCAATTGATGAAGAAAAACCAATGAAGTTTTCTCTTAATCTTGCTCCGAAATTACCAGCCGTTTATGCTGATCCTGAGCGTTTACGTCAGATCGTGAATAATCTGGTTGAAAACGCATTTCACTATACCCAGGGAAACGGGGAAGTTGCTGTTACGATCAAGCTAGTCAATGGCGGCGATGAAGTGCAAGTGGATGTTCATGATACTGGCGTGGGGATTGCAGTGGAAGATCAAAAACAGGTCTTTGAACGTTTTTATCGCGGGGAAGACCCTTTGGTATTAGCAACGCCCGGAACAGGTTTAGGGCTACCAATTGTGAGACAGTTGGTGGAGATGCATCGTGGAAATATTTGGGTAGAAAGTTCTGGGAAGCCAGGAGAAGGAAGTACTTTCTCCTTTACACTTCCTGTTTATAAAAAATCTGAGTGAGGCTTTAATGGCAAAAATAGTAATTGCAGAAGACGAGCGTGATATTCGAGACTTGATCGCCTTTACTTTGCGTTTTGCGGGACATGAAGTGACAGCAGCTTCAAATGGCGAAGAAGCAGTTGAGTTAGCAGAAAAGGAAAATCCTGATCTGATCTTACTGGATGTACGTATGCCGCGCATGACAGGTTATGATGCTTGTCGCTCGATAAAAAAGAAACCAGCTTTAGTGGATACTCCGGTTGTTTTTCTCTCCGCAAAAGGACAAGAATCGGAAATAGAAACAGGTATGGATGCTGGTGCTGAAGAATATCTTCTCAAGCCCTTCTCACCCGATGAGTTGACTTCTCGGGTTGGTGAGATATTAGCAAAATTTGGTAAATAAAACCGGGATCTGAGTTAAAAAAATGAGTGTTGTTTTATTAAACGAAGCGATTGTGCATTATGAGGTACTAGGGCGTGGGCGCCCAGTTATCTTTCTGCACGGTTGGGTCGGCTCATGGCGATATTGGATTTCATCCATGCAAGTTGCCTCAACTTCGTTTCGCGCGTATGCGTTAGATCTTTGGGGATTTGGCGCCACAGCACAATATAAACAACACCCGGATTTTTATCAGTTGAGTAATCAGACAGAGTTATTACGCATATTCTTAGACGAGATGGGAATTGGTAAAGTAGCCCTTGTGGGACACGGCTTAGGCGCCTTGGTTGCACTGGGCTATACAGCTTCTTATCCCGATGCGGTGGATCGCACGATGCTTATCAATTGCCCGTTGGATACAAAAGCAATTAGTACGCGTTTATTCAATGATTCGATCGAAACTTTGGTAAGTAGTTTTTCAAACAGCTTGCCAAATGGTGAAACTGCCTTGGCAGATGCGAAAAAAGCAGACCCTGCTGCAATTGCTGCTTCTCAAAATGGTATCGTAGCTGAAGATGTTTTCAACAAGGTTAATCGCCAACACACGCCTTGTCTTCTTGTGAGTAGCGCGGAAGATGAATTGGTTAGCTTGCCGAGTATGGAACAATTAACACTGCTTTCTGATCTGGGGCATCATATTATTTTGGATGGGGCTGGTCACTTCCCTATGCTTGATTCTGCTGCTAAGTTTAACCGCTTGCTAACCGATTTCCTTGCGCTGGATTCAGGACTTAGCATCAAGGAGCTTAGTTTAAAAGATGAATGGCGTCGAAGAGTGCGCTAGCGTTGACAAAAAAAAGAGACCATAGTAATATTTGCTCCGCAATGGCGAGGTAGCTCAGTTGGCAGAGCGGAGGACTCATAAGCCTTAGGTCGAGGGTTCAAGTCCCTCTCTCGCCACTAACTAAAAAACCTGTCGTAAGACAGGTTTTTTGATTCTATAACGGAAGCAACTTGAATACACGAGCGTTACTGTGCTATTTGTCGCGCGGGGAAATTTCTAGCGTTCAAAAAAGAGCGCATACCAAATTTGCCATTTCATCAATCTTTCTGGGGCGGGAGTCGAGGGAATGATTTCCATTGGCAAAGTTCCTGGAGCGGGCATTGGGATGATAAGCTGATCTCCTTCCTGAATTTCACCATTCTTACGCGCTTCCCCCTCAGTGACAGGATCGGATGTTGCTATTGCGATCTGTGTTTGCAAGGCAACTTGTGTTTGCATTGCCTGTGTTGCCTCGGCGCGTGCAGTTAATGCCTTTTCGTTGAGCTGATTGAGTTTCTCAAGGCGCGTATTATAATCCATCACTAAAAAGACGAGAACGATCACGCCGATCACAATTGCAATTTCTTTCATTGAGTTTCGCCATAATTTCATGCCATTATCTTATCTTTATTCTGAATGCTTGGCAAGTTACAGGCAGCAGTTTCTAAAAAAACAGACACTGAATGTTTGACGCTCTTTATGCCCTCTGGTATACTTGCCCGCCGAGCGTTGTACCCTTCGCTCAAAATATTCTAGCTATTGAAAGGGCTTGAAAAAATGAAAATTTTATTGATGAAAGACGTTTTTAAACTTGGTCGTGCCGGTGATATCAAGAAAGTCGCTGATGGATATGGTCGTAATTTTTTGCTCCCCCAAGGTTTAGCTGTTCTTGCTACCCCGGGCGCTCTTAAACAGGCTGATCGCATCCGCGACAGAGCTGCGGAACGCCGCCAAGCATTGAATAATGAACTCAGCGGGTTGGCTGAGAAGATCGAAAGCTTGCGTTTGCTCTTCCCTGCTAAAGCTGGTGAAACAGACAAACTTTATGGTTCTATTACCACTCAGCAGGTTGCCGATGCCGCTACTGAAGCAACCACCTTTGAGATCAAACGTCAACAACTTGAAGTTCAGCCTATTCGTACCCTGGGTGTGCATATTGCCAAGGTTCGTCTCACAATGGACCTTGTCCCCGAATTCAAAGTTGTTGTCTATCGCGAGGGTGAAGCCGCCCCTAAAGAAGGCGAAGAATTTGCTGAGACTGAACTTGTAGAAGCTGAAGAAGCTGTCGAAGTAGAAGAAGTTGTTGAAGCTACCGAAGCACCTGAGGCTGAAGAAGCTGTCGAAGAGACAGAAGAAACCGAAGCCTCCGAAGAATAGTTTCCCCCGCCCGCCTAAAAATAATGACATCACCGGTTCTCCTAAACGCAGGGGTCCGGTGATGTGTTCTTAACAACATGTCTCTCACAATCGGTCAACAACTCAAAAACGCGCGCCTGGATCATAATCTTAGCCTCGAAGATGTCTTCAAGAGTACCCGTATTCGCATAAAATATCTTGAAGCCCTCGAAGCCGATGATTTCTCAGTGATGCCCTCGCCCACACAGGGGCGTGGTTTTTTGCGTCTTTATGCCCAACATCTTGATCTGGATATCGACATGCTGCTTGCAGAAATGCGCCAGGCAGAAGCGGTCGAAGCCTCCTTTGCTAAAGTGGATGAAGCCTCTGTTGAAGATGAAGAGATCGTGGAAGAAGAAGCGGATGATGCGCCTGCGTTACCAGAAGAAAAATTGTCTAAACCCATTTGGGCGCAGTTACTCAACAGAATTGGCGTAACGCTCGCAAGCCCCGAACCTGCTCCCGTGCAAGAGGCAGAATCCGCTCCCATAGTGGAGGCAAGCCCAATATCCGCGTCTGAAGCGGAGGTTGAGCCCGAGCCTGCTACTGAAGTGGACGAAGGCATCCTGCTTGAACCATCCGAACCGCTCGAAGAATCCCGCATCGCCTTTGCGAAGATCGGCGCAACCCTGCGCGAACGCCGTGAATTGCTCAGCCTGACTTACGAAGAGATCGAGGGGCATATTCACCTGCGTCCGCATTATTTGGCGGCTCTTGAAGTAGGTAAATTTGACACCCTGCCATCGCCCGTGCAAACACGGGGAATGCTTAGTAATTACGCCGACTTTCTGGATTTGGATGCAGACGCTTTGTTGCTGCGTTTTGCAGAAGGCTTGCAGGCACAACGCATTGAGCGGCATGTTGAAGTGGCCGCTCAATTTGAAAGCAGAGTGAAAAAACGCCGGAATAAATTTTCTTTGGGTGGCTTCGTTGCCCCAGACTTGATCTTTGGTGTGACGGTGGTTGTGCTAATTGTCGCTTTCTCTGCTTGGGGATTGAGTAAGATCGCCAAAACGCGTGCTGAGACAGACGCAATCGCGGCCGCAACTGCTCCCTCGATTGCCGATATTTTAATGACAACCCCAACACTGGAAGTAGAAGAAATTGTGACACCCACGTTGGTTGTGGTCAATACGCCTGGTGGAGAAGTTGGAACACCCTTGCCTCTCGATGAAAATATTCCTGAAGGTGCAGACCTTGGTGTGCAGATTTTAGTAACTATTTTAGAGCGTAGCTGGCTGCGCGTTAGTGTAGACGGAGAACTTGCTTTTGAAGGGCGTGCGCAACCAAACGCAACTTTTGTTTATGAGGGGAACGAATCTGTCGAGATTTTAACCGCCAATGGTGCAGGGGTGCGCATTGCGTATAATCAACGAGACTTGGGTTTGATGGGCGGATTTGGTGAAATTGTGCAACGAATTTATGGCGCACGCGGCATTCTAACCCTTACGGTTACGCCGACTTCACTTGCAACAGAAACACCCACGCCAACCATAACACCCTCCCCAACATTGCCGCCTACGGCAACAGCTTTAGAGTAATACTTGCCTTTGGCGTATTTTTAGATATGCTGAATTTCCCTTAAAGGTTGAAAAAACATGAAAGAAAACACATTTCATTTAGTCTCATTAGGTTGTGCCAAAAACACCGTTGACTCGGATTCGATGGCACAGCTTTTATTGCAGGATGGCTACAGCGCATCCGAAGACCCTGCTCTGGCAGATGTGCTGATCGTCAACACTTGCGGATTTATTGGTCCTTCCCGTGATGAGTCGATTGGCATTTTGCAGGAACTCGCTGAAGAAAAAGAAGAGGGGCAGTTGCTCATCGCGGCGGGATGTTTATCGCAACGTTTCAGTGAATATGTCGCGGAGAAAGTTCCCGGCATAGACGGAATGCTCGGCACCCGCCGCTGGATGGATGTTGTCACAGTCGTGAAGAAACTCCGCAAAATGCGCAATAATTACCGCCCTGAAGTGCTCTATCATTTGCCAGAAAATGCCAAAACTGTTGGCACCGATGAAGGCGATGTTTTACGCGCGAATGTTTTTGGCTCTAGTGCTTACATAAAAATAGCCGATGGCTGCCGCCGCCCGTGTGCTTTTTGTTCAATCCCGCTCATTAAAGGCACAGCCGTTAGCCGTCCTCTTGATGCTATTGTTGAAGAAGCCCAAATTCTCTACGATAACGGCATCCGTGAGTTGATTCTGATTGCTCAAGATAGCACTGATTATGGTCATGATCTCGGCATGAAAGATGGTCTCGCTATTTTGCTCGAAGCGATCACCGACGCTGTTCCCAACATAGACTGGATTCGCATCATGTACGCTTACCCGGGCTATGTCACAGATCGACTGATCGACGTGATGGCAGAACGCCCGCAAATTTTGCCCTATCTTGATATCCCCCTCCAGCACGCCAGCCGCGAAATGCTTTTGCGGATGAAACGCCCCGCCAATATGGAATGGGTGCATAAAACCCTCGCAAAAATGCGCGAGCGTATCGAAAATCTCACCATCCGCACGACCTTTATTGTTGGTTACCCGGGCGAGACCGAAGAAGAATTTCAGGCGTTGCTCGATTTTCTTGAAAAAACTCGCTTCGACCGCGTGGGCGCGTTCACTTTCTCTTTTGAACCGGGTACAACCAGTGAGCCACTCGGCGATCCGATTTCGCAAGAAGTTAAAGATGAACGCTGGGAACGCCTGATGGAGCTTCAACAGAATATCTCGCTGCAAATCAACCAATCCTTCGTTGGTAAAACACTCGATATCCTTATTGAAGGCTACGACGAAGAACAAGGCATCTCCATCGGTCGCTCCTATCGTGATGCCCCTGAGATCGACGGCATGGTCTTTATCGAAGGCAATGCAACCGTCGGCGAGATTGTTCCTGTGCGCATTACTGGTGCAATGGCGTATGATCTGACTGGCGTTTTAGTGTAAATACCATCCAGTTCCTGAGCGGAGCGACCGATAGGGAGCGCAGTCGAAGGACGATCTTTTCAAGACCCGCTTTCGACACACATCTCACTTCGTTCGATATTCCGCTCAGAGACTGTATACAAAGGAAATAAACATGTTCAACATCAACAACCCCGAAGTAAAATTCGCCCTCGATGCTGTGCGTCAGGCGGCAAAACTTGTTCAGACCGTGCAAACCGAAACTGCCGAAAATGCCCTCACCAAAGGTGATAAGTCCCCCGTTACCGTTGCAGATTTCGCATCCCAAGCCCTTGTCTCTCATATGCTGATGCAGCGTTTCCCCGATGCTGTGCTGGTGGGAGAAGAGGCTTCTGATGCGCTAAAAGAAGAGGGAGCAGAGCATTTGCTCGAGCAAGTAACGGGATATGCAGCCCGCTTCATCCCCGATGCCAAACCTGATACCGTTTGTGAATGGATCGACCGTGGCGCAGCGGATCCCGCTAAACGCTTCTGGACGCTTGATCCCATCGACGGGACAAAGGGATTCATCCGTGGCGACCAATACGCCGTTGCGCTCGCGCTCGTCGAAGATGGCGATGTGAAAATCGGCGTGCTCGGTTGCCCCAACCTGACGGATGGCTATATCTCCGAGCCGGGCGGCGCAGGCACGCTGATGATCGCAGTCCGCGGCGAAGGGACGTGGTTAACGAGCATGGCTGATGCCGACAATAATGATTGGAAACGGATTCAAGCCTCCCCACGTGCGAATCCGACAGAAGCTCGCTTGATGCGCTCTTTTGAATCTGGTCATACGGATGTGAGTAAAATCGACGAGATTTCATCCGCATTAGGGACAGAAGCTGAACCTGTGCGTATGGATAGCCAGGCGAAATATGCTGTCTTAGCAGTCGGTGCGGGCGAGGTGATTTTGCGCTTGCTTTCGCCAAAAATGCCGAATTACCAAGAGAAAATTTGGGATCAAGCCGCTGGCGCGATCGTGCTGGAAGAAGCGGGCGGACGCATCAGTGACCTGAGCGGAAAACCACTCGATTTTTCAGTCGGTCGAAAATTGGTCAATAATCGCGGCGTGTTGGCAACAAATGGTTTGCTACACGATGCGGCGCTGAAAGCCCTGAAGGATGTTGGGGCGTAGATAGAATGGGTAGATATAAACTACAAAAGTCTTAGAGACTTTTGTAGTTTGCGGTAAAAAAAGAGACCGAGCAAATTTCGCTTGGTCTTTTTAATAATCTGTAAAAACTTATTTTCCGCATTCTGTCACGCCGCCCTCGCCAACGCCGTCATCCCCAAGATTAGAATTGCCAAAATTAAATTCAAATTTAGCAGTAGCGCTTCGCGTTTTTGTAAGGCTTCCACTTCAGCTACATCCCCGTTCTTTTGCTGGCGAAGCATTGCCCGTTGCATGGTGGGCAACAGCCACCAGGTCTGCGCCGCGCTGACAACGATCATCAGCCCAAAGAAGATATGTTTAACTAAAATTGATGAAGCCCATTGTCCGCTGATGGCGAGGAAACCTTCATAATTGGCGTTGGCACTCATTTGAAACATACCCGTTGCTAACAGCAACGCAAGGCTAAACCAGCCCAACGGGTCAAGCCGTTTTTGGATCGCAGCTAATAAGATGCTTTGAGATTTCGCATCCACTTTTTGGAGGGCGGGCAAAACTAACAGGCTTAAAGAAGCAAGGCTACCGAGCCAAAGCACGGTAGCCAGCATATGTATCCAATAGGTCAGGGCTAAAGCCCAAGAGGGCATACTTTCCATTATTAGGGAATGGGGGTATCGACTGGGGTATCAACGGGGATGATCGCCGTCGGTTCAGGCGTAGCTGTCGGGGGGTAGCATACTTGGTAAGATTGGTTAGCGCCCTTTTGGGCAATATCGTCAAGTGCGCCAAAAGCCATCGCATTTGAATATTGCGCATAAGCACCACAGGCATCATCGTGAACGGTCCAGAGTTCGTCGCCATAACGCATCAGCGCGAAATAATAGCGTTCGCCTGCGGTCATATTCGATGCACCATCCCAGATATTGGGCGCAAAAGATGCAAGCTGACCAAAATAATTCACCGCTTGTTCCCAGTTGATCTCCCAGAATGTGGCAGCTGTGATATAAAGCCGCGCGTTTCCGCGCAAATTATTCGCTGTGCTATCCAGCGGACCAAAGCGTTCTGCCAGCGTCAAATAGTAAATGCCGCCTTCGAGATCGCCCTCTTTCGAGATCTTATCTGCACCTGCATAGCGCAACGCGAAATAATACATCCCGTCCACTTCGGCGGTGCGATGATCAGGACCTTCTTTGCGCAACTGATCGAGTGCCGCGAGAGCATTTGCCCAGTCGCCTGCATTGATGAGAGCTTGCGCATTACCGAAGATCGCTTCCACGCCGCGTAAATCTGGGGTGGGGGTTAGGGTGGGCGTTAGCGTAGGCTTCGGGGTTGCGGTAAAACTCATCCCCAAGATCGCTTGAGCCATCCCCTCTGCTGCCCCCGGGTAATTCGCATTATGCTGAACGATATATTCAAAATGCTGGCGGGCGTGGTCATAACGCCCCTCTGCCAAAGCGGTTGCGCCGAGTTCAAACTGCTCATCCAATGCTTGCCCAATTTGAGTCGATTCAGCAGATTTACGGATGCCAATACCAGAATTATAGCCACCGTAAAGCCCCAAGCCAACGATGATGATAAATCCCAACAAGGTGATCAAAAATCTCTTCAAAGGAGATTTTTTCTTTATTTTTATAGGTTGTGTGGAGCTAAGATTTTCAGACATAGGCGCTATTATACACGTTTAGAGATTAAAGAGAAGAGCATGTCATTGCGAGTTCCGATGCTTTTCGGAGCGTGGCAATCTCCCATTTTGCGTAGGGACTGCCGCGCTTTGCTCGCAGTGATAGTTTTTTATCCTACAGATTAAACAGCAGCCGGATTTCTTTCCAGATGATCGGGATAGCAACCCCCGCCCCGATCAACATCCCGATGATGGCAGTGATGATCGCGCCGCCCGGCAAATAGAGTGCGGCCAGATAAGCGGATGTTCCACCGAGGATGGCTGCCAAGAGTCCTCGCAAGAATGATGGCAGCGCCGACACGCCCTCCGTTAGTCTTGCTCTCATTATCCAGAGCATCAGCCCGGCTTCAACCACTGCCGCCAATTCTGCCAACGCAAGCCCGATCGCACTCAATTCAGGGAAGTAGTTCAAGATCACGATACCGCCAACGAGATAGAGTCCAAAGCGGACGAAAATCGTCGCCAACGGGACGAGCGCCTCTTTGCGGGCATAGAACGCGCGCGATAAGACCTCTTGAATGGCATAGCCAGCTAAGGTTAAAAGGTAGGCGCGGGCTGTCCACGTGAGCAGGGCAGTGCCATCCACGTCGAAGCCGAAGACAGCCCTCACTAAGGGAAGCAAGCCCGCCCCAAGAATAGCTGCGGCGGGCAGCGTTAGGGCGATGAGCACTTGAATGGCGCGTTCCACCGTCTCACGGAACTTCGTCCAATTTTCCGCTGCCGCATATTCCGAAAGAGTTGGCAAGATCGCTGTTGCGATCGCCGTGCCGAGCAGCGTTTCGGGGACTTGCATGATCATCCAGCCATATGTTAGAGCGGTGACTGCGCCGATCTCCAGCCGTGAAGCGAAGTTATCGCGCGCGATGAAAACCAGTTGGATGCCGAGCATTGTTACAAGACGCGGGCCAATGATCTTTAGCACGGCACGCACGCCTTCATCTTTCAGATTGATGGAGGGTGTCCACTTGAAGTGATATTTGATCAGCCCCGGAATTTGGATGCCAAGATGCAGTGCTGCGCCGAGAATAACGCCATAAACGAGACCTTCGATGCCCAGCCCCAATGCGGGGAGCTGGATGCCTGCGATGCGATAAGGCTCAGTGGGCGAGAAGACCAATGCACCGAAGATCTGACCGATGTTGTAGAGTGCGGGCGCCATAGCTGGCAGGAAAAAATGCTGGTTGGCTTGCAGCCCTCCCATTACAAGACCGCTGACGGAGAAGATGGTCGTGGCGATCAGGTTCAGGCGCATGAGTTTGATAATGACATCTTGCTGCTCAACGCCGAAGCCGGGCGCGATGCCGATCTCCGAGCGCACGATCTGCTCTGCAAAAATGGCGATGATGATCCCAGCAGCCGCCGTGACGACAAAGGCAAGATTGGCAATGCGCGAGAAAAGCTTCCATGCTTCGGGACGTCCGCGCGTGGTCAGGTATTCGCTCAGGACGGGAATAAGCGCCATTGACATCGCCCCACCTGAAATGAGTGCAAAGAGCATATCTGGCAGGTTGTTGGCGATGTTGAAGGCATCCAACTCAAAACTGATGCTGAATTGACGCGCGATAACAATCGAACGCAGGAAGGCGAGTACCTTGTCTATCCCGAAAAAGGCGGCGATCAAGAAAGATGTGCGCGTGAGGAAGGAAAGTTTTTTCATGGGGATTTCTCAGAGAAGCAGACTACAAAAGTCTTTAAGACTTTTGTAGTCTTTAAACGTTCGAACGTTTAAAGCTCGTCAGCAGGCTGGATGTTTTCTGCCCCTTGCAGTGTGCCAACAAGATTAGCAGGTTTATGGATCAATTGCGGCAGGCAGCGCGGGCAAATGAAGAGTTTGTCACTCTGATAGTGCAGATCAAGCAAGGGAATTTCGTTTTCAGTAGTTTTACAATTGAAGCAGGTTTTCATGTTTTCTCCAGATTATGGATAAGGGATGGGAATCGAAAACAAAAGTTTACTTCTAAACTTCTCAAGATGCAACTTACATGATCCCTTTCGATATGCCGCCATCTACCAGCAAACTCACGCCGGTGATATAAGATGCAGCAGGGGAAAGCAAAAAGACGGCGGGATTGGCGAACTCGTGCGGTTCACCCATCCGTCCGAGCGCACTTTCAGCAGCTTGTTTGGCGATCTGCTCGTCTATGCTCGTTCCATTGGTTTGCGCCCGTGCATCCATTAATTGGGTGACCCGTTCCGTTTTTGTCCATCCAGGCAGAATGGAGTTAAAGCGGATATTCTCTTCCCCCAATTCATTCGAAAGTGATTTGGTCAACCCGACCGTCGCGGCGCGAATGCTGTTCGAGAGCACCAGATCGGGAACAGGTTGTTTCACCGAATAGGATGTGATCGTTAGCACGCTGGCAGCGTCCGATTTGCGTAGGTAGGGGAGGGCAGCGCGGATCAATCGAACGTGCCCTAAAAAGGAAAGGTCAATTGCATTTACCCAAGCTTCCTCGCTGAAGGTTTCAAATTTCCCTGGAGGAGGACCGCCCGCGTTTGTGACGAGTAAGTCCAAACCGCCGAGAGCATCAACTGCATTAGTAATCAGCTCCTCCAGCGTGGACGCATCGTTCATATCTGCCGGTAACGCGGCGACAGGGATGCCATGTGCCTCCTCGATCTGTTTTGCAGCGGCAGAGAGTTTCTCTACATTACGGCTGCTGATAGCGACATGGCAACCCTCTTCCGCAAGCGTTGCTGCGACGGCGTATCCCAATCCCCGTGATGCGCCGGTGACGAGGGCGCGTTTTCCTTTTAATCCTAGATCCATGTTGTCTCCTAAGTTTATGTCATTGCGAGCGCTGAGCGTAGCGAAGTGCATAGCAATCTCCAAGACTGTCAAGGGGATTGCCGCGTCGGGCTGTGCCCTCCTCGCGATGACGCATAATATTATGCAATGATCTCAATCTCTTCATTCACAACCGTCATATCATACCAATTTGTCTCTACCCACGCCGCGACAGTTTGCAGCGTCCGCTGGGCTTGTGCGCCATCATTGCTGACCACCGCACAGCCAATAATTGCACTCTGCCAAACATCCTGCAAATCCATCTCCGCAACCGAGATATTGAATTCCTTATGCAGGCGCGTGAGCAGGGGTTTTAGGCGTCGTCGCTTTTCTTTCAGCGATTTACAGCCAGGGATGTGCAGGTGCAAAGTTAGGATGCCGAGCATACTCTTTTTTATCCTTAGGTCATCGCCAATCTAGATTAGCCTTTCATGCAGATTAGCGAAAATGCGTGGTTTTTCTCTTTCCGTTTTCTTCTTTCCATATCACGCCAAACGATTTACAATCCTTCCAATGAAAACAGAAACCGCCTACCAAAACGCCCTTGACTACCTCTACACATTTGTAGATTATAGTCTGAAACATATCTCCGAACTCGCCAAAGCTGAGTTTAACCTAGACCGGATGCGTGACCTCATGCGCTTGCTCGGCGATCCGCAAAACGATTATCCCATCATTCATATCGCTGGATCAAAAGGCAAAGGCTCTACAGCCGCTTTTGCAGCCAGCGCACTGCGTGTCGCCGATTATCGCGTTGGTCTCTACACCTCGCCCCATTTACAGGAATTTACCGAGCGCATGCAGGTCAACGGCATCCCTATCACTAAAGAAGAATTTGTCGCTCTTGTCGAAGAGATCAAACCCGCCGTGGCACAGGTCCCCTACCTCACCACCTTTGAGCTTGCCACCGCCCTCGGCTTTCTCCATTTCTCTCGTCAAAAAGTAACCGCTGCAGTCATCGAAGTTGGCTTGGGGGGGCGGCTGGATGCGACAAATATCGTTACACCGCTGGTCTCGGTTATTACTTCATTATCATTGGAGCACACCGCCGTTTTGGGGAATACGCTCGCAGAGATTGCCCGCGAGAAAGCAGGCATTGTGAAGGAAGGGCGACCTTTCGTCGCATCGTCCCAGGACCCGGAAGCTGCTGCCGTTTTAGAACTGGTTGCCGAAGAGCACAATATTCCGTTAACCCTGGTTGGACGAGACATCCTCTACAAAGTAAAAAAGAAATCCATCGATGGGCAGCTCTTCGAAGTCTGGATGCAGCACGGTTCAAAGATGAAATTCAGCATCCCGCTTTTGGGTGCACATCAAATTGAAAACGCTGTCACGGCTTATGCCGCCCTGCTCCTCGCCCGCCGTGAAGGACTGATTTTCAATGCCGCCCAACTCAAGCAGGGATTTGCCCAGGTTGAATGGAATGGTCGCTTTGAGATCTGGCAGGAAAAACCGCCTATCATTCTTGATTCAGCTCACACCTCCGATTCAGTAAATAAATTACGCGAAACCCTCGATGAACATTTCCCAGACCTCCCGATTGTACTCATCTTTGGCATTTCAAGAGATAAGAACGCTGCCGACATGTTGAAAACTCTTGCCCCGCGTGTAGAGAAAATTATCCTGACACGCGCAGAACACCCGCGCGCTCTCAAGGTCGAAGAATTGCGTCCATATGCCGAGCAGGCTGGGCTTACGTGCGAAGCGATAGAGCCTGTCGAAGCAGCGGTGGAACGGGCGTTGGAAATCGCCGGAGATGATAAACTCGTCCTGTCTGCCGGGTCAATTTTTCTTACCGCAGCAGTAAGAGCGGTCTTGAGTGAAAAGAAAACTTCGTAGTAACCGCTTTAGCACTTTAGTGGCTGATAATATAGAATGCTTCACGAGGCTGCTACAAGGATCAATTAAGGAATTAAATGAATCAAAATAACTGGTCATTTGAAGAAGAAGACGAATTTGGTATTTCGCTCTCGCAGCGGACGGAAGAACTCTACAGCGTGCGCAATCGCGAAGCAGATGCCGATGGCTTGATCGAGGCTTTGGCTGTACCCTTGCGCGATCTGGTGATCTTTCCGCGCATGATTTCGCCGATCTTTGTTGGGCGAGAGACATCTCTGCTCGCTATTCAGGAAGCGCAACGCAACGACCAAACTGTGATCGGGCTAACCCAGCGCGATGCTGATCTGGATGCCCCCGGCGCAGAAGATTTCTTGCCCATTGGCGTCGAAATGGCAGTGGGGCGTTTGCTGACAATGCCTGAAGGCTCCAGCTCTGCGCTGGTGCAGGGGCGGCAGCGCGTGGAGATCGTTGAATTTGTGCAGCTCGAGCCATTTATTCGCGTGCGTGCACGCCCGCTTCATGAGCCGAAAGAAGCCGAACGTGAGATGCAAGCCCTAATGCGCTCAGTGTTGGATTCTTTTGAACGTTGTGTGCAACTTGATCGCAGCCTGCCTGAAGAAGCCCATCTCTACGCATTAAATATCATTGAACCTGGCTGGCTGGCAGATATGATCGCTTCTGCATTGGCAATTGCAACGCAAGAAAAGCAAAAATTGCTCATGTTGCCCGATCCCGCCATGCGTTTGAAGCAATTGAATCTTTTGCTTGCCCAGCAAGTAGATGTGCTCGAACTCGAAGATAAAATCCATAACCAGGTTCAATCCGAAATGGATCGCAGCCAGCGTGAGTTCTATTTGCGTGAGCAGCTAAAAGCCATCCAGAGCGAATTGGGCGAAGGCGATATTTGGGCGCGGGACATTGCTGAAATTCGCAAAAAAATTGATGATGCTTCATTACCAAAAGAAGCCAATAATACCGCCCTCAAAGAAATGGAGCGGCTGATCCAATTGCCCCCAATGGCTCCAGAAGTGGGCATCATCCGTGCCTATCTCGATTGGATCACAGAACTCCCGTGGAAAAGTTTCACACGCGACAAATTGGATGTAAAACGTGCCGCCGCAATTCTTGACCGCGACCATTATGGCTTGAAGAAAATAAAAGACCGCATTCTTGAATATATTGCGGTAAAAAGTTTAAAGCCGAAGAAGGAACGTCAGCCGATCCTTTGTTTTGTGGGTGCGCCTGGCACAGGAAAAACCTCTCTGGGACGCTCAATTGCCGAATCGCTCGGACGTGAATTTGTTCGCGTTTCCCTCGGCGGGGTGCGCGACGTAAGCGAGATTCGTGGTCACCGCCGCACCTATATTGGTGCGTTACCTGGGCGGATCATCCAGACGATGAAACGAGCAGGCAAAGCCAATCCGCTTTTCATGTTGGATGAGATCGACAAACTTGGCTCCGATTTTCGTGGCGACCCCTCTTCTGCATTGCTCGAAGTTTTAGACCCCGAACAAAATTACGCTTTCAGCGATCATTATCTTGAAATTCCCTTTGATCTTTCAAAGGTCATGTTTATCACCACCGCCAACTCGCTGCACGATATTCCGGAAGCCCTGCTCGATCGCATGGAAGTGATCGAATTCCCCGGCTATATCGAAGAAGAAAAACTCGCCATTGCTGAGCAATATCTTATTCCGCGTCAGCTCGAAGAAAGTGGTTTACACGATACTGGCTTGCACTTTTCACAAAAAGCTTTGCAGAGCATTATTCGTGAATATACTTACGAATCGGGCGTTCGAAATCTTGAGCGTGAGATCGGGCGCGTTTGCCGCAAAGTAGCACGTCTTAAAGCGGAAGAGAAGCGTTTTCCGCAACAGATCACCATGCCCGCTATCGAGAAATTTTTGGGCCCGCCCGAATATTTCCAAGCCCAAGCCGAAGAACAAGATGAAGTTGGTGTAGCGACAGGGCTTGCCTGGACGATGAACGGTGGCGAGATCATGTCGATCGAAGTGGCCGTACTCGAAGGGAAAGGTGGTTTGCAGATCACTGGTCGCGTGGGGGATGTGATGCAGGAATCTGCCCAAGCCGGAATGACCTATATTAAATCTCGTGCGGCGCAATTTGATATTCCGCTCGAAGTTTTTGATCGTATGGATATTCATCTGCATTTACCGGAGGGCGCTATCCCGAAGGATGGCCCCAGCGCAGGAATCACGCTTACCGCTGCGTTGCTCTCGGCTTTAACGGGACATCCCGTTTATCGAGACGTAGCGATGACAGGCGAGATCACGCTCAGAGGGCGAGTGCTTCCGGTCGGTGGGGTACGAGATAAAGTTCTCGCCGCGTATCGCGCCGGGATGAAAGTCGTCCTTTTGCCTGAAAAAAATATCAAAGATTTGCACGATCTCCCAAAAGCAGCACGCACGGATTTGAAACTGGTTCCGGTTAAGCACATGGATCAGGTTTTAGAGATTGCCCTTGCCCCGGAGCGAATGATCGACCCACCTCGTCCAACGCTCAAGGAAGAGGATGAAGAAGGCGTGTAGCTTTTAAAAACACAAAGCGCATGGTACTATTTTAGATATAAATCTTTTTTATGAAAAAGGTGCGTTGCACACCTATTCACGATCATACTGAAAGGATAAGCCCATGTCTCGTTTGCTAAAAGATAAAGTTGTGCTCATTACTGGCGCCTCCTCAGGTTTTGGCGCACTTGCTGCCCATCTTTTTGCTCGTGAAGGGGCAAAAGTGGTTTTGGCTGCGCGCCGCTTGGATCGTTTGCAAAAACTGGTAGATGAAATTCAAGACGCTGGGGGCGAAGCCCTCGCAGTTCCGGTAGATGTAGCCAACCATGCTGAGATCGACCTAATGGTTGACACCACGCTTGATATTTATGGGCGTATTGATATTCTTTTCAACAATGCTGGTTTTGGTCGTCTCGATTGGCTTGAAAATCTCGATAACGGACGCGATATTCAAACCCAGGTGAATGTGAACCTGACTGGCTTAATGCAAGTCACGCGTGCTGTACTGCCACATATGCTCAAAGAAGGTATAGGGCATATTATCAATATGTCCTCTGTTGCTGGTTGGACAGCTCCCCCGCTTTATAGTGTCTATTCTGCCACAAAGTTCGGTGTACGTGGTTTTACCAACGCGCTGCGTCGTGAAGTGCGTCATTTGGGGATTGATGTTTCTGCCGTTTACCCGGGTGCTGCAGCGACAGAGTTTGGACAGCATACGGGCGATGACTCTGTAAAAAAGAAATTCAGCACACCTGCCTGGCTTCGGATGACCCCCGAATTTGTTGCAGAAAAAGTCGTGCGCCTTGCCAAATATCCGCGCCGTACGCTCATTTTGCCCTGGTGGTTTACCATCGTTATTTGGCTGGATAACCACTTTCCCGCCATTTCCGATTTCTTCCAAATTCAATTTTCCAAGAAATACCATCAATAAATTTAGGATGGATGACTCGATGAATGCTGCCCGTTTAAAGAAAATAACAGCTGCCCTGAAAGCCTCCTCGTTGGATGCGCTCGCGCTCAACCCCAGCCCGAGCTTGCTCTATGCAACCGGACTTCATCTGCACCTGATGGAGCGGCCCACCGTTATCCTCTTCAAAACGGATGGGCGTGTCGGCATTATCCTCCCCGAATTAGAATCCCCCAAACTTAACGAATTGGCGTATCCTGCCGAAGGATTCCCTTATAACGAAAACCCCGCCACATGGACAGACGCCTTCCGCAAAGCGATCAACTTCCTCGATCTGGACGGGAAAAAGATTGGCGTAGAGCCGCTCGCCATGCGCATTTTGGAATATCGTTTTCTCCAAGCCGCCGCCCCCCAAGCGACCTTCCCCGATGCAACCGAGGCAATCGCCTCCCTGCGCATCCGTAAAGATGCAAATGAGATCGCATCTATGCGCAAAGCCGTAGAGATCGCTCAAAATGCCCTTGAAGCAACCCTGCCGATGATTAAGATCGGCGCCAGTGAAAAAGAGATTGCTGCCGAGTTGGTCATCCAGTTGTTGAAACATGGCTCAGAAGCACCTTTCCCATTCCAGCCGATTGTCTCTGGCGGACCCCATTCGGCCAACCCACATGCTGCGCCGAGTGAACGCAAATTGCAAGAAGGTGACCTACTCGTCATCGACTGGGGAGCAATGTTTAATGGCTACGTTTCTGATATTACGCGTACCTTTGCCATTGGCGAAATTGACGCCGAATATCGCAAAATCCATGAGATCACGCAAGCCGCCAATGCCGCTGGCCGCGCCGCTGCAAAACCAGGTCTCCCCGCCAGCGTCGTGGATATTGCCGCACGCAAAGTGATTGAAGATGCCGGTTACGGAGAATATTTCACCCACCGCACAGGGCATGGTATCGGCATGGAAGCCCATGAAGCCCCCTATATGCGCGCAGATAACGAACGCATCCTCGAAGAAGGGATGGCATTCACTGTTGAGCCGGGCATCTACCTCCCCAATCGTAATGGCGTCCGCGTGGAGGATGATATGGTTATCACTGCAAATGGGGCAGAGAGCCTGACAACCTTGCCGAGGAAGATTCGGGTGTTGGGGAAATAGAGAAAGATATAAAAAATGCCGACAAAGAAACGAGATTACTCTTTAGATATCCTCAAAGGGATCGGGTGTCTTATGATGGTTGTTGCGCACTCAAACCTTGGTTTGAAAGGCTATAGACCTTATGCCTTTTATGCGGGCTTGGCACCGGTTCTTTTTTTTGCTGTAAGTGGCGTCACTGCCAGTTTTCAATCATCCCGTTATCGTCCGCGTAGTGTTTTGTTCGCCTATTTTTTCTTGTTGTTATTAGGCTTTAGCTATAACCGCATCACTGACGTGGGTTTCTTGGAGGAAATTAATTTTGATATTATCCAGCTTGTTGCTGCTGGGGCGGTAGTGATCTACTTGATTGAATATTATTTTGATCCACCCCTTTGGCTTTATCCACTTTTAGCTGGGATCACTTTTGCGCTCAAATTCTTCATTTCTTTTCTTGTGGGCGGACGCACAATTCTAGGGTTTACCGGCGTGATCGTTGCGCCAGGCATATTCCCGATTTTCCCCTGGCTTTTCCTCTTTTTTCTAGGCGTTTTTACTTATAGGACTAAAAATTTATACAACCTTTTATTGGCTATCCTTTTAGGTGCTTTTTACATTCTTTTGCCTCTTTGGGGATTTGACTTGGATATTAAGAATAAATGGAATATGTCTGTCGGTTACTTTTTGCTGAGTTCTATCCTTGTCTTTATTTCTTTTTTTATTATTCGCACAATCTCACTTTTTCAACAGCGAAAAGGAATGCAACTACCGATATTTTTAGGAAAATACTCGCTTCTATTTTTGTATATCCACTTTCCGTTGGTTCTTTTCTTGAAATCGAAGAAGATACATCATAATATTTATGTGATTAATCAAAACCCATACTTGTTTTGGCTATTGATCTTGTCAATAACGATTTTGATAATGCTGATTATTATATGGATAGCTAAGTTGAAAAGGATAGCAATATTATTCGACTCTTTGACCACATGGATCATTATGATTATTCTGATCTTCTCTATTGGTCTCTTTGTGAAAAATGTAGAAATTGTTTATTGGCTTGAGATCGGGCTGGGAATCTTGTTCGCAGTTTATTATCCGGCTCTGACTAACTTACTTAAGAAACCACGTACCTTGCAAACATAATATTCTACCCATTACTATGGCAACCTGGATCGTACACCTCCGCCTCGCTGAAAACCTGCTTGAACTCATCCCCAACCTTGATGAAGGGCAATTTGCCATTGGCAATATCGCCCCGGATTCTGGCGTCCCCGACGAGAATTGGGAAAACTTCGATCCGCCACCGCCCGTTACGCATTTTCTGAGTCCTACAAAAGAATGGTTCAGCAGTGCAGACTTGGATTTCTATCGCAAATATCTGGCGGTGATTGACCCAGCAAATGAGAAAAAACGTTTTTCATTTCGCTTGGGTTATTTCTTTCATTTGATAACAGACCATCTTTGGCTAAAGAAAATTGGTCACCCAACCCAAAAACGGTTTTCAAAGGAATTCGCTTCCGATCCAAAATTTATCTGGGAAGTCAAAGAAGATTGGTACGGTCTTGATCTTATCTATGTTCGAGATCATCCCGAAAGCCTCTTTTGGCGTGTCTTTTTGGATGCGCAGCCTGATGCCTGTGACCTTGATTACCTGCCTATGGCTGCTGTCAACCAGCAACTGCATCACATCAAAACTTTTTACAAAAGAGAAGATGAAGAAGTCCAAAAATCCTATCGACGCCCCTATACTTATCTCTCCCAAGAAGAAGTTGGTGATTTTGTCGCTGATGTAACGCAACACCTTTATCGTATTTATCAGGCAATCTGGGTGAATAAATTCTCCGCCCATGACGAAAAATCCATTCTCTCTACAATTTCCTAAATAAAATATGATTATTCCAACTGCAGAACCCTTCTTCTTCCCCGGCAATAAAACCGGATGTCTCCTAGTTCATGGCTTCACCGGCGCGCCCAAAGAAATGCGCTGGATGGGCGAATATCTAGCAGAACAAGGTTTTAGTGTGCTCGGAGTTCGGCTCGCCGGACACGCCACAAATCCGGAAGAGATGATCCGCACCCGCTATATAGACTGGATGCACTCCGTTGAAGATGGCTACCATCTTCTTAAAGGGGCAGCAGATCGGGTCGTTTTAGTGGGGCTTTCGATGGGGGGCGCACTATCTCTTTTGATGGCAAGCAAGCTAAATGTCGCGGGCGTTTTCGCCATGTCTACGCCCTATGCGCTTGCAGATTCACGCATCAGATTGGCAAAATTCCTTTCCCCTCTCATCAAATATATGCCTAAAACAAGCCAAGAACCCGGCGCAACCTGGCTGGATAAAGAATCCTGGAAGGATCATATTTCATATCCGCAAAACCCCGTTCGCTCGGCGGCTGAGATCGCTTTATTGCTGGATGAAATGCGCGCTGCGCTCCCGAAAGTGGACGTGCCCACGCTGCTCGTACACTCGCGCAACGATAGTTATGTGCCGCCAACTAGCATGAAAAACATCTACAACGCCCTCGGCAGCTCGGACAAAGAAATGCTGTGGGTGATCGAAAGCGGACATGTTATCCCGCGTGAGCCAGCCAAAGCCGAAGTTTTTCCGGCGGCAGCAAATTTTGTGCGCCGAGTAACGGGTTAATGAATTCTGCTCTTTTACGTCTGGCCGCAGCGCTTTTTATTTGGGGGCTGGGAGAAGGGACGTTTTTCTTCTTTCAGCCGCTTTACTTGGAAGAGTTAGGCGCAGATCCTTTTCAGATTGGTAAAATTTTGGGCGGTGTCGGGATAGCGATGACCATTGTGCATATCCCGGCAGGTTATCTCGCCGATAAAATTGGACGCCGCCCCCTCTTGCGTCTTTCGTGGACAATCGGTTTGCTCTCCAGCATCATGATGGCGTCTGCAAGTACGCTGCCCTTTTTTGTTATAGCCCTCATCTTTTATAGCCTCACAACTTTCGTAATTTCCCCGCTTAATAGCTATGTGACCGCCGCGCGCGGCAAATGGACGGTCGAACGTGCCATTACCCTTATCTCTGCAACCTTCAGCCTGGGCATGGTTTCTGGCCCTATGATAGGTGGTTGGTTAGGCGACCATTTTGGTTTGCGTTCTCTCTATATTGCCGCTGTGGTTGTTTTTACCATCTCTACAATTCTGGTTTATTCCCTGCCTTCGCAACCACTTCATCATTCTGCAAAAGAGTTTTCTCCAAAGTCACTTCTCCAAAATAAACGATATTTGAGTTTTCTTATACTCATTTTCTTTGTCGTATTCGCCCTTTACCTGCCACAACCTCTCACGCAAAATTTTCTGCAAGGAGAGCGCGGTCTTTCTCTGAGCCAGATCGGTATTCTTGGTTCTTTGAGCGGCATTGGTAACGTAGTTCTAAATCTCCTGTTGGGGCAGTTGGGCGCGCGGGTAGGGTTTTTAATTGCTCAACTCGCTACCGCCCTCTTTGCATTTCTGATTTGGCGTGGTTCGGGCATGGGTATTTACAGCCTTGCTTATTTCCTACTTGGCGGATATCGCGCCGCACGCTCTTTGGCTGCTGCGCATGTAAATAGTTTGATCGACGATGCTCAAATGGGGCTAGCCTACGGGATAACCGAAACTGCGAGCGCATTCCCGATGATCCTTGCCCCGCCTC